>JAABUS010002563.1_pt1 | contig 33873 bp, 32 predicted proteins | sample 5560161 | NCBI WGS metagenome assembly JAABUS01 (sample SAMN10711885, study PRJNA513376) | rock metagenome | isolation source: Antarctica rocks | place: Antarctica: Victoria Land, Trio Nunatak nord | collected 2016-01-04 | reverse complement strand
GGCCTATACATATGCGTATATATGATGTTCCATGATCGCCCTTATCGACGGCAGCGACCCCCCGGAACCACCCCCAACGCCAGTAACTTTTGATTCCCGGATTCAATCGATTCGCGCGAAATCTACGTGGGGGTGACGCCTGGGCTATACGACCCCGGATATATGGCGACGTTTTGCCAGGTGCAGTTATATGGTGCGCCAGCGACAGAGCCTTTGCCATGGGACTATGGCCATGAATGGAATGCGCCATGGCCATGAATGGAATGGGGCCATGAATGGAATGCGCCATGGCCATGAATGGAATGCGCCATGGCCATGAGTGGAATGCGCCATGGCCATGAATGGAATAGGGCCATAGCCATAAGTGGGGCCATATATGGGGGCCATGTTGGTGGCGTATTCTAAATTTAGGCATTCTCACCAGCCAAAAATATTCTCAGGAGCGCTCATAGGGACTAATAGCGCTCGAGAGTCAGGATATAGTATCACCCCGCTCAACCCAGCTCAACCGGCTCATGTGCGCTCATAGCGCTCAGAGCCTGCCCTACACTTTTGTAGATATATATCTTAGGTATTATAATTTAAATAAATATACTATACTTTTATATACTTTAACTATAATAGTATTTAATAATAACGCGGTTTTAAATAAGTTTATAGGATTAAAAGAATTACTCTTATAGAAGCTTTATCCGTATCTTGATTTTATAATTTATATATCGGTAGATACTCTACGTTAACGGATAACTCTTATTTCCGTAACTATATTCATAGTAGCTGCTCCGTAATATATTTTTTAATAGTAGAGACTATACGAGGTAGCTTACGGGCTCGAGGTGTATAAAAATCAAGATGCATCATCGCTGTTTGTTGGAAACGCCTCATGGTTGCTACCCGAGGTCGTTCTGGATTACGCAATGATTGCGAGGGATCGAAGCCAGCTGGCCGAATGCTGACCATGAGATATGGATACAATATGGGCGTAATTTGCAAAATAAGAAGAACACGGTTGGAGGGGCGATCTGCCTTATTACAACATACCTTATGAAAGATATATCGCGCCAAGGTTACCATATTGGGTTACCGGTTAAATTCTTAAGCCTCCGTGTGTCATAACTGTTACGTTGTAGGAGACATTTGCTACTCGAGCCAGTTTACTTTTGCACTTGGGTTGAGATTCCCAATGCAGACCTCCTGCAGCTGGTGCTGATTTCCAACTCACCGCCAGGATCCCCAGCAGTCATCCGCTGGAGATGAAAAATCTTATTTTGATTTGTGATGCCTTCACAGAGATGGTTTGGGTTAGTCATAGTGTTGCATCTTTGCAGGTATCCATAGCAATTCATGAGATCGAGTCGCTTTAGCAGGACCTACAAAACCCCATGGGTCTCCCACTGGCATCTCTTTTTTTATCATCAGTCTCACCTCCCATCAACCATCCAAGCATCCAACAAAACTTCAACCCAACAGACACCAGACTTCCAGACCTCCTAACAGCTCTACCACCGACATCATGCGCGTCGTACTTGTCATCTCTGCCCTGTTTGCAGCCTTGGCAACGACTGCCCCTGGAGCTGCTCCCGAAGCTCATGGACTTGGAAACCTCTTTAAAAGGCAAGGATGCATCGACAGTCCCTGCTGCGGCGTATGTCGTGATGCGGGAAATTGTCAGGTAAGTGAACAATGATCTCTAGCTTCAGCCAGGAATTGATTGCTGAGTCCTGATTGGTATACAGGATTCCAGCTGCTGTTGATTGGAATACATAGTTCCAGTCGCTTACCAGTAAGCACAGTGTCCCCTGTCGACAGTCTGATTCGTTGGCAAAGTATGCCTCAGAGGAATCTTGTCAGTATTTTACTAAGGTCTGGTCGTCGTCTTCGCATGATCTAACCGACATCCATCAGGGCATGGTTTCAGTTGGGACACCTTGCTCTGCAAATTCAGGACTCGAATTGCTGGGGATTAGGGAAAGCAACGTTGGGTAGAGTCTTGTTTTCACCCTCGGCTTCGTGCTCCGTCATAATCGCATGGCCTGGATACATATAGTCACTCGTTTATTTCACATTGATATCTGCTGTGAGAAATTGTGTGACCTTCATGCCTGCAATCTTAATTCGCGCTACAACGTCTGGAAAGATATTTCATGTCTCATTCCACCCACCAGTACAGGTACCCTCTCGAGCGGCATGACATTATCTTAAACACTATCCTATGGCAGCTGTGGAGGTGTGTCTAACTAATCCCCGTCACACACTCAAGCTTTCTAGCAGTTTAATTGGCTTGGTTGCGCCCCGACTCCTTCTTAGAATGGCAGTACTAGTATTTTAAACGTTGTATCCACGTTCAGCGACCGTGCTCCTCCACTACGATGAGCATATACAAAAGACATATTCTTTCCTTCCCGTTTCCTAAGTGACTTCCCATTGTCGCTGACTTTTAAATTGTTCCACTCTCATGCTTACTTGTACCCAACACCTCATTTGCAATTTCGACTCTTACGACCATCTTTACTATCAACTGTCTCCCCTACTTGAGACTAATCAGCCATGCAGTTCCCCCATTTCTCCACCGCCATCGTCGCCCTCCTCGCCGCCAGCGACGTTGCATCTCCTGCCATTGCATCTCCTTGTCGCGCAACTGCCTCACATCGGCTCTCTTTGCGGCTCGCCTTGCACAATTACTGATACGTTTGGACATGTACACATGCTCGACTAATGGCATAGCTCTGGTGCGCAAATGGTCTCATCCTACTGTTCTGGGCAGGAAGACTGACTACTTCGAAAAATTTGTACTGTGCCGTTGATGGAGACAATACTGGGAAAGTCGCGTCATCTGAAGCGCATACACGCGCCTGTCCCGTCTGCTTCTACTCAATTCGCACGCTTTGCGCCGTTCTTGAGCGTCAGAACGTCCAAACTGCTGCCCACCCGAGGCAAAGGGTAGCTGCTGAAAGTGGTCTGTCTTCAGTATCATACTGTTCTTCCTCGTCTGCTTGTTCCTCGAGTCAGACGCTTGTGATGACGATGTACTGAAGGGATGGACCGAAGAGGAGCAACAGCCCGAAGAAGAAATTGCATCTGATCGGTCGGGGGCAAACCTGGATAGGAGCATAGCTTGATTTGACGATTTACTTGCGTTGGCTCGAAGGTGTTGGAACGATAGAGGAAACTCCATGTTTCTTTCGACGTGGAAAGTGGAAAGGACCGAGGAATTGAACCTATCTATCTATGGAGTGTCGCAATATTTTAGCAACATAACCTGGTATTTCGAGTCCTAAATAATCTCTCAATCGATGGCTACCCATCAGGCCCCTACTTACCCGTCATCATGGCAGACATGAGAGAATATTTTGCAACTTCTTTAAGCACAACAGCCTGCTCGGTCGAATTGGTATCAGCCTTAGTCACAGCGTTCCCAACGCTGACACTAGCATAACAACCGGCCGTGTTAACGATGGTGGTCTCAGTGGGAAGTCTTGTCGATCCACAGGTCTTGACATCCGTGGCCGTAGAGGAGGAAGCAGCGTTGATCCTCGAAAGCGCGAACTTAAAGTCAGCGGGCGAGGAGCAGGTACTACCGCTGACGGCAGGATAGTTGACGTTGAGCCAGATGCCGCTGGGAAGATACGGCTTGCCCGGGAAGTCCTGGGAGCGCACGTTTGGGGGGAGCGCACAGTTCGCTTAGATGGGAGCGCACGTTTCGGTACTTAAATTTGTATGGGGTTCACACCAAGATCTAAATAGCTATCTATACTCCACTATCGTCGCTGCTTACCGCCACTTACCCCGCATATATGCTCGTTTTAACCTCCTACCTCTATCCTTCCTACGCCCTTACTGTCGCCCTCACTGTCGCCCTCACTAAACTTACTATCGTATCCTTATCGACCTCATTATCGTATCCTTATCGCCCTTATTTTTACCCTCCCTAATCTCACTATCGCCTATTTATATACCACGCCGCCGCTAGCCTAAAGGGATATACCTAATTATATAGTATAAACCCGTCCTTAGCTAAGAAGCGCCGCCTACTTTATCCGCTCCGCTAGTATTCGGGCGGCGATAGCCTAAGCCTACTAAGGTATAGGAGTAAGTTAAGGGCGAGTCTTAGCCTCGTCCAGTAAAAGGGCCTATACTAGAAGCGGAAGCTAGACCGTCTACCCCTATAAAGAAGCGTTCTTAAAATAATATCATCGCCGCCATATAATTTAAGGAGCCGGAGTCGCAGGAGCAAGCGATTATTAACGCGGCGTTTTTGAATGAGTTCAGCTAGTAGTATAGGGCGGAATACTAGGGTAGAAGAGCGACAGCGACGTATATAAGGCGTAAATAGGGTGGATAAGCGACAGCGATATATATAGGAGCGATATACCGCGTATAAATATTTATGGTGGTGACGGTAACGCAGCATATAGTGAGGTACTTAGATTTAGGTGTGAACCCCATACAAATCTAAGTACCGAAACGTGCGCTCCCATCTAAGCGAACTGTACGCTCCCCCCAAATGTGCGCTCCCAGGACTTCCCGCGGCTTGCCCGATGCAACGAGAGTTTGAGTGACATTGGTCGAGAGGTGGGCATAAACAGTCATGTAGGTTCGGAGTGCTGCTGTCCACGCTATTTGTGATCCAGTGGTGCCACTGAAAGCAGTGCCCGGGATACCTTTCTTCGAAGCCTCGGTTGCTGCACCTACGGTGCCTGAGACCTGGAATTGCCGGTTATAAGCGTCCATTCGACAGAATTTGATCGCAAAAATTCGCCCAAGCACGTAATTATGCGTCGAACGATAGATTACAGATGTATTATGTGCTTCGATGTAAATGGGAAAAGTTTGGCAAATACTCATAAGAACAGTGCTACCAAGATTTGCTGCCGTGGATGTCAATGATAATCATTGAGGGAGGGTACTCGTAGCTAAGGCTTACCTCCAACGTTGAAACCGGCCACGACTATGTCAGCTTTACCTCCGAACAACTTGGGCGAAAGAGCCTGGATGCCATGGCGCATCGCATCTCCCGGGTCCGAGTTGACATAGTTGAAGCGCGGCATGGAAGCATTGTTCCCTTCGGCTGGAGAGCCGGACGGGCACGAATTGAATTCACATGGAGATGTAAGGGGGGCTGCAGCCGCATCTGTTGAACCTGATGGTCAAGGGTTAGAAGGTGTTCCGGTAGATATTCTTTGAGGCTTGCACACCCGTTCCAGACTCATTTTCCGCCGGCGCAGACAGAACCACAGAGTCCCCAGCACTCGCCAGGGCATGGTGGAAGACTCTGATGTTTGTCTCTGCCCAGCCATCATCGTTGGAAAGGAAGACATTTGTTCCTCGCGCGAGCACTGGGAGAAAACCCAAGATCAGCGGAGCGTAACGCATATTGCAAACTGATCCAGTAGACGAGTGAGCGGTGACAGGTTATAGTGGAAAGCGATGACTGAGTGACTATCACTCTGTTATTATGTGAGATGTGTAATGCAGCACCTTCCTGGCTCAGCCGGTTGGCCGACAATCGCAAAAAGCTGTGATATACAGAGTTTTCCTCTTCCTCCCTGCTATTCCATTCATGAGCCCCACGTGGCGCAGCTAACTTCCATCGAAGGATGAAGCGGAACGCAATAACTACATATGGCATATAGCACTGTTCAGGCCGCTTCATTGGAAGATGCAAGTCCGATGAGGAGGAGTTGTATTATTTAGGTACCTTGGCGGAGGTGCTTGTGGGGTCTCTTGGGGTCTTATGGCTCAATATCAATCACCCTACGGGTATAAACAGCCTCCTAAGCTTCCATGTTGCCTCTTGGAGCCGGCCGAATAGTCACTGGATATATATCAATGCACCCTTGATCGAAGACCTACTTAGTCGAAATAGAAACATAGTGATTGTAAGGTATGCCCCATCTGCGAGTTGCTTGAAGACACTGAAAAGAATCTGCAACGTGCAGCCTGCCGAAGGGGTTTCTTCGCTAAGGTAACTAACTCTTATGTGCCTGCGTGACAGAGCAGGATTTCAGACCACTTCTTCACTATTTATCTGAACTTTGTCCGGTGCATATGAGCTACGAGTATCGTAGGCACATTTGATGGAAAAATCCCTTCTTCAAATCTCAAAAAGTCGTATGAGTAAACTTGCAACATCCTATCGGAGAATTCGCCCAATAAATTTGAAGCCTCTCAACTACACGCGAGGATCATTCGTGCTGTCCAGACGCAAGGAGCTATAACATATCTATTGAGATATTCCACGTTCATCGTGGGGTTTATACGAATCAGAGTAGTAGTGGGTGGTTAAATGAGAGAAAGTCTTTGACAAAGTGGGGACCAAAACTATGGTGAAGCATGGCACATGTTTTCCTGTTATTGGTAGCGTTCCCTATGGTACGAGGAAATCATGAGTGCGGACAGCGCAATTAGCAGTGAGCAGGACATGCATGGAATTATTACGACGAATATTTCAAGGAACGGACACGCCATCCAAAATTGCGTCCGAAAGCTGAAATGGGGGCAACGATGCTTTCATGTACAAGTTGCAAGGCGCCTATGAGGGTACTGAGTATTGATTCACAATATGAACCATGCTTCAGATCATCAACCCAGCAACATCCTCCTGGGGTCTTCAATATATTCTTTTACCTATACGACGGTCAGTCTTCGTACGCGAGATAGGAACCATTAAGCTTACCCTGACAAGGAATATCACCGCTTCTCTGCCATCAAGCAGACGGTGGTCATATGTGAGCGCAAGATACATCATCTGTCGCCTTGTCAACTGTGCTCCATGAATACGAAAGAGATGTACCATACCGGGCGGATTTCTACCTTGCCGTCGATAGCGACAGGCTTCTCTTTGATGGCATGCAAACCGAGAACAGCTAGAACTCACATCAGCATCTGAATACACCTAAGAAGGTAGAACTCTTACCTGTTTGTGGTAGGTTGATGATGGGCGTGCCCATCAACGACCCAAAAACGCCACCCTGAACCCATATTAGAGTTGACTATGGATATTTCAAATTAATGAGATTACTAACGTTACTTATCGTGAATGTCCCTCCAGCCATATCCTCGATAGTGAGCTTGTTGTCCCGGGCCTGGCAATGATCTTAGTGGTAGTCTCTGTGTAGAAGCAACCAATTTTACCTTCTTTCCCAAGTCCGCAATTGCCTTCTCAATTCCAACCAAGTCCAGAGTCTCTGTATTACGAACCACGGGCGTGACAAGACCTTTCTCTGTAGCTACAGCCACGCTGATATCAACGTAGTCCCTGTATACTATCGTGTCCCCTCCACCTGGACCCTCAATCGATGCATTCACCGCAGGAACATCCCTCATCGCCAGGATGCATGCGCGCGAAAAGGCGCTCATAAACCCAAGCTTGACGCCCGTTTTCTTGAGTACGTCGTCCTTGTACAGCTTTCGGAATTGCATTATGTTCGACATGTCGACCTCATTGAATGTAGTTAGAGAAGCTGCGGTGTTCTGAGACTGCTTCAGGCGTTCCGAAATACGTAGTCGCATACGGTTCATCTTGACCTGTGATGACTTAGTAAGACAAGATTATCGCAGTCTCTGAAACGTACCCGGCGTTCTTCACGGTTACCTAAGGGCGCTGCATCCTTAGGCTTTGGCTCTGGCTTTTTCTGTTCTTGAGTTTTTGGGGATGGTTCTTTTGGTGGTGGGCTAGGCTGGATTTCTTGCTTTGTAAGTTCTGGCTTCTTCTCAGGCGGTGGAGGAGGGGGTACGGATTCCTGCTTCGACTGGCCCTCATCTTTCTTGGGCTCAGGATCAGAGGAAGAAGGTTGTTCTTCAGACGCTGGCGCTTTTGGCTCCGAGCCGCCCTTTTGCTTCTCACCACCCGCTGGTGGGCCACCGAGTTCCAGCTTTAGAAGATCTTGCCCGACTGTGACCGTGTCTTCCTCCTTGGCGAGGAATTCCTTTATGGTTCCTGGCTCGGGAGCATTGACGGCGACATCAATCTGTACGAGGTGATATTGTCAGTGGACTGAAAGTGTGTGCGCGCCATGAGTCTATTCCCGCACCTTGTCCGTTTCGATGGTTGCGATCTCTTCATCCTGCTCGACGTAATCCCCAATCTCTGTGCAACATCTTAGTACCATTGATTTGTCTTTCCCATCCATTTAGATTCAATATGAACGAACGTTTTGACCACTGCTTCAATGTGCCTTCTGATATCGATTCTGCCATCTCAGGAACTTTGACAATCTTGTCCGCTAATGGAATTTTAGACCAGGTCCCCTAGAGACAAGATGTACGCACCATAATGTCTGCTTTGGATGACTGGTATGCATCTCTTCTCCGTCCTCCGCCTAGGAAAGTGTAAGCAAATAAAGCAGACCTCCCATGGTGAAGTGAGAAACACCTCGACCTTGCTTCTGAAGCGAAAGCGGGCCCAAGCCGAGTGTGAGCATGGTAATGCTGGCCCATACACGGTAGCATTCGAAAGCCCGTTCGTAGCTGGAGCGCGTTCCGTGAATGTAATGAGGTTTGCCATGGTGAAGACGAGGAGGAAATCGACCGTCTCAGACACTGCCTGCTTGCCATGGTGTAGGGAAGTTATCCCGAAGGATGAACGCAAAATACGAGCACCAGGCAAAAGAGAGGGAGGTAGATGAAGGTTGAAAAGAGTATCAGCGGTCAATGGCTCACAGCCATTGAAAAAGCCTTGTTTGTTCGTTGGACTTTTGCGGAGAGATCGTTACGCTAGGGCAGCTGCAACCTTGCGAGCGCCAATTGCTTGGTAAAAGACCTCATAACTCCGCTCTACGTATTGATCATTGAATGACCCAGGTCAGCGACGTTTCATGACCCACAACGCAGCAATTCGATGAGTAGCTGAGGCACAAAAACCTCTTGGTTGTGCCAAACATTCGCCCCAGGTCATTTCGCCCTTTGAACAAGGAAGGCCTTGCGCGCCAGAGCACCCACCTCCACTACAATCACAATGACCAGCAAGCAGGCAGTTTGGTATTTGAGGGCTTCGCTCATACCTTGATGACCCTTACTAATGTATGTCTCAGCTCGCTCTACCGCCGGAGCCTCAAGCTCGCCCTCGACTGGGCTGTCCATCGATACATCTGGCGTGGTCAAGCTCTATACATACGATCTCTCTTTGCGGCAAACAAGAACGTCCGAGAACCCCGACAGCAGAAAGTGAGCTGAGCGAGCATGGCTTTGCAGTTCGAGGGGCTAATTGCTGAGCGTTCTCAGGCGCTCTTCCAGGAGGCAGAAGCATTGCTGGAGAAATGGAAGCATCCAGACCCATACAGACCACCTACGGCTCCAGGAGGTATGACTGTCTACTACATACTACATGTGTAGAATTACGCTCACAACTCTTGCAGGCTCGAAATACGAAAGGAATATTCCGGCACCGATATTGGACCGTACGTACCTCTGTCTCTAGTGTTTTAGGAGTTGCAAGCTTACAATGTGTAGCCCCTCCGCACATGACGCTGTAGATCACCCTTCTTGCTTCCACTGGACATTGCGAGATGACATCTACTAGGGGCTGTCAAATGTACATAGATTGGCATTAGGAAAGTCGAGATATTGCAAACTTTGCAGTGACCAGCGCCAGAAAGCCAGGACGTAATTATATCCATCACGCTTTAAATGCTTCAACGTACATCTAGTGACCAAATGTTGGACTTGATCTGCTTCGATCAATCACCCTGGCCATCTGCTTTTTGCGAGCATGTATTCGCGCATGAACGAAAGGTGTTTCACAAATTGTCATGTAATTCGGGGCTTTGCTGCTCTAGTCTGATCAAAGGCTTTGCGGGAAGACCTTTGCTAGGATCGCTGTCTCGTAATCCTGTTAGGCTGCAAGGTAAATGTTATGCTGTGAAACGAGCAGTGTCTTATTGTCAAAGATCTGAAATCCCCGAAATTCAAAAGGCAAACGAAAAGTCAGTCACTGGATTCATTTGTGAGAAGTCATGATGATGATTGCATGGATATGATCCGATTGACTCTCGTCTGCTTGGAACCATGTCGCTGCCGTGGACATAATGTACATCCCTAGACCTCAAAGCCAATGCACCTGGCTTCCCCGAAGCCCCATTATCGCGTAAAGCAAGAGACCGTGAACCCGCGCGCCAAAACAATGAACACCATCTACAGCTCTTGTGATGCTGTCTTGCCACCCTTGGTCGTCTTCTTGGGGAGGAGGTCTGGAAAAATTGAATTAGTATGATGATCAAAGGCGGAGGAGCAAGCTGAGGAAACTCACTTTGGTGAATATTGGGGAGGACACCGCCCTGGGCGATGGTGACGTGTCCGAGGAGCTTGTTCAATTCTTCATCGTTGCGGATGGCGAGCTGGAGATGACGGGGGATGATACGGGTCTTTTTGTTGTCACGAGCGGCGTTACCGGCCAGCTCAAGAATCTCAGCAGCCAGGTATTCGAGGACAGCGGCGAGGTAGACCGGGGCACCTGGGTGTTGTGTTAGTCTGGGAAGACGCGTCAAAATCTGAACTTTGAACATACCAGCACCGACACGCTGAGCGTAGTTGCCTTTCCTCAACAGACGGTGGACACGACCGACTGGGAATGCAAGACCAGCTTTGGATGAGCGACTGCGCAAGATCTATCAGTAGAGATCCAATGCAAGGAATGGCTCCGAGAGCAGCCTTTGAAAGCGAAAGCGAAATTGCTTCGATTCAAGACGCGTCAAAACATCAAAACAAGCTCAGCGTAGGTTGAGACTCACGATTGGGCGGTCTTGCTACCGCTGGCCTTGCCTCCAGATTTACCTCCAGTCATGTTGAAAGATGTCGGATTGGAATTCGGAAATTGAATACCGTTTGGTGATGAAGTGTTGAAGTTGCGCTGGTGGGTAAGGTCTGGTATGTGAGTTGTCGATGGATGGATGGAAAGAAGAGGTTGTGGGGCGGATGGGGATTAAGTAGTAGCAGCGCAAGTGGGTTGATGTGATGGCCCGGATTGCGTTTGTAGTTGCTTAGTCATATACCACCAAAAAACCAGCAATTACCAGCAATTTTTGATAGGTGAAACGGTCAATTATATCACTAGCTTATGGATCCATGCAAGAAGGAGCCAACCAGAAGTGACCATTGGGGTCTCGCTTAATCTGATGCTAGTAATGTTTTGGAAGCGGGACTGAACGCGCCAAGGGAATCATCACTGCCGCCAACGAGTATAAGTTCCCTCGCCGCCCCGTAGGTTCTCCATCTTCTCTTATCCATCTCATACAACACCGAAACTATCTCGCGCATCCACATCAACCACACTCATCCAACTTACCTCAATTTTTGAATTAGACTCCAATTCCATCAAATATGCCTCCCAAAGCAGCAGAGAAGAAGCCCTCCACTGGCGGCAAGGCCCCAGCAGGCGGAAAAGCACCAGCTGAGAAGAAGGAAGCCGGCAAGAAGACCGCAGCGCCCTCAGGAGAAAAGAAGAAGCGCAACAAGACGAGGAAGGAAACCTACTCCTCATACATTTACAAAGGTATAATTCCCTCGTTTGTTTTGCGTGTTGTCGCGTCCACTTTACAATAACAACACCTCTTGAGCCATCTTGGCCTATTGGCGCGGAATTTTGCCTGGTCGCTCATCCATTGCTCGAATCTTACTAACGCGTCTTGTTTAGTCCTGAAGCAAGTCCATCCAGATACCGGTATCTCAAACCGTGCCATGTCCATCCTCAACTCCTTCGTCAACGGTATGTTCACTCGTTAAATCTCTTCCATTTTCGAAACTCTAACCCCGTTTTTCAGACATCTTCGAGCGCGTCGCCACTGAGGCCTCGAAGCTCGCCGCCTACAACAAGAAGTCCACGATCTCCTCCCGCGAAATCCAGACCTCAGTCCGACTAATTCTCCCTGGTGAGCTTGCCAAGCACGCCGTGTCGGAGGGCACAAAGGCCGTCACCAAGTACTCTTCATCCACCAAATAGACGCCTTCTCCTGCAGTCGTCGAGCTTTATTGGTCATGATATCTAGTGGTCGAGCAGGTGGCGCGTGCTTTCGGTGTTCTTCGGGTTTCAATAATGCGTTACGGGATGGCTGCATCTGGAGCCAAATGCTGCTAGGTCTGCATCGGGGGGTTGAGACTTGGCTGTACAATACCATAACCAAAGAGCAAATGATGATTTTGTGCAACTACATCCTTTTTGCTGCCAGTAACATGCCTGTTCCAAATCTGCCTTTTGAAGCTTCCCACTGTTGACTTTTCCTCCTCGCTTGTCTTTTGCAGCTTGAAATTAGGAGCGTCGCAATCTGTTCTTCACTTCAATTCCTTAACATTACCAAGTGCGAGCGTCAAATGCCAAAACATAATCCCTCTTGCATCCGTCAAATACTAGCAGAAGCCGTTTGACATCAGATTTGCCATTTACAGCTCTGGAAACGAAAAGTCGCAAAGTTGTGATTTGGCATTGCGAGGAATATCCACGAGGTCATCTGATGCATTATCCATTGTAGGCGTTGTCTACTTAATTATGAAAACGCTCGACCAATTCCCCATCACCTTCATCACCTTCGTCTTCATCATCAAAAGTCTCCACCTCGTCGACTGCGCTCTGTCTCACACTTCCATGCCCATGCAATGATGGCTCTGTATCCGCGACATGGACAACCGGTTTGCCGGATGCAGTGCCCACTGCTCGGCGCCAGCTCTTCCAATCTTTCCCATCTCTGATGAGAAACCCTAAGAGCATGCTTGGATCCATATCCTTCAGTGGTAGCCTGCGTAATCGCCGGGTATGACAAGAATCTACCTCCTCTTCGGAGAATGCTGCATGATCCGCATGAAATCGTAGAGCGGGACGTGTAACATGGGGGTCTAGGTAAAAGAATTGATCTCCTTGGATGCCAAAAAAGTAATGCGATGATGATGGACGTCCGCCTGCTATGCCAACAGATTGAGGCAGCTGCAAAGTCACTTTGAGGGCCTCCCAATATGCCGGCGTAACTCGGTCAATGCCCAATCGAATACCTACGAGGATGAGCGTTGGGGTCAAGGTACCGTCGCTGGCTTTGGCGAGCTTGAAGAAGCTGTCCTCATAGACATCAGCACCATCGCCGTTCATGTAGACCTTGAGTCCAGTACTTTCGTACTTATGTGACAATGCTCTGTATTGTGTTAGGGTAGAACATGCTTTATCAAGATAGAAGTACATACTGTATGCATCTTGCGGTGGCTGAAGGGCCAAACCATTCGCCGGGATGCTTCCCACAGGCAGATGCGCCATGCTCAACGAATTTGTGTATCGAAAAAGGAGCCTTTGGGTCATCAGCGAACAAAGAGAGAAGCTGTCGCTCTTCGCCCTCTCGACTGCCTCGTCGCCAGTCTACAAAACATTAAGTCAAGACCCTCTGAACTTGAAGCATGGGGAGCACACCTCTTCCCAGTCGTAGTATCACCAACGCATTCGCAAGAAGACTTTGTCCAGACCGTATCATGCACCCCCAACCAGTATCAGAGGTGAAGCCAGCCTGGTCACCTAGACTTCGTAAGCGAACCGAAAGTGTCATCGAGGCCTCTGATGATTTTTTGATCCCAGGGAAGTTTGAGCGGTAGGTAAGCCATATGCGTGACTCGCAGTCGTCCAGGAACTCTGGCGGCCACCCCCTTTCTGGGTCAGATTCTGGCGGTTTTGCTTCTGGTTCTCTCGGGGTGATGCCGTTTGGGGCCGAAGGCTTTATCTTCTCGGGGACTTGCCTGGAGCTATGTGGATCATTAGGGACCGGAACTTCCTCAGTCTGAGCTTTTGCTTCTGGCTCTCCATTCACCAGAGGTTGAGATGCATATTCCTTTCCCAAACACCATATGCAAGTTCCGGACAGGTCATCGTTCGTTGGCTCAGGGTCCCAAAATGCCTGCACCATTCGCTTGTAGCGTCCAAAAGCAACGTTGGACATGGTCTGATCCAGGCGACAGAGGACGGAGGCCCTGCTGTTCGGATACACGAGCTCGGCGATTTCTGAGCGGCTTTGCAAGGGAAGGTTCACGGCATTGAAGGTGTAGGCTGGGAACTAGGCTAAGACTGGTACTTCAGGTGATTATCATGTAGCCGGTCGATTGATGGCTTCTGTAAGTGAGGTGCTTCGTAGGATGGGTCGGTTACATGATGCGGTGTTCCCTTACAGCTCCATCGGGGATTTGCGTCAGCACAATGAAGGAACGGCTGGAGGCGCGCAGTAACACAAGAAGCACCTACGCCTGAAGGAGCATGTGATATCCAGTTTTGCAGTAAAGGCATAGGCTATTCGACTCATCATGTCCAGCTGTCACAGTCGATGCCTTGGACACTGGACAGAGCAACGACCCCTGCAACGCTAAGATAAGATAAGACAATGAGAGCACTTTTCTCAATATTTGGTTTGTTTTACACAAACACGCTGTTTTTCGTTCCTCCTACTCTCTATTTCGTCGTTTATATGGCTACTCCACGAGCGGAGCGCAACAGTGAATTCAATGGGGCCAAGGGGAAGGGGAGGTGGTCGAGGCGGAGCTGGTTCGCGACGTGGTGGCCTCAAACGATCAGCTGCAGACAACACCTATCCTGATGCGTGGCAGAGCAATGGTCAGTGAGGACTTCTAGTAGTACTCAAGGACACTTTTTGACTCTGTTCGTTCGAAAGGAGCTACTCAAGCCCACTTCTCTCTCAGTCAAGAAGCCCGAAATACGGAACGTCATCACGGCTGGAACTCAGATCTAAAGCTTCGGCATTCTCGCGTTGCCTTCGTCAGTGCGGGCACTTCCAGTGCGGAAGAACTAACCCAGGCGCCTCAAGGGAAGAGAGAGACCGGTGAAGCCGCTCCTTTAGGAAAGACGAACAACGCGAGTGAAGTAACAACGGAATCTGCTCAAGAAAAGGCAAATGCCGATACTGAACCCTCAGTGAGACAAGCCAATACGAGCATTGCTTCACCTGAATTATCAATGTCTAAGATGTCTCTCGACGAGAGCGAGCCTGTCAAGACCTCCATGCCTGCTGCGGGGAAGGAATCCATGCAAGTCCGCCATGCAATGTCTAACGGAGCCCAACATGAGATGGATAGCCCAATCGCAAGCAACAAAATCTTCTTTACTGATATGAACGGCTCAAACACCCCCGTATATACTGGTCTTCCACCACCCAATATACAGCGTTTGCCGTCTCCTGCCCGTTCAGAATCAAGTGAAGAAATCATTGTCTTTGCTGGTAGACATGCCTCTCAGATTAAAGCTAGCGAAGGACAAGCGTCGAAAATCAATCGCGAACAAAGGTTCAGACAAGCCTCCACTGAGTTATCGCCATCAGCCAAAAAGACCGGTAGAGTCGTGATTGATGACCCAATAGATAGGGGTTTGCAGTATTTCGCACCAACGCAAAACGCTCACACAAGCCAGATGCCACCACTCACCAAGGAAACAGATACTGGGCCCCTACTCGTCATGCCTAGCGGCAAAGAGAACCCGATTACAAAGAAACGTAGGCGAGGGAAACGCGGAAAAGCCTCGGCCAGAGCGGTGGAGGAGGCTGAGATCGTGGCCGATTATATCGCAAACACTTATGATAGTGACGATCTCAATGCCTTAGCCAAAGTCTCAGGGCTTAAACACCGTGATCTTGGCGGCTCTGATACCATTGAATGGCAGGACGAGGAAGAACAGGTAGACGTCGCAATGAACCGCGCTGAGGACTGGGACAGCGCAGACTTACAAGACTTCGATGGGTTGAGTACTTCAAGTGAGGCGCCAGATGCGATTGCTGAAATACTCTTCAAGCGAGAGAGGCCCTCCGGGAAGCAATATCTTGTTATCGGCCAAGGCTTAACCACAGACGATGCGTGCTGGCTTCCCGTGAACGCCTTAGACGCGCCTGACGCCAGCGAGATGATTCGAGAATTTGAGGAGGAGCACGCTGAGTTCGAGCGGCTTCTGGGCGATAGCGATAAGTCCGATGAAGATCTCACTAAAGACGAGCAATTAGCCCATGATCTTCTGGAGAAAATAGATGACATAGAAGATGAGCGAGATCTTGAAGAGCGACGGCTTGCCAAGATGACAGACGAGCAGATCGCGCGACTATTGTCGAAGCAGGAAGAACTTGGGCTGGGATCGGATAACCTGATGCTCTTCAATGCGACCAGCTTTAGTAATGAAGGGGATGAAGTACCACAATTGGACGGAACACTGACTACCAGCCGCCAATCCGTATTAAGAGCCAGAAGGGAAATGGGTTCAAGGGTTACGCAGCCCAGCTTCCCATCAGCCATCGCCTTTGCCGCCGTGCTTGACCAAGATCCTTACAACGGCTTTGATATTATGGACCAAGAGCGGCCAAGTCTACGCAAATTACCAAAAGGCCGTCGCCGGAAACTTCCGATTGAGCTTTCTGACTCCGAGCTTGAGCAGACCTTACAGTCAGCTTGGGAGAACGATCGCTCAAAGAAGAAGGTTCGCAAGCAAGAGCGTGAGGAGCTACGAGCGCAGGGCCTCTTGGGCAAGAAAGGTAAGCTTGACATGAAGGCCAAGTACTCTGAGGGCATGACGGTAGCAGAGGCGAAGAAAGAGATCCGAAATTTCCTATCTTCGTCCCTCGAAAGGTACAGATTCATTGCGTCCATTTCTTCTGTCTCCACTAAAGTTCAATTAGTCTGCCTTTGCCACCAATGGGCCACGCAGAACGCAAAATAGTTCACGAAATTGCCAATGTCTTCAAGATGAAATCGAAATCTGTTGGTGGTGGGAAATCGCGCTTTCCGGTTCTATACAAGACTTCTAGAACAACCCAGTATGACGAGGACGCATTGAGTGCCCTCGACTCTATGCTATGTTCGAAGCGATTCTTGCCAAGATTGGAGAAAGGTAAGAAGAGATCCGCGGCGTCCAGCAAGACGCGTGGTGGAGGTTTCGAAAGCGCTAGCGTATCTTACAGAGATGGTGAGGTTGTAGGAGCCACGGCACCAGAGTTAGGGCAAGAAAACAGGGGACGAGCTATGCTAGAGAAGATGGGCTGGAGCACCGGAAAGGCTCTCGGCGCACTGAACAATGATAGGGGGATCGTACAGCCTGTTGCACAGGTCGTCAAGACTACCAAAGCTGGACTGGGCTGATTCCAAATATTTTCCTGTTTGTAGTGTGTTCTACATGGTCCTGACTCGCCAGGTTTTGGGTTCGGGTGTATTGTTGCTAAGTTCTAGCTAGAAGAGGAGGAAGTACGCAACTCCATGGAAGCTTTGAAGATGATGATCAGAACCGCAATAGCTCAAGGGCGTGTATCGTTATGGAAGAACCGCAGTGGAAGGTAGACATAGTCATGTATCATAGAATAGTTAATTATTGACGTAGGGATGATTTTCTCACGGTCCCACCTCTAGCCATGATCCGTTAATGTTGCATGATTCCTGCATGTGCATACCCTTGGATAGGGTTTGGTTTGTATTACTATGATGCGATTTTGTAAATGGTGGTATGAACCACGCTAGATAAAGTATCTACATAACTAAGGTATTGATCCTCTAACGATTATCGACCTTTTGCGTGTCATGTATGGCAAGAACATATGCGGATGTTTTATCAAGGCCAGTAGATACAGCCCGGAAGACTTCGTCGAGAAAGCACATCATGAAGCGTATTTGAAGCCATTCAGATCCGCCCTCCGTTCAGGGTTTGGGTTATAATGCATTTTCAACCGTGTACTACCCAAAAATAAGTTCGCTGTCACTAAATATTCGACTTGCTGTCAATTGGAAAGAGTAGTCTATTCATGAATCTATGTGGGTATCTATCTTCAATGCAACGCCTTCACTATGCGAGTCGATTAGTAAGACCCTTTCATATGGTTTTGGCACTCATCAATGCTCATCACATACACCCACTTCCAGTCATTAATCATTTCTTCTTTCCCTTGCCGCCCTTTACAGGTTTAGTAACCGGCTGTGCGTGACCGAAGTCCTTGATGTGGTTGAAAAGCCTCGTTTTCGAGAGAAAGCTAGTCTGACAAGCAGCACATTTGAATTCTGAGTCCAGCCTAGTGGTTGCTGTCTGCTTTTGAGCAGCTTTTTTTGCTCGCTTCTCTTTGGCTTTTCCCAATTTCGGCTGCGGATTGAAATCGCTTTCTCCCTGCAATGACTCGGAAGCAAGCGTCTCTGATATACGGTCCACTTCTGGTGGGATCGTCTTTAATTCGGCTGACGAGCCATTAGACCCGTCCTGCCCACCTAGAATGCGCTCTTCTACTTTCTCCCGTGTGGTATACTCGTCATCCGAGGACATTGCATATGATTCATCGCGTGGAATTGGCCTCTCGTCTCCATTCACCGCTTCCTCGAGCTCGCCTTCGGAGCTGTTTAGATTCTCCACAATCGAAGGAGCATCTTGCATTTGGTACGAGTATCCCCTTTCGCTGTGATCTTGCGTTTGGTCACCAGAGGTTGCTTCGTTAAGTACCTTGTCAGATTCATCGGTTTCAGTAACGCCATTAGTCTCTTCCTGATGCTCGGCGCTTCCATCATCAGGCTTGTCAAGGTCCAAGTCCTTGTCCTCCTGTTGCATCTGTCGCTGGATATGTTGCACCGCTCGATCATGCTTTCTACTTTTCTCATGCACTTCGTACTGCTTCTCACTCTTGAAGCTCTTTTTGCACACAACACACTCAAATTGTTCCTTGACTGCCTCTTCATTATCGTCTGAAATCTCAGTTTCCGGAATCTTGCTTGACTTCATCCATTCTGGCACTACCTCCTGTTGCGCCTGTTTGGCTTGATTAGCTGCTCTTGATCGAGCCGCTTGGGCAGCAGCTTTGTCCCTCGTCAATTTCTGTCTTTCAGCTTCCGTCTGGAAATTGGGCTTGTATCGAGGGTCACGCTTTTTGACGAAGGCTACAAGTGATCGAACTGCGTCATTAAACTCGCGGATACCTTCATCTCGGAAGCGCTTGTTTTCCTTCTCCATCATACGTCTTACTCGTCGGTCTGGTGCGTCTGAAAAGCGGTAGACATCCTCCCAGGCAAAAGTCTTCTTGGTTGCGAAGCCGTTCCAAGCAGCGTAAAAAGGCCTGACGACATCTTCGTACTCATCATTTGCATGGCCAAAGGAAGGATAAGCGACTGGATCAAGATTCTCCCATTCGCAGGCTGGCTCTTCCTCCCTTGCAACTGTAGAAAAAACCCCTCCGAGCATTCCATAGAAGCCTGTGGAGGAATCGGAAAAGTCCACTTTTCCGCGAAAGTGTGTAAACATCTTCATGATATCAGTTGCTGTCGTAATGCGAACATTATGTTCATAATGTTCGCCAGATACATCGTCCTCGTTTCTCAAGATCGCGTCCCTATGCGAATCGTACCAGGCTCTCTCTTGAGGATCCGACAATATCTCATATGCCGATTGCACATCTGCAAATAGCTTGGTAGCTTCGACAACATTGCCATAATTTCGATCTGGATGGAGCTCCAAGGCTTTCTTGCGGTACGCCTTCTTGATTCTACGTAAGATTAGTCTGCGACTTCTGGATATTCCGGGGGTTGGATTAACTTACTCATCCTCAGTCGCTTGACGATCCACACCTAATACTTCATAATAGCATGTTTTCACAGCACCGCTGCTTTGTCCACTCCGTCTAGAGTCATTGCTACCGCCAGTATCGTAGGATTGATTTGCACCCATAGTGGATCAGAGTTACAGCGTATATCATAATGCGCTATCATCTAAGTCTTGAACGTTGTATAGCGAAGTGGTATTCTTGATTAACAATATTGGGAAACATCACACATTATTTATCTTTAGCGGCTTGAGCGGTTATTCCTCGGCACTCGGGCGCCCTAAGCTCCGTTTGATCGAAAACAAACGGCGTCATTGATGGCTATCGTTCTTTATAATCTCACAATCGGATCCCAATCTATCACAACAATGGTGATCCTTTTGAGCGAGTTGCCAAACGAGATTATTTACCAGATACTTCTATGTATTCCTCCATCATCAATTCCCACATTGCAGCAAGTTTCCCACCAATTCAATGACCTCACGCAGCCTATACTGTGGCGTCACCATTGCCAAACACAATATCGATATTGGAGCCCAGAGCATGGAATGCAAGAGAAATTCAACGGACCTGTTGCCAAGGTGGACTGGAAGATAGTGTTCGCAAGGCGCCATTGCGTTGACCGAACTACGAGCGAAGAAATCGGTAGCATCCTTGCCAGTCAATCGAGTCGCATTGAGAAGACTGAAAGGATCACTGGACAAGGCTACGATGCCAAGGACACATTACTTCGACATCTTAACGTGGAAGATGATGCCCAAGATGTGCTTGCCAGGCGCTTCTACAGCGACGCTGTACTTGGCACGCTACATCGAACCATGGCGATCAACGAATGGGTGAAGCTCAAGGACGGGAAGCCCGTGTCATTGGAGAGAGCACTTGCGGCTTTTGATATGTTCGTTCTACATGGACGGAAAGGGGACTTCAATGAAGTCTCGGCGCATCTTGACAAGCTCGCAGAAGGTGTTCGTGCTGAGGATTCAGAATTTGTGGACCGTTCGCCACGGCGACAGGCTATTGCGGTTGCGGAATACTTGAGAAAACACCATCTGATGGGAATCACACACGCAAACGCCGACTACCACGATCTCCAAAATAACTTCATTGGCATAGCTTTACAGGACGAGAACCACCCATCGCTACCCCTCATCACCGTGGCAATATATTGTTGCGTTGCGAAGAGACTTGGTCTTGATGCGCAGCCTTGTGGCTTCCCGTTTCATGTCCAGGCTATCATCAAACCAGCTGCAGGTCTTGACCTTGATGGACAAGTTGTCGAAGCTGGGATGGAAACGTTGCCGATGTATATGGATCCTTTCAGATCCAGCCTCGAGACCGGCGTAAGAGACCTCAAGGTGCAGCTCCATTCACTAGGAATCGCACCTTCAGTCCATGCAGAGCTATTGAGTGCATCACCCGTAGAAGAGATAGTGCGTCGGTCCGCCAAAAATATCATTACTTCTGTACAGACGCTTCCCCGCCACAATGGTGGACGCCCGATTTCATCACCACTTTCCTTCCCCGAGACGGAGAGTGCATTTTATGCTGCGCTATGGGCTTTGATACTTCTCCCAGACGGCAATCGGCACCAGGCTGGCGTCCAACGCGCACGCTATTTACACTTTATAGTAGAGCGTCTGGAAAAGCAGACGCTCATGGACGTCGGCCTGATGGAGGAGCAGATCCTCCCTCTGATCGAGGACGCTAGTCAATACAGAGGCCTGCTCGATACAATCAGGGTTATACGTACTGCTGATCGTAATCCTAAACAGGTCAAAGACCGCACTCCGGAGACACGAAAGAGCGTCCAATATAAGGTTGGTCAGGTCTTTCACCATAAGCGATACCATTACACAGCAGTGATCACGGGATGGGACGTGGAATGTGCAGCGGGCGCAGACTGGATGACCCATATGAATGTTCATGCTTTGTCAAGAGGCCAGCATCAGAGTTTTTACCATGTGCTGTAAGTCGTGTGTTTCGCTGAGTTGATTGTCTGCTGAACGTTTTCCAGGGTCGAAGATGGCAGTGTACGATATGTTGCAGAAGAGAACGTCTCAATTGTGCAGCAGGAGGTTGGCGCTGATTTAATGGCTATGGCGGGTCAGCATTTCAAACGTTGGGATAAGACAACGTGCGTCTTCGTCAGTAACATCAAGGATGAGTATCCAGACGACTAGCTCTTCTGCTGTCTTATGTCAATACCCTTGCAGTTCGGACTCCCGATGCGACTTGAGGTAGGCTGTGCTTCAAATCGAACAACGCTGGATTATGCATGGATGCTGAAAATGTCAAAAGATTTCAAGATTGATGACACGGAAATGTACACTCAGTAGCATGCCAACGCGGCAATAGCATTAGATTGAAGCATGTTGAGCTGTGGAAGCTGAATACAACGCGGAAAGGGGTATCTCGGAGATCTTCATGAATATGTCCTTGCTCAACTATACTATGCCAATCCTTTTCTGCAAAGCTCGCGTCTCTTTTCTCGAAAGTCCATCGATCTTCCCGGACTCCAGCTGCGCAAGCAATGGTCTTGGCTGGCTGTCAAGCAAACCTCCAAGGAAACTCATAACACTCTCCTCGAATTTGGTGATTGAGAGATTATTTGCCATTAGATGCCAAAAATGGTCCTGTAGCTTAATCCCCTCAGGTGGAATAAGCTGGAAGTGTTCAGCACACGCACGATCTGTACGGGGGTTAGAGAGCTTACAGCCTGCCAATGCTCGTCTCGAATCGTGTCCCACCCAGGGATCTTCTCGTCGTCTCCCCAAAACATAGCATTGATTCGCCATTCGTCACTCTCGGGCTCGGCTCCACATTCGGCGTCAAAGCCCCACGCAAAAGCTTCCCGTAGTACCTCATTACGCTGCGCTTCGTATGTAAGGTACTGTTCCATCGCAGCTTGTGCCATATAGCCTGCCGCTAGTAACATCCATACATTCGTTACCCTTGCGTCATCCATGGTGGCATTATGTGCGGCGGACAGTGCCATGAAGTATGGAAGTGTGTCGAGTAAAGATATTGCTGGTGGGGGAGGGCGCTGGGCACCAAACCCGGGATCGAAGAGCGTCGCATCTTGTGTAGAACGCTCCTTTTTGATTTGCATATTGTCTGGAGGGGCGAGGTGTTCGGTCAGGTCTGGAAGATCCAGCTTCACTGAGACTTCCTCTTTTGACCGGAATGCTTGGGCATGCTCTGCTCGCCGATCTCTCAGCTTGAGCAATTCTAGGACGGGGGGAGTGGTCTCTGTGGGGTTGGCCCGTTTCGTGAACATGACGGTGAACTTCAGTAGGCGTAGACGGAACCGCAGGCCTTCACTGTCGGGGTGGCCTGGGTGCATCACGCGAAAGATGGTCAGGTAAGCTGTGCAGACGTCAGCTAAGGCCACACAATTTGGATTGAAGGCTGGGTCGCTCACAGACTACCAGCTGTAAAGGCAGATCACTCTTTTCCTCGTCGTAGTTATAATCAAGTTTACTTCGCAAGCTCTGGTAGCATTCTAGGATGTCCTTGATCGCGATGTATATGAGGTAGTCCAATATCCACTCATCGATCTCGAGCTGAAAAGTCGGATCTGCGTTGGTTGGCATAACTGGTCTTGTCGAAGAGATTGGGCTCCAAGTCTCATAAATAGCACCCGTTGGGACACGGCTAAGATCTCGGGTTGGCACATGTCACGATTTTCTGCGTTCGAAATGGCGTAGAGTTGAGGGCACAATAAGGGTCGGTCAGTGCATTTGGGTTACACATGTTTTTGAAAAGTGGGTGATCTGCGGGGACAGGTCAGGCTCAGAGTGCGAAACGCGAAGTCACGTGATGTGACTCGCTGAGAATTTTGACTGGGTATTCACTTTTTTCTCAGCTATTGAATTCTATGATTATCAAGTCAAGTAATGAGATCTGGAGCACTTGTAACAGCCTTTTTCGTCCTCACTTTCCACAAAACCTTCTGGATCATTGCTCCATAATCCCGACTTCTTGCGGTAGCCCTCTCCTCGTCGGTCTGGTCAGCCTGCATCTCTTCTCTGATTGACATTCGTAACTCGGCCTCCGCTGTGATGAGTTCTTGACGATGTTCGACAATGTCTGTTACTACCTCCAAATTACAAAGGTTCACCACTTCTTCGGGTATTGACGTATGATCGAACAATTCTTGGGTGAGACCAAAACCTGGATCAGGAGCATTCAGATGTCCAGCGGATTCGCCGTTGGTCACCGGAGCTGTGAAGTCTCGCCAGTCGGATTTGATAGCGTCTAGCTTGGCTGACAGCGCGGCTACCCCTTTCACGTTCTCGGCCAATGCAGGAATGAGTCTGATTAAAGGATCTCGGACCAGGCTTAGAATGGCGAATTCGATTTGACCCTCTTCATATTGAGCCATTCTAGCTTCAATGTCTGGCTTTGCTTGGCTTAACCAATCTTCATTAGAAGCACCTATGTCAAAGAGGATTAATTCCTGCAAAGACGAAACAGAGCCTAAGGATTCCCTACCGAGACACATGGGTTGACGCTCCAAGCCATCCAATTTCCAAAGTTGGCCTTCAATAGGCATGAATGCAATGAAGTGGAAACCGGCCTCGTTTTCATCCTCACCCCCGCTTCGATTTTTACCTTTTCCCTTCGCTGAAGTAACCTCGTTCTCAAGCAAAAGGTCCGCATTGAGCATGTCCATTTTCCTTGCAGGGGTTCAGTGCCAACCTTCACAACTGGAGATGGGGTTGCGGAACATAGATATATGCTCATGCGAAGTACAATTGAACTGGACATGGTTGCATAAGCACATACCTGGCAAACGAATTGTGAACCTCCTTTACGAACTCGAAATTGCCAATCGCATCTCCGCGTAAAGCTGGGCTGAACTTTGCAGTGAAATCCTTGAATTGCTGGAGATTGTCTCCTAAATCGATGTTGGGAATGTTATTGACGATGTTCAGTAGCGCAACACTTGCGCAAGCATTGTTCACTGTCTACCTTAGGTTAGAAACAAGAAACAAACAGCGAGATTGAGCAAATGACCTGGTTGGCAAACCAAACTCCTTCTGGGCAGCTCTGCTCTTGCTTGTCCGGGTCCTCTTCAATCCATTTGAATAGGAAGATAAGCCCATAGATTGGCCGGCTAGATTTCCCATCAGATAAAGTCCTGACTTTGAATTACTGATAGCGTAGATATTTACGGCAGAAAGGAAAGAAGCTCTTCGTCCAAAGAAACTACCTCGCGAACTTTGACTCCATTCACTCCGAAGCGCTTGAGCATCACGTTGAAGAATGCCTGTAATATATGTAAGAGAAGCCGTGATGCATGGAAGCTCATGTCGGATAGAGATACCTACCGGTTCTGATTCAATCTCACAAAACCCTTTCCATCGACGTTTGTCTTCGCTACTGGCTGGGGCCGAGGGCTCCTGGGTAAAGACCTTTTGGGTGGAAAAGCCGTTCGCATCACTCGATAAATCACTCGAATGGCGTCGTCTTGTATGTCCTCCCATACTGAAAAGCTCAGCCCTGTGAAGGGGTCTGGAGGGGCGAGACAACAGAAGGCTTCCCTCCAGTAAATGTACCTAAGGAAATAAAAGGAAATTCCATCGTGTGTCAAAAGTCACAAGATATGCCGGCTAAGTTAGTGTAAGGCTAGTATGGGCTTACCGTGCTTAGTGAATATTGGGAAAAGCCCGTGATTGGGATTTGGAACCATGATGCACGAGATGCAAGTTTTTGCAATGGAGGTGGCCTTGTGCTACTCCATTGCCAAGACTTCGCGGCTGATTTTCGCGCTCCGCTCCGCAAGCACTATCCCAAAACAGAATCCCCCCAAAGCGAGGTGTTAGACCCGACTTTTCCATCAGACGGGACAAAGCTATCGACGCGTTTTACGATGCAGGGAGACATGAGCAATAACCCTGTCCTTACGCCCAGTCGTTCTGCTATCCTCGAGGCGTGATCACAGCGGACCTGACCAAGTAAACACCCCAAGATGTCATTCTGAGGCGCTCTGATCTTCTCGACGATGCCATGAACGGCACTCCTCGCCTCCGTTCGGCCTTTCCGACGAGCCCTGGATCTGGTCAAAAAAGCCATGACCAGAAAGCTTCTCCTGCGGGGCCGCAGAGTCCTCGCTCTCAGCCACCCCCAGCGGCACCCCGGAGCCCAAATACCTCCGCGCCCATGATACCTTTTAGCGTAGTCGACGCTCCGTCACAAAGACTATACGTCTCAATATTCTACGCTGGATTGAACGTATGGAGATTGTCAGACTACCTGGGACTCCTCAACGACGAAACGGAATCTCTATGGCTCTTCATGAAGTGGCTCGCAATTGATTCGGTCTTCCTGTATGGACTGCCAGAGTTCCAGATACCATGGCTTCAATTCTCGTCCTCAACCACTGCGATGCTGGTCCTATTACATACGTTTCTTAATGCTTTCCTTATGTTTCGGATACCTGTGTGCCTCCATCCTTGCCCTGCTACTTGAGGAAAGGAAGCGCTGACAAAGAGGCAGATACCTGTCATATCGTGGCTAGGTGCAATTTTCAGAGTCTTGTATGATAGAGAGCTTGCTGTTTCAGAAAGAAGCGTGAAGCCAGCTTCTATCCTACACAACTCGTCATTGATCCTGGGCAAGCAAATCATCCACATTCTCCCAGAAGGGTATGTTCGTGTAAATGCACTATTGTAGGCTACAATGGCTAACACATGCAGATCCGCCATGCTCAATCCAGATCAAAGCCCTTTCTGCATTGGCGGATCGAAGACATTCGTCAATCTCCCGATCCGCATCAACCAAACAAATCCCATACTCATGGAGCTACTAAGGGTTGACCTTGACACGAACACGAATGAGACCATTACCGTGTCTGCCAAGGAAGTCGGCAGGCTGAAGAGACAGGCAGATAAACATTTTCACAAGAATGATCTTTCAAGTCCACGCTTTCTTCAGTACACGGCCAAGGAAACCGGCCTGTATCGACTTCAGAAAGTAATCGACGAATCTAAGTTGGAGGTTCAGAGGAAAATTTCAGATACCTTGGTAGTCGACTGCCCCACGGCGATGGTGAAGGCTGCTCCTCAGGACAAATGCAAAGGTGCCCTATCAGACTTCTATCTGCAAGTCGATGCAACGCCACCATTGAAGATTAAATACAGCAAGACAGTGAATAGAGATGATCATGGACATGTTGTACTGAGCATACATCCTGAGCATCTTGTTTCGCCTTTGGCTCGACAACGGACCTCAGGTGCATTGATTCCCTTGGAACAATCGGCCGCCATGGATGTTTCCTGGGCACGTGCTCAAACTATAGAAATCCCTCTGAATGAGTCACTTGGCGTCAGCGGCGGCTGGCAGTACACAATTGATGAAGTACACGATGCCTGCGGCAATATTGCAAATTACACATATATGCGGTCACTCGAGCCCGCGCAGCAGAAGCCATTGAAAGGTCGTCAATTGGAGCAACACTTCTACGTACATGAGCGACCAAGGGTTGCACTACGTGAATATGACTCTCAGCATCCGATTAAAGTCGAGAAGGGCAAATCCAAAACACTCCCAATTCATATAAGCTCGACGGGACCTGGCAAGCTCAAAGATGCTCCGTATACACTTTCCTATCTATTTACCCCACAAGAAGAAATCATTTCAGATCAGAAACATTCTAGCAGAGCAGCGCTCAAGGAAGTGACCATTAAAGATACCACGCATGGACTCGAAGTCCGTGAGCCAGGACTCTATACCCTCCAATCGATAAGCACGGCTTTTTGTGGAGGCGAAATCATGGAACCATCGTCGTGTCTACTGCTCAATCCGCCTGAGCCAGATCTTGCTATCAGCGCAGAAGTCATCCCAGACAAGTGTGCCGGCAGCTCTATAGGTCTCCTGGTCGATCTCGACCTGTTTGGGACTCCGCCATTCCAGATCTTCTACGATATAAGACAGAAGGGCGGAAGTGTGACGCCAATGATCGAAAAGATTGATCGCCTCCACTCGCAGATAGAGCTTAAGCCTACGCAGGCAGGCCATTACACCTACGAGTTTCACAGCGTTAGTGACGCTGTGTATCGTAACCTTCGACCGTTAGCGCAAAAGCGTTCGATCGAACAGGATGTCAAACCGCCAGCGGCGGCTCGTATTATGGATGCACACCCCATGCGAAAAGCTTGCATCCAGGAACCCGTGACATTTGCAATACAAATCATGGGCGAGCGTCCCTACACTATTGACTATGAGCTTGTCCACCGTGGTCGAAGAAAGAAGCACACCATCACCGAGATTGAAGACAACATTCATAGACTTACCACAGAACCTCTAAAGGAGGGTGGCGAGTATACCGTGGCCTTGACCAGCGTTACGGACCGATCGGGATGCAAGATTTACTTGAAAGAAGAGGCCAAAGTCGATGTTAGCCTACAGAGACCGCGGGCTGCGTTTGGTCACCTGGAAGGCAAGCGGAGCATCTTAGCTCTAGAGGCTAAGAAAATCGCTCTACCCCTAAGACTTCAAGGCCAACCACCATGGACTGTCGTCTATCAAAACATGAACGATGCTAATGAGCGCCCGATCCAAAAGACATTACGTAGCAGCAACGATCAAATCGAGGTGGTTGCTGAGGGTACCTACCAGATTCTCGATGTCCACGATGCAACATGCCCTGGCTCAGTAGACCCGACTGCAAATCAACTCACAGTGCGCTGGATTCCTAGACCTTCTATCCGGGTCACGGAGAGCCCCATGATTGAGTTTAATAGAGATCGATACGTGAAAAAGGAGGTCTGCGAAGGAGACGAAGATGTCACGGAGGTTTCCTTCACTGGCACCGCTCCTTTTAACGTTGAGTACGAGCAGCGCCACAGACCTGACCATGGCTCACAATCGATGAGTCCAAAGAAATTCAGTGCGGGCTTGCATATGGCTTCATTGAGAATGGAGACCTCGGAAGCCGGTCTATACGAGTACAAATTTTCGAAGTTGGGAGACACCTCTTACACCCATGACCACCGAAGATTCTCTCCTCTGCTAGTACAGCAGCGAGTACGTCCGAGGCCTTCGGCGTACTTCGCGCAAGCTGGCAAAACCTACAAGTATTGCCAAGAGGAGGAAGCTGGCGGTGAGGTGGTCCCAATAAACCTAGTTGGTGAACAGCCATTTCACCTCGAACTCGAGATCAAACATCACACTACCACAAAGCCTGAACTCATCAATGTTCCTAACGTGGTCTCGAACAAGTATAATCTACATGTTCCCCACAGTGTGCTTGCTCTTGGGACTCATTCTGTCACGATCCGTAAAGTCCAGGACTCACGTGGCTGCCAGCGTAACATGGATTACAATGCGCCCCATATACAGATCAGTGTCGCTGACATCCCAAGCATCGCACCACTCGAGGAGCAAACCGACTACTGCGTTGGCGACCGTATCTCGTATGCTTTATCGGGCACACCTCCTTTCAATGTCTTCTACACCTTCGAGAACCTTGAACGCAAGGCTTCTGTGCCGTCAACGAATTTCAGACGTATAGCCGAAAAGCCTGGAGATTTTGTTATTACAGCTCTCAGCGATCAAAGAAGCACTGATGCCTGCAAAGCGAAAATGCACATCACTAAGGTGATCCACGAGATGCCTAGCGTTAGAGTAAGCAAAGGGAGGACAGCGACGGTAGACATCCATGAGGGCGGTGAAGCCGAGATTCTGTTCGAATTCGGGGGGACTCCACCGTTTCATTTCACGTAAGTCGCTCATCCAGTGTGGATCTTCTGCCATGTATGCTAACAACGGAACTAGTTACACGCGTAGTACGACTCCTCCCAAAGGAAAGAAGCCAGAGGTCCTTGAGACTAAGAACGAGATCTCGCATGAATACAGCAAGACGATTCGGGCATCGGACGAAGGAATGTATGAAGTGGTATCTATACGAGATAGATACTGCGCATTCTCTACTCAGAAGGCACAGGGGAAGTCGGGCCAGAAGCTGTTAACAAACAGATGAAGAGGGCTTGATCTGGAAGTCATTGCAGGCGTATCTGTGAGCATAGCGGGCGTTGGAGAACGATACCAGGAACACTTGCGTGCACTGGAATAGCAGAGAAGAACAACCAATCGTAAGCTTTGGTTCCTCTTGATCAAATGCTACGTCTACCGTTTGACTTCAACCCGTGAGACCATGTCCGCTCCCAGCCTTGAAATATCATGCAGCGTTGCACTCTTATTGATGCTCACCTGGGCTTCCTCGTCTCCTGGCTGCACAATCGGCATCGTAGAATATTGCAGATTGACTTTCCACGGCCGCGGCCCAGTCTGCGGATTCCACAATCCAGCAATGGCTGAGCCTCCTTGCTCATCATAGAAAAAAATCACGTTGCTGTTATACCGAGTCCTTAATTCTTCCAAGTAAGACTGCACAGGATTGAAGCCAACAAGACTCTTATCCTCCTGCCCCTGGACCTGCATATTCTTGAACACAGGCTGCCCAGCCGTCTCCCGTCCCTGCTTGTCGCCAACAAACTTCTTACTCAGATGGATCACAAAGTCAAAGTCCGACATTGCAGCTGCAAACAGCGCTTGCGGCTCAACGCGCAAGCCCTGCTCTTTTATCAGCGCACAAGCAATCTTCGCCAGACTCGTGAATCGTGCCGCCACGACTTTTGACGGACCCAATTCAGTCCATGTAATCCCACCAGGATCGATGTTGGATGCAGCGAACATGGCTACACGATTCATGGCTGGGTCAATCTTCCTCCATGCTTCGAAACGGAGGTTGATGGCATCGATGTCTGTGGTATTCATTTCGCCGTTGAAGTCTACAATAAGGGGTGCGGACCGCCAGTCCCATTTGGAGATGAACGTGAGAGTTCGCAAGAAGCCAGTCATGACGCTACCGGGTACGGACCAAGGATATGGATGCACGAAGGTACGGATTATGAGGAGCTCGATCAGTTCATCGCTGATGTGGCCGCAGAGCAGATGGGAGTCTCGCCATCTTTTCATCAGCCGCATGGAGGGTGAGAGCAGGGGGAAGCGTGTGCTTAGTGTGCGAACGGCTTGGGTGTGGAGTGGTGCTTGGATGAAGTTGCGCTTGTAAGTCGAGAGCGCTGTGGCCGTCTCTTCCCGACTCGCTGCGGTGTGTGACTTATCTTTCAAAACACGTTCGAGGAGGTTGAGTTCGCGCTCGTGGTGGATTCGTAGGCGGAAGAACGCACCTGAGGGGTAGATGATGTCGAGAAAGGCGGCGTTAAGAAGCTTGTGATTGGCGTTCTCAAGGCCTAGCCGGGCCGATAGACCTGTGGTCGATTCTTCTAGCAATTCGCCCATTTTGAGGAGGAAAGCTATCTTGGTTCTTTGCACGGCTATAAGGTCATCTGGCCAGCGGGAGGAGCCTTCGAATTGGATGCATATGTCTGCCGGCTCCATCTGGCACAGTGTTGGATTAAGGATAGGTGCTTTGGTGGAGGCGGATCGTAATTGGGCATTCGCAGCGGAGATCTGTCGAGCCTGGAGTGGCAGCCCTTCCAAACTTCGTATCTCTTTCTCCAAGGCTCCAAAGGCATCCAGTGCGGGCTGATAAATAGCCAGAGGATCTGAAGTCGCCGCTTTCTGGTTAGGTAGTAGATGGTCAAATGATTGCCCAACAAACTCAATAGCACCAGCTGCTTCGTCGCCAATGTGCCGCCGTATGACATATGTGACTATTTGTATCAAAACAGAATTTTGTGCATCTGAAGCCGACCATATCAAGCTCTCTTGAATACTACCATCTTTGAAGCGGCGCAATTCTGCTTTCCCTCCCCAAAATTTGCGGAACTTAGCGGCAGCTTTCTTATCTTCAGCAGAGGGACCTCGATCGACGCTTCGGTTGATATGCTCAGGATTGAGTAGTAGTCCTATCTGGACTACCTGGGTTTCTTTCGTAGATTTTATTGACTCGGCAAGTGGTAAAGCGTTTTTCTCCGGAGGTTTCAAGTATAAAAGGTTGATACGATCATTCAGACCTGCTTTCAATGCTTGGTAGGTCTGATGACAAAATTCGATGTCGTTGTCAATAGCGTCTGTCGACGATGAACGTAGTCGGCTAATTGGTAGACTGACTACGCAGTCAAATCTCTGCAAAGGATCATTGATCCTTGTGATGAAGCAAGCATCGAACTGGACCGAAAGCGGGTCACTGAGAAGCTTCAGAGTATGGCAAGCTTCGTGCCTTAGCATAGCATATGACCAGGGCGTCATCTTGAACAGGACATTCATGCCTCTCCCGCCATCAAACAGAGCCGGTTCATTTTTAATAATGGCGCTTGTGCCGTCAGAGTGGACGAATACTGGGCTCGCTATTAGATCCTTGGTCGATATATATTGTAGTGTAGCTTTGAAGAGCTGGTAGCTATTGTATCCTCTTGATAACACAGGCTTTCCTTTGAGACCGCCACCTTGCATGAGCAATGCCACAGTACAGCTCCACTCGAATGATCCAAAGCCGCCATTGCTGAGACCCGTCCCCAGACCGCGCTGTCGCAGCCATACGCTTCCAAGAACACATGCGTCAGTGAAAGCGTCCGATTGCAGAGAGGCGCCATGCAAATACTTCAGATACGCCAGCGAAGAACACTCTGACCTCAAAGAAGCATTGTAGAAGGAGGTAGGCGCTCCAAGATTTCCCTGGGACGAGGCTCTATCCGCCTTCGCTCGGATACAATTTTTGTCAGGAAAAGTCCTTGAGACGGGAAATAGGGCTCCATCAACGCCTAGTATGATTCGAATCTGACAATTCAATTTTGAGAAGTCATCGGCACCTTGACCGGGACTGACGAGAATGATTGGCTGTAATTTACTGTCATTTTGGTAGGCAAAGGTGATCGCAAAATGGTTGTCTTCGTCCTCCGCAATCCCAGTTGCGATGCAAGCTAGATAGTATGCTCGTTTGTGGAAGTATCTGTAATTCAGATAGTCCTTCTCTTGGAACAATGACGTTGGCATAGTAACGGCGAGGTCAATCCCCAATCGGTCTCCCACCTGAATTGCCATCTTTCGCGCATAGCTTCCCACGACGTTGATATTTGCTGGCTTAGAGTATGCCAATGTATATTTTGCCTTTTTATCTGGTCGAGGAGCGGGGAAGGGTATGCGAACATGGTGGGACTTGGTCTGCTCCCGCTCTGCTTGGGGAATCTGGTAGGCGTCAGAAGGTCAGGAGATAGGTTCAGTTGAATTGGGGAGCGGGCTAGCGTACTAACTTTGCTCCGCGATCGGGAATGCGCTCTATGATAGTCTTGAGCTTGCGAAGTGCATTCTCTGCCTTGACCATTCGTCTACCGTAGTCGGGTCGCACTGTGGATAGCAATTCATTGAGCTGAAGCTGGAACAGGTTCGTGTGGTATACGCCGTAATTAGATAGCGCTGGCCCGTTTTCTGCTCTTGGGGGATTCGGTTTGCTTCGATGGATGCTTTTTCCCACCGCATGGCTTTCCTGGGTTGATTGCACCGATATTTCCTCGTCCGATGTTTCATTCTCAAGATCGACAGTAGGCTGGGGAGACAATCTTCTCTTCTTGTGTGCGGGAGGATCCATCGCAAATTGTAGAGCGTTGGTACCTCAAAGCGGGAGCTGAGGGTTTCCTTCACGAGCTTTGAGTCTTGAGCTTAAATTTGAAGACGGTTCAACTTTTCGCGAAGTCTCTTTAGCCTAACCAAGGCGTCGGGTAATCTAGAGTTCCAAGCCTCCGGGTAGATCACGCCACCCGAAGGACCACCACACTGTTCCTGCAGCCGATTGCGGAGTGAATCACGTTTTTTTGCTGTAACATTTTCGTGCCCGACAATCGGTAAGGTATTTCGGCGCCCTTTTTTGTGTATGGTTACTTACCGTATGTATCTATTGCTTGACCTTTGGTACTCGTAACAAACAGACTTCAAGCACGAGCAAGCCGTTACCTTCCTCTTCTCGCTATCCGGCAGCAGATTTTACCCTGCACACGAGCGAGCTTTGTTTATGACCTTTTGAGCCTTACTTTAGTGAAGTCGCAATTCACTACATTTCACGCCTTGTCAGGAGCACGTGCCGTGCTTAAAAGAGGGTTTTAGTATTCCCTCAACCCACTTCCTACAAGAAAGGGACCTGGCCGGACTCTGGAGTCAGCTGCAGTCACGTTAGAACATAATTCCTCTTTTACGCTTAGCTATAAGAAGGTAGCGCTTAAGAGAAGTCGTCCCGCGTCGGTCTGAACGTGCGACCTATTAGGTGTCGTATCCATTGAGTTATCACAACATGGCCCTTACAGAGACGGCAACCATGCTGTCTCATGAGGTTGGGGAGTCAATTCCTCCAGATACCGCCCATGTAAGACTTGCCCCCCCCCCCTCATCCGTTGGAATTTCT
>JAABUS010002562.1_pt1 | contig 33874 bp, 32 predicted proteins | sample 5560161 | NCBI WGS metagenome assembly JAABUS01 (sample SAMN10711885, study PRJNA513376) | rock metagenome | isolation source: Antarctica rocks | place: Antarctica: Victoria Land, Trio Nunatak nord | collected 2016-01-04 | reverse complement strand
ATGCTCCCCCACCTCCGGCAACGCCGCCTGCTCCTACGCCGGCACCGTCTACCCCGATTCGGGCAGCAACTTCACTGTCGCGCAAGGCGACGCAGCCTGCAACTCCACCTCCACCTCCAGCACCCCTGCTACACTCTCTCCAGTCACGCCTCTCCCTTCAGCTACCAGCGCCAGCGCATCCGCCTCGCCAGCCAGCGCCGCGTTCACGAGCACGACCACAGTCCGCGAGAGCACGACCCAGACGCTCGCGCTGCCGAGCTCCGTGCCCGTGGCGCCCGGGAGCGGGGGGTATGGCAACTCCAGTAGCACTTTTGCGGGAACCGCGAACGCGCCTGTGGGGACTGGATCGCAGTCTCAAAGCGTCGCCGCTGGGACCAATGGAGGGAGCGGCGCAAGCAGCACGAGCTCGCCCATTGCGGGCTTCACTGGGAGCGCAGGGACTCTGACTTCGACGCGCCACGTGGGTTTCGCGGCTGTGCTGGCGGGGTTGCTTGTGGTTTTGTGGTGCTGGTAGGGGGGTGAGGGAAGAAGGGAGGGATAGGTTATGTTGCTTGGCGTGGTGCTGGATACCGGGGTGGTGGCATTGGCTTTATGATGTTGCTTTTGAGGGTATTTGATAGCCTGAATTTGTTAACAACATTCTCTGCTGGCGGAGGCTGAGGAGCTTGGCTCCGTAATGGTTAGTATCTAGGAGCTTCAGCAGCTGTAGTGAGATGGAAATAATTCTCATGTGCGACACATGTGTTGCCATGGCCTTGATGCTTGCTGTTTATCATTAATAGCTGAAACTTAGAGCGATCCTGACCCGAAGAGTTATTAAGAACCGTGAGATACATCTATAGGGGCAATGCTGTTTATACATCTTTCATCAAACCATATTTGCTTTCGCGATTCGAAAAAGACAGCAACGTCACGACCAAGATATCCTACCCGCGCAAGTTAGCAAGCTCAAACCATGATCCGCAACTACACATTAGAAAAGAAGAAACAACTCACCCAAGCATAATCCCCGCCCCTACCGCCATGGCCCCAAACTGCATCGCCGTCTTCCTCACCTCCTCCCCTCTATCCGGCCCCGTCTCCAAAAGCTCCGGTATCACCGCCACAGTGCCCACATACAGAAACGTCCCCGCCGTAAACGGCAACAGCAAATCGCCCCACCCCAGCCCCGTGCCCACCAACCCCTTCCCTCCAACCTCCCCCCTCACCCCTCCCTCCCGAACATTACCGCTCGACCCCAATTCCTGCACCAGGATCCCTAGTACGGTGCCGAGAAACGCACCGAGCGCGGTAAGGAACTGCGCGCCCATGGCCATCTTCTTGCTGAAGCCGGATTGGATCAGCAGTGCGAAGTCGCCGACCTCGTGAGGGATTTCGTGGAAGAAGACGGCGACGGTGGTGGTGGCGCCGAGGGTGGGGGAGGCGTAGAAGGAGGAGGAGAGGGCGAGGCCGTCGGTGATGTTGTGTGTGAAGTCGGCGAGGAGGTTGAGGTAGGCGGAGAGGCGGATGGAGGGGGAGGCTTCTGCTTTTTTTTCTGTGGGGGATGAAGACGCTGGGGAGGTGGAAGGACGGGCGGATTTGCGCGCTTTGAGCTCGCTATCTGCGGGTTGAGGGGCGCTGCTTGTGGTTGTGGCGGTTGGGGCCTGGTTTGGGTTGGGGCTGTTGGGGGGGTGGCTGTGGTCATGTGAGCTTTCGCCGCCGGTGGCGATCCGGAGCCCCTTGTCCATGGCGACGAAGGTGAGGAAGCCGACCATGATGGCTACGCCGAGTAGGATGTTCTTGTTTGGGTTCACGAGGATGAAGCGTGCGTGGGAGGGTTCGGCTTCGCCGAGGAAGATCTCCGGGAGGAGGTGGAAGAGTGTGTCGCCTAGTAAGCCGCCGACGGCGAAGGCGACCATGATGGAGAGCGAGGAGGGGTCGATGTTGGGGGGACAGAGTGCTAGGAGGAAATCTGAGGGCTGTTAGGTGGAAAGATACAATGGATGGCACAAGAAGACTGGCAAGGACGAACTTGGAGGGCCTGAAATGTAGAGAGTTGCAAGAAGGGCATTGACGGCTGGCGTGGACGGAAATACGATTGAGAAAAGCTGGGAGGTGAGGGAGGAGGTCGGGGGATTTGTGCTGGCAAGGTGACGATCGAGATCTTGAACGATGGGGCATTGCTGCAAGGACGGATTTCAATGGTTCTTTCGTTCTTCAGCTTAGGACGAATAGCTTACATGCAATGCATCCTCAATCTCTCCAGCGCTCATTTGAGCTACAGAAAGTCCATTGACAGCCTTAGCTGCAACCTGATGAACACATATAGCCACTAATGTGAGACACAAAAGGACAGTGCGCCGTTGGGCACCCCATTGATATATCATTGTGATCGCAGCGTCTCAAAGATCCTTTCTTCAGCGCTCCTGTCGATAAAATTGTTTGATCTTCAGACGTGACTTTGAAGACTAGCAGATTCAGGGGCTCAACGGGCTAATGCAGCCTTCTAAAGCTTGGCATCTAGCGCTCCCGTCCCTCGACCCTCGGTTAGATTACTTGAAGAAAGATCTCTGTGGGCAAGACATATCATATAATTCCTTCAGGCAGAATCTCCCCTCGTCATGGGACGCACCCTCCAAAAGAAGAAAAACCGCTCCTCCATCCCCCGCGCAAGCCTCAAGCCCAAATCCAAAAAGCTCCCCATCAAGTCCTCACCCCTCATCGCCGCCCATTGGAACAAGCACCTCACCCTATCGCAAAACTACCGCAACCTCGGCCTGGCAAGCAAGCTCAACTCCCGCAGCGGGGGCACAGAGATCATAGCCCCAAATAATGCCGAATCCAAGGAGTCAAGGCAGGGGCAAGATCCCCTTGCCATCGGCGCATCGAAACCTGCTACTGCGACGGGCTTGAAGACTGCAAAAGTGATTCGCGACGCAGAGGGCAAGATTCTGAATGTCATACATGAGGATATTGACGGGGATCCTCTCAATGATCCTTTGATCCAAGCCGACCATGCCAGCGACACTGAAACCCCATCTCTTCCCCAAGTCCACAGCAATCACAACAGAAACAGTGGTGTAGTACCCGCGCTCGAAGCGGCCGTAACGGCCGAATTAGCGGAGGTCAGGGCACGGAAGAAGCCTCGGAAGCAGAGCGAGAGGGAGCAGGAATGGATTGAAGCATTGGTGGCGAAGTATGGGGATGATGTGAGGGGGATGAGCCGGGATCGGAGGTTGAATCCGAATCAGCAGACGGAGGCGGATATTGCGCGGAGGGTTGGGATTTGGAGGAAGAGCAAGGGGAATAATGAATGATGATGGCCGCTTGTCATGAGCATGGTCTGATGAATATAGGGTCTTGTTCGCCTTTCGAAGGCTTGGCCCGGTGGGCCCCTGCTTGTCACCTGTCGTCGATACGGCTTGAGCTCTCTGCTTGTCGATTGCTTGAGCAAGATATTGTTCGCGGTCTCGGACTTTAGGTACAAGAGCCTCGCCTTGTCTGTCTCATCTTACTTTACACTCGAATCCACGGATCATGATCGCTCCTGCTGAGTTCCTTGGCCGTGCAAGTGGAATGCATTAATGTTTTGCCTCTTAGCTATGGATCTTCATTAACTGGTTTGCACATCGTTATTTTATCATACTGTTGAATCGTTCTATCCAAGAGTGCCAAGATGTCATTCATGACACCAACCAAACAGCCACCATCACCCCAAGTATCATACAGAGATGAGTTCTCCTCGCCGTCGTCGCCTCTCCCTTAAAGCCTTCAATTAGCCCTGTAGCCTTCGCCGTAGCTTCCGCTGTCGGACCAAACCCGCCTATGATCGCCCCTCCCAGCCCCTCCGTACTCGTCCCAAGAACAACATCTGATACCCCAGGCGCCAGACTGATCGGTGTGCCACTAACCGTTATCACGCCTCCGGGCGTCAAGGTCTGCCCACCAATGATATACTGCCCCTGAGCATTGGCCGTCACTGTCTGGGAGCCTATGGTGAGGGTAGGAGATGCAGTGACTTGCCCCACGCCGGCTGACAAGGGGAGAGTCTTGCTTCCTACGACAAGAGCGGATGCTGAGGGGCCAAGGCTGATGCGTGTGCCTGAAATGGTTATTGCGGGTCCACCAGGAGCGAGGGTTTGCCCGTCGATAACGTATTGACTTGAAGGATTGGCGGTAAGTGTTTGACCCGCGATTGTCAGGGTAGGTAAAGTGCCTGGGGCAATGAAGGGAATGGTGGTGCTTCCGACTACTAGCTGCGATGCTGAGGGGGCAAGGCTAAGGCGCGTGCCGGAGACGGTGATCGCTGGACCGCCGGGCACGAGGGTTTGACCTGCAATCACGTACTGGGATGCTGGGTTGGCGGTGATCGTTTGGTCGCCGATTGTCAGGGCTGGAGCTGCGGTGATTGGACTTGTGTTGGTATTCAAAGGTATCGTGGCGCCACCTATGACAACCTGGGAGGCTGATGTAGCGAGAGAAAGAAGGGTTCCTGATACAGCGATGGCGGGTCCCCCTGGAGACAAGGTTTGTCCTGCGATGACGATCGGGGCTGTTGGGTTTGCTGTGATTGTGGAGCCACGGAAGATAAAGGATGGCGAACCCGGCGCAGGAGTGAAGTCGGGTGGATGATTCAAGGCAACAGTGCTGCCTCCGATAACGATCGATGCGGCAGAGGGCCCCAGACTGAGTTTCGTGCCGCTGACTTCGATGGCGCTGCCTGGGTTTAAGGTTTGGCCGGCGACGACGAATTGGGATGATGGGTTTGCCGTTATGATAGAGGCACCAAAGGTGATTGATGGAGGACCGGCGGGGCTTGAAGCTGTAGCTGCAGCAGGGACTGGAATAATTTGGCCGCCAATGTTGACTTGGGAGGGACTCACCACGACCGGCTGGTTATTGATCGTGGTCGTGATTGCAGGGGAGCCAGGTGTCTGAACAAACGTTTGCCCGTTGATGATGGCAGTGTTTCCAGATACCGAGATGGGGATGTTGCCAACGGTTGTCTCGAATGACTGAGGAGCGCCTCCAGCATTTCCTGAGCTTCCCGAGTTACCTGAACCGCCCTGACCACCGTTGGCTCCTGCGCCGCTACCTGATCCACCTTGTGTACCCTGTCCATTCTGTCCATTCGAACCGCCTTGACCATTTCCTGGCCCGGCACCGCTTGAGCCGGTATCGATGTTCGACCCTCCCTGATTTGAGCCACCCTGGTGGCCGCCTGGGGCTACTTGATTTGAAGACCCGGAGTTGACAGAGTTTGGCCCCGAACCACCGTTTGATGCGCCTTGAGTCGAGCCCCCATTCGAATCGCCATTGTTAGGAGTTCCTTGCGATCCACCATGATTAGAGCCTCCTTGATTCGAGCTGCCTTGACCAGAGCTGCCTTGAGTCGAGCCCCCATTCGGACCGCCATTGTTTGAAGTTACTTGCGATCCAACTTGATTAGAGCCTCCTTGATTAGAGCCTCCTTGACCAGAACTGCCTTGACCAGAGCCTCCTTGCCCAGAGCCTCCTTGGCCGCTCGAAGCGACTATTGGTGTGTTCGGTAAAGACGTCTGCACACTCTGCTGCGACCCGATTGCTCCAGCCGTAACACCTGCAGGAATTGGTCCCACGAGCGGTACAACCGGAAGCGGGTCAGCCATTACTGTCGAAGTGGGTTCTGCAGGAATTGGTCCTACAAGCGGTACAACCGCAAGCGGGTCAAACGTCACTGTCGAAGGGTGTTCGGTTGTCGTAGGAGTTAGTCCTCCGAGAACGCTGACATGCGCCTCAACCGGAGAAACCGCGCCCCATTCTCCAATCGTGACCAGAACGACCTGGACAGTCGGTGTTCCACGATAAGTACCTGCAGCACATCTTGCGACATAATCGCCTGCCCCCGCCGAGGCCAAGTAGCCTGGAGCATCAGGCACAACGGGACCGGTCGCATTAGGTACCGAGTAGTTGCCAACGAAATTCCCCGTGTACGGTCCAAAGAAGGGGACCGGAGCGGTAAACGTCACGGTTGAGGTGGCGATGGTGGGGATCGGGCCAGGTGCGACGTATCGAGACTCTATCTCAAATACCGAGTAAAGCACGTTCGGTTGGGCAGATGTCCTACGGTAGGTTAGAACTGTGTTTCAGTCTCTCGACCAGGGCTCAACGATATTCCGAACAGGCCGTCAAACAGGCTACTTTCTCAAAAGGGTCCCGTAGAATTAGATTTTCGTGCGCCTGGGGGAAGCAGGCGTAAGAGTAGATCACTTACGCTGTGTACGCGTATGTCCAGCCATCCTGGGTCATATCTGGCAGCAATACATCGCTGGGAGCGGGGTAGGGGGGAGTTGAAGTACTATATAACGTACGCGAATATGTGGTGGCTACACAGGTATATGTCAGTAGGGCCTTTATCTGAATGCTGTGCAAAACATGTGTGCCACATGCAATCTTGAGCGTCCAGTCACGCTATCCAGCCTTGGAGTAGAAAAAGGAAACACACTTACTATGTCCGACTACAGTGGTTTCGTACACGAGGGTTACCTTGGAATACGTAGAGCCGTTGTCTTCAAAGTTTGTAGCTGTCTGTGTGCGGTCCGTATACCCACTGACACGGTCAATCAGAAAGGACGTGCTTGTCGGAACATAAATGAGCTCTGGTGTGGTCCAGGTACTGATAGTACGAGTCGCCGGAGCGCCAAGTGTATATGGGTCGGGTGTACTCTGATTTCTGATGCAAAATTGTCGGCCCACTGATAGGCTAACCGCAGTACCCGTGCATTGGTACAAATCTAGTGGGTGCTTATCCCAATAATAGATATTGGCCCCAATCGCGTTTACGGTACATGGGGCCAGGGTCTCTGTGATAAAACGGGTTGAGTGAATTGTAGTTGTAGAATTTGTATTACCCAAAGTACCGTTTCCGGCCGGATAGTAGCCGCCTGTACCGACAGGAAGGGATCCACCACGGGGCGCCGTGGACTCGGTAGCAGAAGGGTAGGGATAGGGTGGTATGCCATTGGAGGGCGATCCAGTACTTGTGAGCAAGGAGCCGTATCCGCCAGAGAAGAAGTTTCCCCTTGACGCAGTGTTTGCAGCGGTACCAGTAGGGGAGGGGTACGGAGGAACAATGCCCGAAGGAGGTGCAACGCTGCTCGAAACGCTGTTACTGCTGAGTAAGGACCTGTGAATGGAAAAAGGCCGCGAAGTGGCACTCGACCACATTGACGGCAATGGTCTCAAGCTAGAGGCTTGACCGGTAGACGCTATTGCTGTCGTTGAGTCATTGTTCCTAGGATAGAAGCCGCCATAAGGAGTTGCCGAGGCCGTAGAGGCCAGACCTGCAGCATCGGCGGTCAGATCGGCGCCTGTTGATGCGAGGTAGCTATGAGATTCAAAACATCGCGCAGACTGCAGAGCAGTGACTACCATGATTGACTGAACGACCTGGCCAATGCCTGACCCAAATAGACGGCTCCGGCACAACAAGCCTCAAGAACCATGACGCCGAAATCCACAAGACAGTCAAGCCACAAAGATCAAGCGCTGTTTATTATGACTTACTAGCAAACACCACAGCGACCAACCTGAGTAAAGGAGACAGCCCCATGTTTGCGAATTGAAGATATTACGAAAGGTGAAAACCCGTACAGAATAAGCACATATGCGCCTGGCATGTCCAAGGCCAGGATCGACGAAGGGCTCAAGCGATGGCAAGACTATGGAATGAAAATGAAAAGGAAAAGAAAATAGAGTAGTTGAGATGGAAAGTAGAAGAAAATGTCAAAAGATGGAAGAGGTCGACAAGAGCCTCGGAGACTTCGAGCTATCCGTGTGGTTCGCCTATCTCCATTGCGGCAAAGGACCATGCAGGTCCGTACCCACGTATCATCCATGCCGTCGAAGCTAAGCTTACGTCGAAGCTAAGCTTAGAACAACAACGACAGTCCTACTGAACCTTGGCTGTGCAAGAGCTGAGAATGGTTGACTAGACGCCAGGTTTCTGTTAGCCAGTAAGAATCGTGCTGTTAGCGCCAGGGCTGTGGGAACATCCTCTTGACTTTCCTCAGCCTCTGCAGGCTAATGCAGGGAGTACTTCGTGCTCGGGGTGTTAATTGTTAGCGTGACAGGGGTTGATTTCGCCGGGATCTCACCAAAATACTTCGTATTCACGGGGTTGAATGTTAAATCTGACGGGGTTGATTACGGTGAGAGCCGGGCAAAATAATCCCTGTCAGATTTAATACTTAACCCCGCAAACACAAAGTAAAATAAGGTAAATTAACATTTAACCCCGTGGATACGAAGTAGAAGTACAACCATAATAACTTTCGAATGTTCCCGGGAAACCAGTTGACAGCAGTGCCATGCCTTGACTTTTGACTACGCTCCTGCAGTACCACGTGGGGTTGCACCATCTCCAAGAAGACCGCATCAAGGAAGCTTAGCAGATGGTTCAGAACACATCATGCTTCTGTACTATGACCGAAGTCATGCGCTCAGAGGTCAACAAAAACCACCAACATTTAATCCAAGGATATCGAAAGTGGAGGGAACATCGAATGTGGTTGCCCTTGAGGCATGGAGGAAGCCTGCGTGCGATTACCTTTCTGGGTTTCCCTTCAGGAAGCAGATAGGGTGATGATGCTTGGTTCGCGCCTCAGGGAACTAAATATAGAATGCCTTGATCGTGAGTCGTCAGCCGGGAAGCGGGCCTGTCGACCCGCCAAGTGAGCTAGTACAACAGTCCTCGAGGCAAGGTACCTAAAGTAAGTACCTTAGGACACACTCAGAAGCAAACGTCAAGTACATGGGTTGCACACGCCGGATCTTGTATACTGCTACATGCATTTCGATGGCAGAGCACCACAGCGCGCACCAAGACGAATCAACATCACCATCTAGATTTCCCCAATGTACACAAGTAATCGTGACTCGTTTCACAACCTTCTTTTCTGCGCAACCCAAGATTCCCATCGAAGCCACTCCGAGGAACTGGCAATTCTGAATTGCATCTCTCTGCAGATGATTACCTTATGCGTCGGTGAGGAGTGGTGCATCCATTTCATTCCCTCGTACTACTGAGAAAGGCGACCTGACAGAGTAACGTTGGATAATTAACCAGTCAAGTCCCACTGATGGCCGCACGAAGCGTTGGAATACGCGATCGCTGTAATCATAAGGTAGCACTATAGAGGAGACTTGAAGGTACATGCAATGTTTGAAGACGGTGGGGCCGTAATCCAAATGGCCTAAAGAATGCACCACATCAAGCCGTGGACAACGTTCAATGTTATCCCCCATGCACCAGTCCCAGCGCCCACCAGTCACATCTGGAGTTAGCTGTCGGGTCCTTGGCTGGGACTACAACAAAGCAGTGCGCTTTGAGGTTTAGAGGAGACATGGAAACCGCGATAGGTGCCGCCAGTTGTTACCAAGCTTTTTTGTGCCTTGCTGGCTCGGTACGTCGAGTAGGTTAAATCGACGTCCGGTAATAGAGCCGCAGAAGTGAAAGCTGCGAATTATGACCAAGATACATATTCACAGTGATAGGTATATTATGGTGCGGATAAATCCTCTGTGCATATCAGCGACTGAGACCGTAACAGTACTGTATGCTAGATACGATAGTGTTTGAGCTCCATGTTCTCCACGGCAGATGAGATGACGGACAAACGAATAGAGCGAGATGAAGACAGGATACCCCATGGTTCTACTGAATATTTATAAGCGGGTATGGTGTCCTTGGGCATCTGGTAATCGTTTGATCGCCAGTATCATCCGGTAAGAAATCGCCTTGAGATGGATTGATCGGTCTCGCGTGCAGCCCGCAAGAACACTTTGGCTCAAGTCTTGGCCGAAACAATTTGATACCCAACAGTCGCGATCGACTCTGGAAAGCTTTTGGAAGTCATAGCGCAAGGTGTGGCGCGAAGGAAAGGGAATTAAAGGCGCATGGTACCCTGCAAGTGCAGAGGTTTGAAAACGAGCAGGTGTGATATGGGTTGACTTCGCATCATGTGAGACTTGGTACAACCGCCAGATCTGGCCACCACCATCAAGTGGTTATCGAAGGTTACCATTAAAGCTCAATCCCTGCACAGCTCTCCTCTTTACCATCCTGACCCACCTTCTCCTCCTCCATTCCCCTGTCTTCTCCATGGTCATATCCTCCTCCCAATCAGGACTCTTTTTCTTCGCTTTTTCCGATAGACTGTCAACACCGTCCTCTTGAATCCCATCAAAGGCGAGATCGACAACCCATCTTTCTCCTTCTTGCTCAACCCCTACCCCTTGACATGCTCTCCCCGCCACCCAATCCTTGCTCTCCAGATCAAGCTCCCACTTCTTACCACTCCACTCCCAGCCCTGAGGGGCCTGTACATCTTCGAAGAAACGGGTGCCTTTAGCTCGCTCGCCTGCTATTCGAGAGGGGAACAGTGGGTCATATGGCGCCGGAGTGAAGACCCATGGTTCCCATTCTCCACGGTGTAAATGCTGTAGTTCGAAGATTTCAACTTCCCGCTGTTCAGGTGGGGAGTCGAGACTAATGTCCGTCGCGATCCAAGTATTGTAGAAGGATTGTGCGGTTTTCTCGTGCGGGCGGATATGCGAGACGCGGATTGCAAGTGCGAACTGTTGGATGGTGGGGTGTCCAAAAGGTATGATGGTCCAAATGGCTGTGAGGGCTAGGAAGCGCCAGGGTAGGAGGTGCGAGGTTATGAACAAGAGGCATGTGGCCACGAAGAGGGTGAGAAAGATACTTGAGCTCAAAGACTCGTTGCTGAAATTCGTTGACGGCGTGACGCCTGCAATGAGTGCATCGTGCGCGGTTGAGAAGTCGTCCATGCTATTCTGGAGATCGCGCATGTTGCGAAAGAAATCTTTGGACATCTCCGAGGCTGGACGTATGGTGCGTGCAGGAGCTAGCGGGGGCCCCTGAAGAGAGTAGGATGACGCGGTGGGCGAGGGAGGTAATGGATGCCGAGCCAGAAACGCAGGAACGAGGAGAAAGATAAGGGATGAAGCGAGAGGAAGAATGGGAAGAATATAGGGGTCGAGGCAAACGAAAGTGAGGATGGCTAAGAGTGAGAGGGTATGCGAGGTGGTGGACCAGTTGAGCAGGCGAATGAGGCGTGTCTGGAGGACGAACACCACTCCGATCCTAGCATATAGTTAATAGCAGTCGCTGAGACTTGCAAGTTTCTGATCCGCTGTAGAAACATCGTCGAGATATACTAGAATATTTGGGGAATATACCTCGCATTAAACCGTCGGAAATTGTTGGTCATCAGAGGAAGACTGAAGCTCGGCCGCTGGACGTATTTCGAAGACCGCTCATCCAAGGGTGCATCTTCATCCCCAACATCTTCCTGAGGAATGACTTGCTGCATCAACCTACGACGTCGACGCTTAGCCCGCCATAATCTGAAGACGATGACAGCAGATTTGCGGATCGGCATCGCTCACTTGCTGAGAAGACGATCCTGAAGAGAGTCTCCGGTGTGGCGGTGCTTGCCAGCCTCATGTAGCTTTTGCTTGAGCTTGGAGCCTGACAGCTTTTCCTTCAACCTTGAGCGTTTGCTCTCCGCGTGTTCATCGTCAGATGACGTGGCGGAGGGCGCGTTGACACTGGACATCGTAAGGGCTGGCGCAGGCTCATCTCGGCTCACAATCGCGTCTGCTGCGCGCCCTTCCATGTTGGAGGCACCGCTCTCATGTGATGTTACATATGTTCGAGTATTAATGGGGAGAGCAGTCAAGCGGAGATACATGTAGCTAGTGGCTTTGCCGAGAGAACCTTGCTGAGAGGACGGACGGGCGTGTCGTCGCACAAAGGGCTTTCCGGCCGGAATAGGGGTCAAGTAAGAGTTCTAGGGATGCACCTCCATGGGTTTGTAAATGGCATACTGATCACTGAAAGGCAAAGTCGAGATTCAAGAGTCTAGTTCAACTATTCTCAAAGCTTCGGAAAGTGAAAATCTCGTTGTTGTTTGGACATCGGAGCAATATACCTCTATGCAACCAAATCGTTCGCTCCAGTCAAAGCCAACATCAACGTCACGCTTTGCAAATATACACGCGCTTCTCCGCCCTTCAAGTTAAACCTCTAAGTGAACTCCACGTTCCCCCCAGTCCTCCCCTCCCTCGCCAATTTCGCTTGCGCTCTCTCCGCCCTCCTCCTCTTTCGATTATTCGCATAGTCCGCGCTAGCCTCCGTCGTAGTCCCATCATAAGTCCCCGGACTCCCCACACTCCCCGGCCCTGGCGGTCTTAAACCTGGCGAGCTCCCCGGTATAGGCGGTGGCACAGGAAGCGGCACTGGGAGGTTTTGCTGTACTGGCGGTACTGCTTGTTGCTGTTGTTGCGCGAGCCTCTCATTCTTGAGTCTCATTTGCTCCACTGCTTGCTGCTGTCTTTCCAGTGCCTCGGTCCTACGCCATCGGTCACCGCTCGTGCCTTCGGTGTTGCTAAGATCGCTGCCGCTTCCGCGTCGTCGTCGGCCGTTGCGCTCTTTGCGGCGTGCTTCGCGACTTACGGCTGCCTCTTCTTCGGGGAGCCGTCGAAGGGTGACGTGTCGGCCGTCACTATGCATTTTCACTTTCACGCTAACGGGCGGAGAAGCTACGCTGTCTCTTCCACTGCCAGAGTGATGGCGGCTTCGATCCCGACGTTTTGAAGCTTCAGCGGCAGCTAGACCGCCTGCTGCGCCGCCTGCGAGAGCTGCAGCTGCTGCGTCACGACTTGGGCGTTGATGAGCGGCGCTAGTTTCGGAGCCTGAGTAATTTTGGTGGAGGATTCCTTGAGAATCGGGGGGTATGGTAGGCATGGAGGCTGTTGGAAGGGGGGGTGCGGCGCCGGTCATAACAGGATTGCTCGCGCCAAGAGTGGTGTTGTGCGGCGGAGGTGGTAGCCGGGTTCCAGACTGAGCGCCGGCACCAGCAACGCCTGGGTAGACGCCTGCGGCAATCGGGACAGAGGTGCCAGGGTTGCCCAGAATGGGGCCTCGGCCGGGGAAAGGATCTGTCGAGGCTGTGAGATCAGTGCTTGTGGTCACGGACCCGTGACGTCTATGCCGCCTTGGAGTACCGTCGCCTGTCAGACGTTGATTTCGTTCTCGATCCAACCTTTCAGCTTCAAGCCTCTGGTCGAGCCGTTTCTGCTCCTTGCGCTCTCGGCGCTTCTTGAAAATGTTACGCGCAAGGCCGAATGCTCCAAGGCCTGCAACGGCATCCCGTACGCCGTGGCCGCCTCGGCCCTCCTGGCTGGCGCTCATGTCACTGCTATAGGTCATGGAGCTTGAGCTGCGTCTGTGGTGCAAAGGTTGATTCAGAGGGTGTTGCACACTTGGTGGTACAGGCGCAGTCTCATTGATCCTGTTCCTGCTGCCTCGCTGATCGATGGTGACATCGCCACCGAGCGGAGGACCATAGTGCCCTGTGTCACTGTCTTGATCTCGCCTCTTCCTTCTGTCAAAGAAGCTTTTCGCTGCTGCTGCAGCTCCTCCGACAGCCCCGATCTTCAGTAGTCTATCTCGCCAGCCACCGCCACGCTCCTCGTCTTCGTAGTACTTCTCATCCTCGATGAAGGAGCCCGAGTGCCTTCGAGAGCCAACAACTTCGGGTTGATCTACTCGATCTTGGCTTTTTGACCTTCTTCGAAATCTGTCTGCTAGAGCAGCAATACCAATGCCAGCTGCACCGCCCTTTAACAGGTCTCCCGTTCTTGAATTTCGATGTCTGCTTTCAGCCACGCTGCCTTGTCCGTAACTATATCGACTATCGTAATCACTGTCGTAACGGCGATCTTTGATATGTTCCATGATGAAATAGATCAAAAGCAGAGAGAAAACCGCTAATGCATATAATACAAACAATGCAACGGGCGAGCCGTACAGCGTCAGTCCAAGGGGTATTTGTGCAAGACCAAGAAGTGCAATGGTTCGCCCGAGCCAGTGGTGAAGCTGCAAATGTTAGCTGATTCATTTCGCAGCAACTAGAGCACATCTTACCATGGCTGTCAATGGCGTGTACAGCGTCTTCCTCTTCTTTTCGCGCTTGTGTACCCGCCAGCCCCCTATAAACTGCACAAGAACCAGGATGAAGATAGCCAAACCAATGCCATGGTGAGGGTTCGTCAAGCTCCGCTTCGGTCCCACAGCAAAGAATGGTAGGATGAAGACCACCGTTGTGAGAAGTAAAGTGAGAATCTGTAGCCAGATGTGTAGCTTCTGAGCCCGTCGGTGATTGCTTTTGTGAAAACGTAGGGTCATGATAGCGGTCGGAACGATAAAGAGGAACACGATAGCAGCTATAATTCCATGAGCACGAATGAGACTCCGATACTGTAGCTGCTCTCGAAAGCGGTTTCCCATGCCTAGCAAGGTCAGTAGATGCTACGCTTGGGAGAAACGTGTACTCTACCATTATATCGCATAGTCGCAAAATTTAGCCCTACAAGATTCGGGAGAAGGAAGGTATCCTTTTCGGTGTCCCATGTGCCGTCGCCCACATGCATCATATTCGACGAGTAGGTACTGCTGCCCGCTGGGGCAAGCTGCGGAGCGGGCGACATTGTGCTGCTTGAGCGCGGATTTTCCCCTTCGCAATCCTGCAATGCTGGCGCACCGAGCGCAGGAGATTCTTAGATCTCCAGGTATGCAAAGTCCACCATGCGACAGCCCTATAGCCTCGAAGTCTGAAATAATACTGTAAACTGCCCTCGAGCTTCTATCTATGACGCTTCGTCCTCGGGTTTGCCAATTTGTGGGAGATGGGTGGGAGTATGAGATGTTATTCTGTCGACCGTGAACGACAGTAATATGGCCGCACTGTATCCGAGCGTTGAGTAGAATCGTTTATGAGCCACAAGGAGCCGGTTTGCTTCATGGGGCAAAGCAAGCTTCATGAGCTGGACAAGCCGGTTTTCCTAGCGGAGTAACAAAAGTTGAGGGGGAAACCAGCTCTATCGATAACAAATCAGAACTAAGGCTGCTTGGCGAGCTCAATAAGGTATAGCGCTTATCCAGACACCTTCGACTAATCTTCATTTCCTGAAAGTAAGGCAAAGGTACCCTCGAAATCTCTGGATCGCAAAATAGAATGGTTGCGGACACAAACCTCGCTTTCACAATAGGTCAGAGATTCGATGACGAGTTGCCCAGGGGCTTAGATCGGTCGAAGGACTCAAAGTAACCACCTGTAAACGTTGAACTCTTTTGATTCCGACTTGATCACCGGGGCGGAGTTCAGCCCGTACTCCTTCCCCTTCTCATATTTCGTTGACATACAATCTCATCATATCGCCATTTGCAGCAGATGGTCACATACTTATTGCACTGCTCCCGATGTAGAAGAGATACATGGACGACGGTCTTCGACAGCACGTTGACCTACTATGAGATAGGGCCCGTTATCCTCGAGGACTTCCCGTCTATAGTGCGCGAGCAGGGCAAGTATGCAGTTGCACCAGAACCCCTGGTCAAGGCAACGAAGAGCATGGAGGGCATTCGCAAGGGCTTCGACACGCTAAGATTGGGGGTGTTAGCGAAGAAGGTCGCCGTTGAGAGCGAATAATCCTACTTGTCAAGCTCGGTAAACAACACCCGTGCACATGGCCACCTTCTTGGAAAGAGGATGGTAATCCTTCCGTGACGGCGACGCAGGACATCTCTCTTTCTTGTCTATTTGGTTTCGAATGGAAGTCTATCAGAGCGTGAACAAAATTTATCGTCTTACAATTATCAGCTATCTCCTTAAAGTCTTGATGTGTAGCTCCTGAAGACCGAGGTAATGTCTTCACAAATCGTCACTAATCCAGTGTCGGTCAGGATGCATCTCGTGAAGTCGTGAAAGTATCCAACCGTTTGGGTTGCTCAAGTGTTCAAAGAACGTTTTACTTAGTGTCACGCTTTTCAACACTTACGGAAGCAGAATGTAGATCAACCCGATTTAATGCGCCATGTCTTATACAAGCTTACATGCCCAATCGAGCTGACCTTTCCGATATACGATTCTCAAAGCTAAGCAATCACTGAATACTTCTACAACGTGGCCACTCGCACAATCATGCGTGGCATCTGCAGCAAGAAGCTAGCAGTTCCTCGTATTTTCTCGGGATGTGGATATGTATAGAACACAACATTTAGCGCGCATTTGCTCGGTGACAAATCCCTACGCTTCGAAATTCTCCGATTTTCCCTTGATCAGATGTTTAAGCCAAAATTGGCAATTCTCGCATAAGGGCATGCGGGAAGCTTCGATAACTGACTCATCGTAACTTTGCAGTCTCGCGATATCCTGAGTCATGAGTGTTACGCCACCCATTACTCCACCTCGGCCCATGCTATAAGGGTTGGTTAGCGGAAAGTGCATGAAAATTTGCGCTCGTTGACTTACCCTGACATGGCGATCCAGGAAAGCGTTTCTGCGCAATTTCCAAAGCGTTGCCGATTCGGCCCCGTCAAAGCGATTTGAGTACCGCTACCATCTATCTTCTCTGGCGGGTTGTGCTCGCGAACTTGCTTCTCAATGTCGCCGAAACGTTCTTCCATCTGTCTGAACCGCAATAGCTGAGCCGGCGCTTTGAATTGTGCTTTGGGAAGACCAGCGAAAGGAAGAGATGCACTAAAAGACACGGCATGCAGAGGGCTTGTAGAAAAGAAGACTTCCTTTGCGGGAAGTGCGGAGTACGCCACGTGACCGCTGAAAGGCGCCTGGTTACGGCCTGGTTGCAAAACGGTCATAAATCTGCAGTAGAGTGCGAGTCATGCCTGGAGTTCTTCCGCAGTCGCGGCGTTGTCGACTAACACAGGCTCCACGGCATTGGTCATTATGTAGCCCAACACATCGTGTATTGACGTGAATGGTAATTCTTGGTTGTGGTAGGGAAACATAATGGGCTCGGGTCCTTTTCTGCCGTCTGAAGACGCCATGAAAGTCGGTGATCTGATGAGAGAGATTAGCTTCCATGTCACGTAAACCACGAAAGATAACTTACGGTGCTTTCAGGAGGTCCGCTGCCCGTTTGATGTGAGGAATCCGATCTTTCGACGTGCCGTAGTTTGGGTTCTCCGAGAGAGATGTAGCGAACTCGATGATCTACCATAGCAACAGTCACCATCCAATTTAACCATAGCTTGCTGTAATTGTCTCGCCCAATCATCCTACCGCGAGATCTCACTTTCCAAAGGATTCGAATTATACAATTTGCAAAAGGAAATGCGTCCAGACTTACTGTTTGCTTATCCCAACAGAACGCAGATCTTACGTCAATACCAAGCTTTGTAAAGCGAATCGAACGCGACATGATTTACAGTGGGCTTTGGACCTTGCAATGCTGTTTTGTGAAGGAAATGTGTAAGATGTGGTAAGGTAATTTACAATTGTCTTTCAAAGAAGGACTTGGACGCCGTATGGTGTGAAGACTTTAGTGATGAAAGACAACTGGGCAATTCAGGAGATCAATAGAAGCTGATAGCGTGCCCCAATAGACATAAGATGATGAGAGATGTTGTAAGTGGATTTCTCAATGGTATTTCGAAACGATCTTCAGGAACAGTGCCAGCCAATTGACATAATTTTGTAGGTACAAAGCTTTCCGAGAAGAATTTCTTGACTACGGAGTACAAGGCTTCATTATAGGAGGTGAAGAGATGGTGATCGATCATTCCTATAACTTGACTTGTACAAAACTTCAGACTTGAGTTGTCGAGTAGAGGACACAGAAGTTTTAGCATCTTCCATTGATACCTGATTGATACAACTTCTAGACTATACCTTAGAGTATCCTTCAAATTCTAGGACTTTTTTTGGCACGTTAACACGTTGAAGCGTTGATGTTGATAATTAAGCTGCTACGGCCCGCCCTTTCGGACCGAGAATCCGATCTACTTTGACACAGACTCACAAATAATCCAGATAATCCAGATTATCCAGATTATCCAGCTTACCCAGCTTACCCAGCTTAGATCACATAACAACATCCAACGTTGGCGCCAGAAAAGGGGAAGCCTGCGATATCCCTATCATCTAAAGTATTACATCTCATGACAGCATGTTGGGTCGCCCTACTTTCGCAATGCTAACCAGCAAGCGACTCAGAACCTTCTTCCAAGCCCTCGGTCCATCACCCCTACAATCCCTACGCTTCCTTAGCACAATCTCTCGCAATCCATCCTTACTCGCATATCGAACCATGAGCTCCAAGCCACATGGTCTCCCTGTTAGTATCCTTCCCAAGACTTCATCTAAGCAGCTTATTGATTGGCAGACTCCGAAGATTCCCAATCATGTCGTGCCCCCAGGATGGACCGCTGATCCTGAGAAAATGGCCGATCTCTCCGAGAAATTTGATATGCTACGACGGAAGAAGAACTATGATACGCCAATCTCCGGCATCCCTCGTGCGCTTCTCGTCGACAACAAGAGCGGCGTTCCCAATGTCCTGGTCGAAGTCTCGGATCCAAACGGTCAGCACGACCGCCAATATTACATCTGGAACCAGCTCACCAATTTCGTCTCCGAGGTGTTAGCACCGAAGACAGCGAAGGAGATTGCCCCGCTGCTGTTGGCTGATGGCCAGGCTAAGGAAGGGTTGGTTGTCCGAAGACTGAAGTCTGGTGGGGCCCCAATGAGTATTGCGAAGTCGGACAAGCCGACCTTGGTCGCCCCCCTGGGATGGACGGCTGATCCTGAGAAAATGGCCCACCTCGACGAGGCCTTTGAAGACCTGATACGGAACGAATACGACATCCCGAAATCGGGGATTCCACGCACCCTCATCGCCAGCGAGGGCGGGGTCCCTGATGTCCTGGTCGAACTCTCAGCTCCCAATGGTCAAGACGACAGCCAGTATTACATCTGGAACCAGCTCAGCGGGTATGTGTCGAAGGTGGTGGCGCCGACGACGGCGGAGAAGATTGTCCCTCTATTCACGAATGGGGGGGAGAGGAGGGGGGAATTGCAAACTCGGCTGTTGGAATAGATCAAGCCCTACTAGTCGGGATGAGGGGGGAGTTACGAGTGGATTTTCCTGCAGGACGGGATGAGCGTGGAGTTTGGTGGATGTAAATTTTTCTCGCAATGGACTTGCGTATCACGAGATACCCCAGGTGGCATCAGGCCGTGGACTGGGATCTTTGGAGTGGTATTCCGCTTCTGAACTGGGTGAAGGTGGAGTTGATGGATCGGAGCTCCTCCCACGATGGGATTCCATATTATAAGTAGGTCGAGGATGAAAATCTTTGAAGTGGGATCCCGCTTACGGACTGGGTCGAGCGTAGAGTTAGTGGATGGACCTCTTCCCCAACGGTGGGCTTACATTCTATCAGATACCCCAGATAGCATCATGTCATGGGCAAGAACCTTTTCTCTGAAATCCCGGTGGAACTGAGTGAGCGTGGAGTTTGGTCCGTGGAAACTCATCCTACGATGGAAGTGGATTTCGGCAGATACCCCAGGTAGCATCATGCCATAGACGAGCACCCTGTCTCTAATATCCCAGTCCCCAGATAGTACCTGGTCGTAGATCGAATCACCTCCCACGACAGACTCACCTTTCACAAACACCCCCAGATAGCATCGTGTCGTATATAGCACCAACTGAACTGGGATTCTGGGCTTCAGAAGCGCATTTGATTGTTGGGCTGCCTGATATCACGGGTGCATGCAGCCTATCCCTTCTTCACTTATCCTTTTAATCTTTCTCCAGCGTCAGGCTGCTCGTTGTCCGTGTTTGAACAAGTGGTATTCTTTGACGGCTTGCTACTTCGAGCTCTGGGTCTTTCCGTTGTCGACAAGTCCCGCATTGTCTACCTACTAGCTCCGTGCTCATCGGCAACGAGCGAGATAGAAAAGTGACAGCCATCAGCGCATGATATGATCACTCTCTAGCAGCGTGCATTCTTCGAAGATGATAAGAATAAGTTGCGATTGAAATTTCGAGATCCATTGTTCCTTATATACATGAAGCATCTCCCCACGATATCCTAAAGTCAACCCCTTCAGAGACACGGCAAATTGGTGTCACGCCATTAAGTCTTCCTCATATCGACCACGCATCGGATGCAGCCCCCATCCTTCATATCCAAGAAAGCCTGGTTGATACCCTCTAACGGCTGCCGATGCGTGATGAACTCGTCGACCTTGAGCTTGCCGGTCATGTAGTCGTCGACCAGGTCGGGCAGTTGCGAGCGGCCTTTGATACCGCCGAACGCGCAACCTTTCCATACGCGGCCCGTAACGAGCTGGAAGGCTGGTGCGACGTTAGTGTTCCTGGTGTATCTGAAGGAAGTGGACCTGACTCACGCCTGGTACTTATCTCCTGGCCTGCCGCCGCAACGCCAATAACGATGCTTTGGCCCCACCCCTTATGGCACGCCTCCAAGGCGGCCCTCATAACGCCGACGTTCCCTGTGCAATCGAATGTATAATCACACCCTCCATCCGTCATCTCAACAAGCTGCTCCTGGATACTCTTCTTCCCAAGCTTGGTAGGGTTGATAAAATCCGTAGCGCCGAACTTCTTCCCCCACGCCTCCTTCCCGTCATTCACGTCCACCACTATAATCTTCCCGGCACCGTTCTTGACCGCACCCTGTATCACACTCAGCCCCACGCAGCCAGCCCCAAAGACCGCGACGGTGGAGCCCTTTTCCACATTGGCGGTTACCACGGCCGCGCCGTAGCCGGTTGTGATGCCGCAGCCGAGAAGGCAGGTCCGATCCATGGGCGCTTTCTCGGTGATGGCGACGACGGAGATGTCGGCTACGACTGTGTATTGCGAGAAGGTGCTGGTGCCCATGAAATGCAGCAGGTCTTTGCCGCGGGCTTTGAATCGGGAGGTGCCGTCTGGCATGACTCCCTTGCCTTGGGTGGCACGGATCTTGCCGCAGAGGTTCGTTTTGCCGGATCTACAGAACTTGCATTCGCCGCATTCGGGGGTACTGAAAGGAAGCGGGGCAGTCAGCTTGGGACGTGAAGTAATGCGCGGGGGGCAAAGGATGGCGTACTAGAGCGCTACGACGTGGTCGCCAGGTTTGACTGTTGTGACGTCTTCGCCGACGGATTCGACGATGCCGGCACCCTCATGGCCGAGAACGATTGGGAAGGCGCCTTCGGGATCTTTGCCTGAGAGTGTGTATGCATCTGAGGATGTTTAGTCGGATATCCCATCTGATGGCGGCATGAAGCGGACCTGTGTGACAGACGCCTGTGTAGTATATTTCTATTCGGACTTCGTGAGCCTTGGGAGCCTGGACCTCGACATCCTCGATCGAGAGATCTTTGCCAGCTTCCCAAGCTACGGCAGCCTGTAGCAGAACGTTAAGTGGGGTTCGTGACTTCAAGTGCTATCGGTACCTTGCAGGTAATGGTCTAGAAAGGATCTAATCGTCAGCAGATGTTAGAGTGTCGCTGAGTCGAGATAAATTGATCTTTGGCTGACCTTCCCCGCTGTGTCTGCTGGCATATTGGTTTAAGTTTGATGTCTGCGCTTGATATCCAAAATGAAGTCGTAATTCAGAGTCGTCGATTGATATAAAATATGCAGGCTCTTGCTTGTGACGTAGGCGTTTTGTTGATTTCAAGCCTCCTTCGTGCGGGGTGGTGGGGCCGGCTCGAAGGGAAGCTCTTCTTCCTCCGGGACGGCAATGCTGCCCGAGAGCCGAATGGGAAAACACTTCCTGTAGAGTACTCGTGTCGGAGTACTGTATGAAACGGGTACTAGAATGGTAAAGATTCTTGATATATTTTTCTGAATTTCTTTGTATCTACCAAAGCTATAAGAGATCCAAGGCAAGCTTTGCAAGAGGTGGGTACCTCATGATCGATAACTGTGGTGGAGAGATTTTTGAACCAAGTGCTACTCAGTAGGAACAAGTACATAAAGGAACCTGAGATTTCAACCATGTAATAGTAAATCGAAACCCTTGTCACGTTCGTCGTCTAAAAAGATGACAGGAAAGCTCCTCGCAAGTGGTGGGGTTAGTTCGATCTGATAACAGTCCGGATGATGGAAGCAATTCAGTATAGAAAGTTTACACAAGAAAAGTCTCAAAGTCCAGACTAATTCGGAACAAGGGGTTGGCAGGAAGAGGGTTTCGAAAGCATGCTGAGGCTAGACACAGTCTTGATCAGTAGATAGTCTCGCAATTTTCTAGAAATCAAACACGAATCCATAAAATGTAAGCACGTACTTTTCACTTCAGCTTTGCACGAAAGAGATGACAGTCGGATCAGCGACGGCAAAGACACGTCCATTGTTCAACAGTCCTGAACGAGAAAATGTATTAATCCCAGGCAAAGTAGCTGCCTCCGACCAGAGTTCACTGAGTAACCTGCGCGAATGGCAGGAACGTGGTTTGTGGATCTTCGAGGAGTGGATTAAGATACCCCCAGGAGGCTTCCGGAGCTGGAACTTCAGTAGCCGGGCCACCATAGCTTCTGCTGCCAGAGCACGACGGGGCATCACTTGCTTGTCACTTGTGTAGACGCTCGATCCCAATCCACATCCCATCATTGTCTGCACAACATAACCGTTCTTATTCGTACATTCCCCCACACATCTGCTCATTACAGCCCAGGCATCTGCCCCGTCTGCATCATCTGAGCGTTCTGCTCTTGGAATCTTTGACCTAGTCTTTCCCCTGCCTTCAAGTTCTTGTCCACACATCTCATGACGCAAGACTCTTCTCTTGAATGAAGCGATTTGGAGGTGAAGTCATGAATACAGTCGTCAAAGCATTTCTGGATCATCTTAGAGTACATCTGGCCCACAGGTCAGCTTTCTTTCATCCAGGCTGTGTTCCAGCTTCTCCAGGAACAAGGCAGGTGGTTGATGTGCCTTGCACACGTACATTGGCAAAGTCTTTCATCTGGTTCTTCTCCAAGCGCTTCTGCAGCTCCTGCTGCTCAGATTGGTTAAGCCTAGTTGGAGACGAATGTGTCAGTGGAAGGATGCGATGCACACAAAGAAAAGACGTCAAACAACAAGACTTACGAGTCCATTTCGTGTACTTCAACAAAAGAGCGCCTGGAAACAGCCAATCTGTACTGTAGGCAATATTTCAGATCGACCTGAGTTGCGCCAGGAGCATTTATACAAGAGTATTAGAATGAGGGTTTTCCATTGGAGTGGATATGCTTAAAGAAGTTCACTTGGCATCCATTTCACCCGGTTTGACCAATTGCAGGCGGTCTTGGCTAGCTCACTACGGCGGTCAAAGGACGCACTTTTGCACCAGCCTCAGCCTCAGCCTCAGCGTTTCCCTCCCTGTCGCAGCACGTTTTCTGGAGTCCGTGACCCATTTCCGTGGGTCTTGTGCGAGCTTGTGGAGTCTCGTTATTAAGAATGCTCAACAGTCGTCTCTTTACTCTGCCATCAATGCTTCAGCTCCATCCTCCGTACTGCTAATCCCCTTGTCGCTAGGCTCCAGCTTGCTAGCCATCACCTTCACCCCCTGTCAAGGCTTGGACGAGAGCCCATCAAAAGGTTCGAGTCGTCCTCACTCACAATCCTGCCCTCGCGACGCGATACTGCGAGCTTTGCGTCACTGGCAGGCTTCTTGAAACGTCTAGACAGTCAGAAAGCTGCTTATCTGTCCCTGCGACAGGTCGCAATCAAATCGCCTTGACCATTGACAGGCACGAGCGTCTTCTAAACTTGGCGCATCCGGCCAGCGAAGCAGAACAGCATCAGCCAATACCAAGCCTCATTCCAAGCATCAAGGTTGTATCAAGTCAACTTTCGTCCTTAGCTGCAGCTACACCAGTCAAAGGCACAACGCTCATACAGGAGTTCCTCCCACCGCAACCGCGGCGCGTTCCGAGCCGTGGGGTATACAAATCGTAATATCTGCCTTCTGCTTATATTATATTCGTTGCGCACGAAGGCTATCGTCAATTGCTATCAAGTTCACTGGAATAGCGACTGCGCTGTTATTTCATTCTTTCGGTTTGGAATGCTCTGATATTCTGGGCTTGAGGTTGTACCCAACGGAGAACGAAAGGTTCGACACGCAACCAGTCAATTTCGAGAGACTGCCCTCCGAGACCCATTTCGCAGCAATACCTACCAACATGACGTCAAACAATCTTTCCAACCTGAACGCACCACCTCCATTTGAACAACTGGCGTCACAGCAAGCTGTGTCTCCTTCTTCAAAACGCGACTTAGCTTCATGGTGGAAGAACTTTAAGAAGAACTCGAAGAAAGAGGAAGAGAAAGGTGAGTCTATCGGTACTTGAAGTTGCCCAATTGTACTGCGAGCAATTCCTCTCTTATCGCGCGAACCCTCCAGAAGAATACTATCCTATTCACTTAACCTCAATCACCCATATGTTGAAACTCGTTTGCTAGCTCCTCATCTCCTTTCGTCTGGTTGTGCACTCTTGCTGACACTTTCGGTTTGTCCAGTGGCACCTACTGGCATATTCGGCGTCCCCTTGTCCACCAGCATAAAGTACGCCAATGTTGCAATATCTCTTACAGACCCAGATGGCAAACAATTCACTTACGGCTACGTCCCCATTGTTGTTGCCAAATGTGGTGTTTTTCTAAAGGAGAAGGGTGAGCATCCACGTTCACAGAAGCATTGAGAGCATGCTAACCCTGCTGTGCTCTCAGCTACCGATGTCGAGGGCATATTCCGTCTGAACGGAGCCGCGAAACGGATTAAAGATCTGCAAACACTGTTTGACACTCCCGATCGTTACGGCAAGGGGCTTGACTGGACAGGATATACCGTCCATGACGCTGCAAACATCCTTAGGCGATATCTAAACCAGCTACCTCAACCTATAGTGCCATTGGAATTCTACGAGCGGTTCCGCGACCCCCTTCGCAGCCACCAAGCGCAAGCTGTAGGAGACACGGATGCACAGAATCACGGTACTCCGCAAGCTGGAAACTTCGATCATGCTGCTGCCATCTCCACTTACCAGCGGCTGATCACCGAAATTCCGCCTTTGAATCGTCAACTGCTTCTGTATATTCTTGATCTTCTTGCGGTCTTTGCTTCGAAACAGGAACAAAATCGTATGGATTCTGCGAATTTAGCGGCAATTTTCCAACCTGGTATGCTATCTCATCCATCTCACGACATGAGTCCAATGGAGTACCGCCTCAGCCAGGATGTGATCATATTTTTGATTGAAAATCAAGACAATTTCCTGATCGGCATGAACGGCACCGCTGCTGATGAAAAGACCGTTCAAGAGGTTCAAAGTGGCGCTCAGCCTCGTCCGCCGAGCTCACCATTGCCAAAGAGTGGCGCAATCGGAAGGTCCACATCAAACGCGAGTGCCGGGGCAGATAGTCTTCGTAAGTTTGGTATCCGCCGCAATGTGTCTGTGTCGTCAAAAAATTCAAAGTCGTCACAAAACATGCCAAGCCCTAATTCACCACCCCTTGGAAGCCCACACGCAAGCATCACCGGCAGCGGCGTACACAGAAGCAATACTCTACCTTCCAAGAGGTCACCAGGGATATCATCGGCGTCACGATTCCAAAATCCTTTGGATTCACCAAGCGCATTGACAGCCAAAGCATCTTCACCTGGCTACCTTTCAGCCGGTCGTACAGCATCGCCTAGTTCTAAACTTGCGCCCAGCAACTCAGAGAAAAATGCTGCATCTGCCCAGTCTCTAGTCACACCTACGGCTGGACAATCGCCTATCTTAGTCCCCGTTGCAGAAGTCCCAACTCAGGAGCGAAGCAAAGAAAGACCTGAGAATGGCGAAAAGCTCGCCTTACAGCCCCCTTCACCAGCCTTGACTGGTCAGGCATCCCTTGGTACGCCGAAGGGAGAACGCAAAATTTCAGGTTTCTTCTCCAAATCACCTACCAGCGACGGGGAGCCAAGTTCGCTTAGGCAGCTGAATAAACTTCGCAAGAAGCGTCCTGAAGGCTCAACGATGAGCGCACATAGCTCCACGCAATCCCTACATGCTACGCCACAGTCTCCGTCCGAGCAAGCTTTTTACACGCCGCTACCTACACCCGGTGGAGCAACCCAAACCGCAGCTGATCCAATAGCCTCGCTACCACCGACCTTGTTAAACACAGCTGCGACTCCGTTGTCAGAGACGCCCACTCCCGTGAACGAGGGGACCCAAGGAACGAGTGGTCTGGTTGCACAGGCGGAAGTCCAGGAACCAACAACCAAGAAGCTAAGACGTGGAACGTCGCCTTCAAGATCTATACACTCGCGCTCATCTGTGACCGACGCCTCTGAAGCTGATCAACTGGACGACGGTAGAAAGAAGAGCGAAAAGAAAAAGCATAGCTGGAGGTCATCCTTCTCTTCCAAAAAGAACGGTGACAGCCGCCCAGCTACCTCAACACAGCTGGGAGTGAACCCTATTGCCGAGAAAAGTGCACACTCGGTCTCCAGCGCAGCGAAGCCAAGAAAGTCGGTTACAAACGACAATAAAGTGACTGGCACAAGCTTTGTCACCGCTGCTGAGAGCTCTGGGCCACCCAATGTGCATACTTCCAGCAATGAGACGACGACTTCTACGGAGAGGGAAGCGGGCAGAGAGAGGGAAACCACTCAGGAGACGAGTGAGAAGAAGGGACCAATCGGGTGGTTCAAAGCCAAGGTCGCCCAAGCGAAGGAAGAGCGCAGAGAGCGTGAAGCGGAAAAGGAGCGAGCCAAAAGCCCTCCGCGCGACATTGCTGGCAAAATCGGAAGCAAGCAAAGCCTGTCGGCCATCGCCTCAGACCGCAATCCTTCACGGGGCAGGTCAATGGATGCAAGCAGAGCGGGAGGCGAGGGGCGCGAGGGTAGCGCAGCAGAAGCAAGTACTTCTGCTGCGCCTGAGGGCTCGAAAGATGTGTGAAGCGCGAAGAAATGGTTCCGTAGCAGGCTCCAAATTGTAGGAAAATTGTAGGATTGCGCGAACGTAGTGACGGATACTTTTAATCGGATACCCCAGATGTAATGGCGATTTGCCCTCTTGGGTGTTACTGATCAAGCCTTTACGTTTTCATAGTTACTGGTTCGAACCTTACTGATACACTTTGATAGCTGGACAAACTTCGACTTTCTCTTGCCTAAAGTACTTGTATCAATGCTCTTGAAGAACCGTGAAAGAATCCCGAAATCACTGCTCTTGCTTTTGGCCAATGAGACATGGTTGCCTCCGGGACCGCTTGCGTACCCTGTTCACGGACTGCCTTCGTGACTTCGTGTTCAAAACATATCACTCCACTGATACTTAGAAGAGCATGTGACGCGTTGATAGCAAGTGATGTCAGTAAAAGTGATCATTACTCGACAGATAAGCTCGTCGCTTGGGTAGGAGAACGACCTTGCCAACACCACGATGATCTTCCTAATATGCTAAGTCTTCGCCAAGTAGTCGGGTCGCCAGAAAATAAGTTAGTTACCTGATAATATTAGCCGGCTACTGTACGCTTGCTGGCCAACTTTTTGATAGGCATTCCATGAAGACACGATCGCACACATGACCAAGTGATTGGTCGACAAACGAGCCTCTATCGACTAACCTAACTCGGTAACTAACTTATTCTCTGGCGACCCGGGTACAACCTAAGTTCCTTTATAGAGATGTTTGCCAACGTCATAGGGATCCACTGTTCCAGATTGGGTTGTGTCATCCTGAAATAGCACCGACTGACTAACCAACCTTGGCGCTCTCCCATCTCCCTCCAAATTTCCTCTCTGCAGTAAATACGATAAACTCCTTTCTTTCTATACATCACATATTACTCGTAAGCTATTCCGACTGTCGTGTAATTCATTTATTCCGGCTGCGAACGTGTAGAAGTACTGATGACGGAGCAGCTGCAGGTTTGGAGACGGGAAGCTTCACCACACGCTCACTTCGTTTCAGCTTCGCCACCTGACCTCCAATCTACCACGGTACCAGCAACTCACGACCCAAGCGGCCCGCCTTAATATCAGCCATCGGATCGTAACTGCGTAGTGAATACGACGTGAATACGAAGTGGGGGAAGGCCAAGACACCTGTGCTTGCCACATTTCGGTGGGTACTTCCACTCATTAGATCCGTGGGCCAAAAAGCCGTTATCACACTGTACGGAAACACGTTTGGTTACTGACACTGAAGCCCCGCAGCACATATTTTCTTCTCCTTCGAGCTTCCTGCTCTCCCTTCCTCTGTCCATATACATACGACAACGATGCTATCCCTACGCCGCCTGTTGCCGGTCTCGCTTCTCGTTGTGCTCCTAGGCGCGTGCGCTGCGGCGTCAACGCCTGACGGTTCGGCAGCGGAGAAAGAGACTCAGAAAGATTTCGAGGAATTTCAACGACTGCTAGATCAAGCAGACCCTCCATCCCTACATTCCGCTCTCCATGATTACTCGCCCAAGAAGTTCCGCCATGGCATGTTCGAGAAAGACCGCACTGCTGCCGAAGTCCTCCACCGCGACGACGCTTCCTTAGCCAGCAGCATCGTCGCCCTCGCCAGACGTCAAGATAACAGCACCACTACCGCATCTCCCGCGCCCGGACAGTCCGTAAGCACCAGCTCCACACCAGGTCAATCGCCAAGCACCCATGTCACGCCTGTTCCACCCATCGCTACCAATTCCGTGTCGTCTTCCATTGGCGGCCCGACGACCGGAACGTCTAATACACCTGCAGCGGGTTCTTCACCAAGCACCGCTTCGACAGCCGCAACGGGCACCTCTTCCCTGGCCCCAGGCGAGAGTTCCTCCTCCGCTGCAGGATCTCCAGGTGGGAGTTCCTCTTCCGCTGGAGGGCCAACGCCTGTCTCCGCCTCTGGTTCCACGACCTTAGCTCCAGGCAGCAGCCCCTCGCCTACGAATGGAGAGGTAGTAACGACCACCAACGCCCAAGGCGTGACTATCGTCTCTACCGTCGGTGGCGGCTACAGCACCCTCTCCCCCGGCAGTAACCAAGGATCCTCGATGACCTCGGGCTCTCAAGGATCGCAATCACAACTGCAATCGCACACGACAACCTCCCGACGCACCACAACATTGCCGAACGGCAGTCAGAGTACCGTCACGGCTGTGACGGTCGTCGCGGGCAATGCAGCAGATACGACGGCGCCAAGTGGGACGGCCGGGGTGGGGTCAGTTTCGGGAAGTTCCACAGCGACCGGGAGTCCCGGGTTGCAGACGGGTGTGGCGACGAGGGTGGGGTGGGGTGTCGAGGTTTTGGCGGTTGTGGGTGGGGCTGTTGGGGTCGCTATGATGATGTAAAGAGAAGTGGGGATAGGACTGTACAAGAAGAGAATGACGACAGGCATATCCACTGAAGTTTGCTGAATTAATTCTCATACACGAATATTTGATGGAGAGAGAGACGCACATATATGAGACGTTTCTGCAGCGTGTGAGAGAACACATGGCAGCAAAGTCTTCAAACAAACATGGCCGAGAGAAGCTGGAAACAAAGTCACCATTGTACAACAGCGACAGATGATGGATTTCTGTGCATATGGAATTGTGGATATATTTCAAGGTTGGGGTCTATAAAAATATCTCATGCACTAGTATTGAACTCGTTTTTATATTCCCTTTCCTCCTGTCTGAGATCCTTCCTTCCATTGAGCGTCCATTCTAAATAAGCGATAGCTCTCCACAGTTCGCCTTTTTCGCGGTAGACTATTATACGTCTTGGAGGCAATTCGCCGGTATAGGTTATAGATGTCACAGCATTTAAGACCAGGAACCTACTACGATCTAAACATAAAGCCAAGAGGCGGCCAGCGTTCTGAAAGCACTAAACACGGCCCTTAAAGTACCTGTCACCGACCTTTCTTTGAAGTCTAAAGTAAAATTCCGCCTCACATTTCAGAATATCATGTTAAAGATAGGCGAACAATGTAGTAGATAATAGCATTGAACGTGAGGAGCGAAGCGTGCAATGTATTGAAATATTTAGCACGACCACTTGCTCTGATGATAAAACGTGTTAACCTAGTTGCATCCTCTGCAAGAAGATTAATTTATGCTCCTTCGACATCAACTTCAATTCAGGTACGATGGAAAATCTCAACCATGGTCTCATTGTTCGACCAATTTAAGGAATACAGACCCCAGACCCCATCTCCACGGACCCTTAGATATTCTACGCACCACAATAACGCCGACAACGTCGAGAGGTATCTCCAGGAAGATGGTCATCAGACGTGGGGCTTCGTGACTTATCGTTGCAGCTACGAAAACGATGACGACTCGGATCAATTTATGAAGCGTCTTCGGTACCGAAACCGTTGCAGTGTAGAGGCAGAGAGTGGACTGGATATGATGGACAACCTAAGCATGACTGTCTTCGAGGACCGGTCCCTTTTCGACGGCGCTAGCACATCCAATGTCCGCGAGCATCTCAAGCAATGGGCCGCCACTGCACCACAGCTAGAGCAAGGCACCGGGCCAGGCCTCTCCCAGCGCTACAGATACTGCGTGCAAGTGGGCGCCGTAGCGTTGAAATCTGTCATCCACAACGCACCGGCACCTCCAGCAATCGACATTTCCAGTAGGGGCTTCGTCAACCTAATATGGCTGGACTGGGATCCGTCGAGCCCGGAAGCCAGAGGAGAGGAGACAGGAGAGCCGATCGAAGGCTGCATAGTGCACGATGTGGGCTGGATGAGAGTTGCTTACCAAGATCTCATGGTGGGGATGTATTACTTCCTGCGCGACTACAGCGACTGGTACCACGAGTATCGCCGCCCTCCTATAGTGGCGCATTCTTGAGAGCGACATCAATCTTCATCCAGTACTGACTACATATTATCAACGCTGGGCGGAGAAATTGCGGCTCTTGCAAGGATGTCGGAAGGTCACAGCGTTATGAAGTCTACCTCATATATTAATCCAGGCGCTGCTGATGACACTGGTATTTGACAATTCTGTTTGAATCTTGGATGGCATTCCCCTTTTTTACTACCATGTTCGCAGTCACTCAACAGTCTTGAATCCGCGTCCGGGACTCTTCGCGACCATTCAATCAATCGATATTCTGGTCTGCCAATGACTGCACCGCCGTTGCGTGGTTCCCGAACCCGGCCGAGAAGAATAGCAGCTCGAAGAATTTTCCCTCTGGGTATACGCAGTTCCAAGATCTCCGTAATGTGCTGGCCAACAGCGATCAGAAATACACCCGAGCGAGCATGAAGTTTGTGGCTTTGGATTAGAGTGCGGCCTTCGCGACTACTGGGGCTGGCAAGCTGGGTGGAACAGTCAAGGCGGGTTCGGCGGTGGATGCAAATCTGCCCTCGTATATATAATTCCTGTGAGCTTAATATCCTCCTTACCTCCAGAATGAAATATAGTAAAGGCGATCGACAGCTGAAGGGTACTGTAGATCAGAGACTATGGGTGGTGTGTAATATGGTGGATTATTTGAGACTGGGGGCTGGCACTACAACCACATCAGAACCTCCATCGAGGGCAGATTACCCCGTCACGCGAATATCTCTTCGAAGAACCAGCTTATTAATAGTCTTGAGAAAACGAACCAATCTCAACATGAACTTTGTACAAACGGCCACTCTCTTAGGTGCGGAGGTCAAGTGCTAGGGAGGGAGCAAACACCATCTCGCTAACGGTAGGTTGGCCTCTCGTAAAATGACACGACCTTAGCTCCAGAATCGCTCTACACTATTGAAATCATCTAAAGAATCTCGAGAATGTGATTGAAGCCATATGCATGGCTTGAAAGTTTCCTGATTGTTCAACAGAATCCACTAGCTTGATGCAAGCCTCGGAGCGGCGCGGCACTATGGTGATAATATCGCGGTAAAATTCATCGAAATTCGATCTCATACTCAGGTCAAGACTTACTCCAAACAAGGTTGGCGAGCCTACCTTGTCGCGAACCCATGGCTGAAAGATGCAAATACATAGCAGATATCGCCGTCAAAATCCTAGAAAATCTTGATAGTACACTTGTGCTCCTTTCTAAAGAGAGCACTTCCTAGACTGGGCGCCCTACGCTCGAGATCCAAGTACGTAAATCACAGTCTCATCAATTCTACGTAGCTTCCCACATTGGTAAAGCTTACCACGGCTCAGCTACACATTATCTCGAGATCTCCGGGCAATTATCAAAACACACCAGCTTACGGTCAGTCATGTTAGTAGCAGAGGATGAACTTTAGAAAGGTAAATCGCTGGTCTTGCATGGCATCATTGTTGTTAAATACTCTCTGTAGTTACCAAGAAAGATAATCCAGCATTGTCTTGGTCTTCGGCTGATCTCTAAGACTGACCATCAGACAACGATGGCTCAGACCAAAACTCGGGGTACATCCAAGAAGCTCATGCTAGTGAAGTCTCCGTTCTTGCGTCTTCCGGCTGAGATCCGGAGAATGATCTATCGTTACATCCTGGTTTCCCCATCAGGCACGATATACGGCAGCCCCTTGTATAGCGCAGCGCTCGACGTGGATTGGGATTTCTCCAAAGGCATCGCTTTGCTCAGAACCTGCCACCAAGTCTATGAGGAGGCCTCGGCGATTTTGTACGGAGAGAACCATGTTCACGACTTCTGCTTTGAGCCAGAACTGCGCGGCAGCTTCGATGGATATCGTCCCTTGCATCTCCCTCTCAATCAAGTCCAGGACCTAGAAGTCACGTTCTATTTGTCCTTCTACGCATCTATGTCAATCGAGGGTATCTGTACCTTCATGAAGAGCCTTATTGATCGACAGTGTTCGTTCAAGCGATTGGTCCTACACTACCATCACACATCAAGTGGCGGAGACGACCTCCTTGACCTGAAGTCTCCTGGGGGCTCGAAGCTATTGAAGCTTACCTTTGCCATCCAAGTGCTATGGGAGCTCGAGATCATCTTCGGGTGCTGGGAGCCTAAAGCTTGCCTTAAGCCTAAGGCTTACCTCGCTGCCTTGTGGGCAGACCCTATTCATCAACTCGCGTTGAGAAAGTCATGGACAGTCACCGAATCCTACGAAATATCGATCCCAATCTGTGATTTTGAGGATCCCGAGTTTGAGATGAGCTATTTGATCCGTCCTGAAACGGCTATCATTAGAAGAAACAACGATCAACCCTTCTGAGAAGACTCTTGAGAGGTCCCGAGGCAGCAGCTGGTTGGGAAATCACGAAATACGGACCAACGATGGCTCAATGGTATGACTGACTCTGCAATGTTTTATTGGAACTTGGGGGGTGGTTCAATAAAACTAAGAATTATCAGTCTCACCCCGGCATCGTAACGAGCACTGATCGAGTGCGGACCGAAATCGACCCCATTTTTCATTTGGAGTTGAAGCTTAATCTTACAAAGCAGCGATACTGCAAAGAACTATCATCTCCTCGTGTATAGAACTTCTATTGAGCCACCACCGTGGAAGCTGCTCTGTCCCCACAAGCCTTCGATATCGCCACCGCCATCAAATCAACTACAAATAGCGCTCAGCTCAGCGCGTATCGAATTCTCCAGAAGACATGAATGGAAGGAAATTACATGACTCCAACTACTAGTGTTGTCATCGCGCCTAGGATATATATGGATTATCAATCCAATACATCGCTAAGCTCCAACCCATCTCTACTCTCCCTTCCATCCTACCAAGCAACCTCCTCAACCCATACCTGCCTTCCCTTCTATCCCACCAAGCAACCTTTCCAACCCGTCTTTACCTTCCCTTCCATCCTACCAAGCAAGCCCCCCCAAGCCGTCTCTACCACCCCATCTATCCTACCAAGCGATCCCCCCAACCCACGGTTCCGTTCCCCCCCCCATTCTCACCTCTTCAGTCCACCCCACAACAATCCTCTTCAATTCTCTTAAGCACTCAAAAGACCTAACCCACCATCGCCGCTCCGCCATCCTTCTCCAAAAACAGCGAACCTGAGCCAACCTGATCACTGCATCAGCCAGCGCTCTGCATGGAAACACCGCACTATCTCCAACATCTACACCAAA
>JAABUS010002561.1_pt1 | contig 33879 bp, 30 predicted proteins | sample 5560161 | NCBI WGS metagenome assembly JAABUS01 (sample SAMN10711885, study PRJNA513376) | rock metagenome | isolation source: Antarctica rocks | place: Antarctica: Victoria Land, Trio Nunatak nord | collected 2016-01-04 | reverse complement strand
TTCCTCCCTTCCCAATCCTCCCCCGCTGCCACCTCAATCACCTCCCCTTTGCCCTTCCCACCAGCCCCATACTTTCGCCCACCCTTATGGTTCGCATACCGCTTCGCTCTCGTCATGCCCATTTGCAAAAACTTGCGCGTCATGTCCATGCCTACGAAATCGCCCTTCTTTTCGTATTCAAGAAAGGCGGACCAGAGCTTTTGGGAGGATTCGCGGGCGACTGCTGGCGTTTTGAAGCGCCAGAGGGGAAGAAGGGAGGATTTGTAAGGCTCAAATGTCAGGACACCTTGCTCGCCACGGGCGATGCGGTAGGTTGTCCATGGTGGTGGAGGAGTTTGGGATGGGGACACGGTCATTGTACGAGGCTGAGTATTTGGTGAATCAGGTATCCTCGGCGTTCATTCGATTCATGACGCCCAGATCCTCCGCTCTCAGAGATTGACATTGGGGCCTCATAGGCCGAGGTGTAGAAGATATGGGAGTTGTAGCATCATGGTTAGATATGTATCAAAGACGGAGGGGCTAGACCCAATCGAGATACCAATACTGTCACATTATACGGATACAACTTCGAATGTCGCAAACGCGCTAGCACTCTAACAAGTATCATCTTCAACTTTCACAACTTCTGAATTTGTAATTGTAGTCTTTAAAGTAATGACCTTGCTGAGAGAATTAGCAACCGTACTACTCTTTATAATTCCACTATAGAGTACTTTATCTGACAGCATATTGTTGTTGAGATATAATGATTCTCCGCGAGATCGGTACTTGTAGCAGAGCCTCCACCAAAATCGACAAGTTTTTGGTGCTTTAAATTTCCAAGCCATGTTTGCTCCAAGTTGAGCGCGGAAGTGTTCCGATCCCGCTCTAAGCAGTGGTGTACTGGTGAGGAGAGGACCACCAAGTTGATACAGCCAAGATCACCCGGATAAGGAGAGGCTAAGCGGTGGAAAAAGATCATTCAACTTCCAGCTTCGACAATTCTACAATTAGGTTTCCTACGATTGAAGAGTTGCTAATGCAGCAGCATATATGAGTCTTCTCTGCATTTTTATAATGGATTGTTTTGCCGTGAGCCTCGTCCACGTCGACCTATCATAAATTTGGCGAGCTCGGTGGTTTTTCCCCAAGCAGTTTAGATCGAGCGGGCCTACTTCGGGACTATAAGGTCGTCCATGTCGCCAGAGCAAATCCCTCATCATTCGAACTTGGAAAAGGTCGTCTGCGCCGCGTCAAATTCCCTCAAGATTGTTGCCCTCTTGGCTTCCGACCTCAAAGTAATCGAACTGCCATATTCCTTCACACAATGCAGGAAGCCTTGACTTAGTCCCGTCTCTGCCGATATATTGATACTCTCGCCCTGTTTAATGCCGAACTTGAACGCCCAGAGGAGTTTCGAAACGCCGATGAAAAGGTTCCGCTCCGCCAAATGAATTCCGGGGCAGATGCGTCTCCCTACTCCGTACCCATAATGATCCCGCTCATCCCACTTTCCAGACGCTGCGTAAGAGGATGCGAGGGAGGGATAAGACTCAAAGCGTTCGGGAATAAAGTGTTCCGGATCTTTCCAGGTTTTTTCGTCGTGATGCATGGCCCATACGTTCAAAACCACGGTGGAGCCTTTGGGAAGGAACATACCGTCGACTTCGCTGTCTAGGATCGCACGTCAGAACGTTATCAAGGCGTCAATTTCCTTCCTCTGTGAAGGAGGCGGGTGTGGTGCGGGCTTACCTTCTCCCAAGGCATGGGGAACACCTAATGGACTTACTGGTCTCCATCGATGGCTTTCTTTGATGATCATATTGATATACGGTAGCTTCGAAAAGTCGGACCACTCAGGCGACCTATCGTCACCGATTACAGTGTCGATCTCCGATTGCGCTCTAGATATCAATATCAGATAGAAGGTTCAAAGGTCAAAGACAAGAGGAAGGCCTACCTTTCCTGTACGTGAGGATATGCCATCATAGCTAGGAGAACTGCTAAGATAAGCGAGGACGATGTGTCGGAGCCGCCCTCCATTAAGACACCTCCAAGGAAGTAAAGCTCATTTCGGGATAGCTGATTTTTCTCTTGCCCATCCAGCACGCGATCCATGAACGAGTCTTTGTTTATTCCGCGCTCTCGACGCTGTTCCACCTCCTGGAGGACCTCACTGTACAATGATTTCATCAAGCCTCCGACATTATTGGCTCGACTTCGCCAATTGCCTAGAAGACGCTGGGGAATAATTTTAAGTAGGGGAAAGGAGTCAACTGGCGGTGTGGCGCCAAGTTCCATTACTAGCGACCACTTGTCCATAAGTGCGTACAATCGGTCCATATAATCTGACTCGATTGTCTTAGTCCGGATGCCAAATACTACGGTCAATTAGTCGAAGTGCATCCCGTGTCGTGGAAATTCCAAACCAACACTGTGATACATTGCGGAACAATCTGTACTACGAGAAAAAGGGATCTCAAAAACGCACCTAGGGAGTTCGTGATACTGTTGCTGTACCGCTTTGGATGCACCATATGATGTTCTGGATCCACGAGGAAATCTCGAACCATCTGAATCGCCTCCGCGTGCTGGACGTGGACATGTTGTTTCTCGCACATGGCCTCCATGAAATACTGATGGACTAACTTCCTGACCTTCCGCCAAGTCTCACCATAATCCATGACCAACAGATGATCTCCTTGCGTAATCAAGCCAGCAACAATGGATGCCGGTCGGTTGCTGTATATATTACTCTTCTTATCAAGTAATTCTTTGGTGAGCTTGCGGTCTGAGATCACTAGGGTGGTGTTTGTGAATCTTTTCAGACTGAATATCCCACCGAATTTTTGTGCCCATTCCGTTAATCTGGTTTTCTACTTTTTAGCTGCCAGGCAAATCGGACCTTTCGTTGGCCTGCCCTTCCCTCGACTTACAGGAAATGCCCGTCGGCTGCGGGTATTTGATGTTCATTTCCTAAGATTGGCACTGTGGGCGGACCTGTTTTTGGCAATTAACAAGATTCATCAGGGTGTGGATTTTACACCGCGACAGCTTACCAGGAGGCAAATTACGCCCTCGCTTGCCAATGCTGAGGATTTGATACACGCCATATAAAAGACCGCCAACGACAGCGAAAAGCACAAGGGCTCTGATAGGCCCAGAATCTTCCCTTGCCGTCGCCAAAAGCATCACGATACAGAATTTGAAATATCTGTCAAAGATGGTACCTTGAACGAGTGATGGAAACTGGAATGCAAATCGCCTATATGCTTGAACGTTTGCAAGTCGTTTCTTATGGAAGGACAGCTCTGGTAGACTCTAGAGGAAAGCGGTAGGTACATTCAAGGGTTTCCAGAAGGAGATTCGGAATTACTTTATAGCTCATTTGGGGAGGAATGGCCCCTAATAGCGCCTTTCTGGTAAGCCTGGTAAGCATTTTATAAGGTGATTGAGATACGTCATTGCGCTCCATCTAGTCCTGGGAACGCGTAGCTACGTGCAATTTAGTGACAAAGTCGTATCAAAGCTGTTGCTTGGGTCTTACTGAGCGTCTTTGTGGAGGCCGAGTTGTGGAAATGCCTCTCTTCACTGATTTGGCTGCTTTTGCGCTCTCTCTATATATTGCAATTGCCTGCGTGGGCCTGAAAAACGTTGGTAGCTGGTTTTCTGATTGCGACAATCTAAGATAGCCATCTGACAAAGAGACCCAGTAAAGAAGAGAGCGATTTGAACAGACTGTTGTCATTGTCACTGGGCTAGAGGACAATTGCTACTACTTTGGTGGGTCATGCATGTTGTATAGACCATTATTCTGATTTCGTCAAAAATAGCACTAAGACCGCGTAACCACCAACTGTCTTGTCCCGCCACATCACTTTCTCAACCTGAATCCCGCGGAGACGCTATCGTCATATGCTCCATCAACAAACCCATTCACCTTGCCAACCCCATTGACCTCCCGCTGCAACTGGCACGTCCACTGCTCGTATTCTGCATTAGTGGGCTTTGTCCCCTCCGAAAGTTTCACCTGCTCTGGCCACGACTTCGCCGCAGCGAACGAATCCTCAACAAGGTGCCGCTGGAAGAAGGAGCCCTTCATCTTCGCTACAGCATACGCCCAGTCTGTCGTATATTCTTTGAAAAACGGCTTGTAGCCCAGCATGCCTCCGATCCATCGTCCGAGGACGACACAGGTCCAGTACCCGACGGTGCGGCGGAATGGTATCCATGCTGGTGCCGGTGTATAGGCGTCGCCGCCATCTTGTATCTAGAGTCAAGGACCAGATTTAGCGCCTTGCGGCAAGCAGCGAAAGCAGAAGAAGAAGACTCATTTCTCGTATTTATACAGGAGGATGAGGCTGTCTTACCGCGAGGTATTGGAACATATTCAAGCCGCCGTCATGCAGCAACGCATCATGCCAGTACCCGTACCAATTCTCAAAAAAGATGCGATCGAGCTGGAAATCCAACCCAGAGTCCGACGCGCTCAAATACACCGTCATATCCCCCGGCGAATCCGGGTGGATGGAGAATTGATGTATGCTCCCCGCCTTGACCGAAATCTCTCCATCCTCAGCCGTAACCTTTTTCCTCGTCCCGTCAACTTCGATGCCCATCAAGCCAGCTTCGACACGGAAGTATTCGGTCTGGAATTGGTGAAAGTGCAACAGCGGGCCTTTTGGTCGATGGGGGCTATCGAGAAGCCGACGGAGGTTGTCGGGTATGGGGGTTCTGATGTCATGTTTGTAAGTTTGGCGGAAGAGGAAGCATCGTCCTGGTGGGGGTTCGAGAAATTCGGTTGTGAGTAATCCTCCAAAACTAAAGGGTAATTTGAGACTTAGCGCTCAAAGTTTGTGGTATCGAGAGTGCCTTCGTGCTGGTTTTGGCTTACTTGACAATCGTTGACTGCCCGGCTGAGGTGTGGTATGGAACGAATGGTGCCATCGTTGGGTTGATTGAGCTCAAAATTAGTCCTCGTCACGGGACACCAGAAGTATGAGGGGAGAGAACTGTGAGTATGTCTGGAGACTAGAAAATAAAGCAAATGCAATTCTCCACGCCACCCGATTTCGGTGAAGCCATGGAGATTCCATCCCTCCCATTCAGCCCAGTAAGTAGACTACATCATGCATATCTTCCAATGTGCAAAGAAAGTGTGTATTATCGGCGTATTACCTTTCTGTGAGCTGGAATCTCATTCCGTGGGCGTTGAGTTGCATCGCGTGAAGTGAGGGATCGACGAAGGAGTCGCGTTTCTAAACTCCGACCTCTCCTTTAGGAAATCGAACCTTTTCGCTTAAGATGCATACACTTCTGTCAGCACAGCCTTAACCTTATCTTTGCTTCAGCTCCTTGACTCGGTACATCCCGCTAATTAGTATGGTGTTATCATTTATCGTGCCTGGCCTGATCAGTGGATGACATTGCACTGTCCTCTCTTCGTGTAGCAGTCACGCCAGATACGGCAATGGCCCGAGCGCGAGGCACAATTTGATTACTAGCACCAGTGGCATATCGGTGTATTTTGACTATGGAAGAGAGTATTTTTCGAGCCTCAGACTAAGTATCCCTGCTGAAAACGCCGACGTGAGGCCTGCTCATGACGGCAATTGTAAGCATTTTAAGCTATTGAGCCTTTATGATTCCCACTCGCCTATGGTAAGCATATTCCTCTGCCGAGCTGAGGCTCCGGGTTGGTCATCAATGGCTTTTCCGGCTCAAACCAGCCTTGTCGTATCAATTCCACGCTATGCGTTCGAGAGTCGGGGCAAGTCTCTCAAGCGGTGAAGAATCGATTGACGTGAAAGGAAGATTAGATGAGATCGTTCAACTATCGCAAAAGGAGTCGTGATGTTCAAAAATGATATGCTTATGAATGTAATCAATTGCATTACTGTGAAATTCTTGGCGAACACTCCGGTGATTAATACTAACTCCTTTGGGGGAACGGAGATGAAGAATTGTTAGCAGGCAAGATCAGAATCATTTTGGGCTTATCACTACTACCGGGCCTTGCGAGCCGTTCGTCTTCTCCTGGAAGCGAAGATAGACAGAAGGAGGGGCCAATGGGATTGTGCATGGTGTCTGCGTGGAATCCATCAGTAAAGCTGTAAGAGGACTTGGCATTAAAGCTTGACATGACTAGAGGTCGCAGAGGTTGAGTATAAGCAGGGCTAGTAACTGGGTCTCATCAATACTCAATGTCATGAAATTAGGTATTTCTGCGAAAGAATTGATCAACCAAGATTCTGTAGGACTATAGACTTTCCTTGGAATTCATTGTTACCTCCATATCATATACATATTCCATCGTTACTACTCGGTAAAGCGAGTGCTATTCGTGGAAGAATGAATGAGATATCTAAGGAAAAGGCCTTTGTGCCTCTGCTCGGGAAGAACTATTTCCAGCCGCCTGTAGCAAGCCAGCTGGAAAGTTCTCCTTCCACGCCAAACACCACCCCTGGTCTGACAGCGAGGACATCCCCTACGTCACGCAGCAGTGATGATGTAAGTCGCGCTCTCTTCCCGTCCAAATCATGGATTCTGACCAAATGCACAAGATTGCTTCGTCAGCTTCACCCGATATTGCTGTTGTCGGCATGGCGTGCCGTGTTGCTGGCGGAAATGATTCACCGGAGAAATTATGGGAATTCCTCATGAATCAGAAAGACGGTTCCGGCGAGATTGATCCTCGGAGGTGGGAGCCATATCACCAGAGAGACGCGAGAAATTCCAAAGAACTTGACAAGATAACCTCACGCGGGTACTTCGTAGAAAACATAGAGGATTTCGACAGCGGCTTCTTCAACATCTCCCCCAAAGAAGCAGAGATGATGGACCCACAGCAACGGCTGTCCCTTGAAGTCTGCTGGGAAGCACTGGAAAGCGCTGGTGTCCCTCCGCAAAGCCTAGCCGGCTCGAACACGGCGGTCTATATGGGAGTAAATTCTGACGACTACGGTAAACTTTTGCTTGAAGATCTCCCTGGTATCGAAGCCTGGATGGGCATAGGCACAGCGTACTGCGGCATTCCAAATCGGATTTCCTATCACCTAGACCTTATGGGTCCGAGCACAGCCGTTGATGCTGCGTGTGCTTCATCGCTTGTTGCAATACATCACGGACGGCAAAGCCTTCTGGCTGGCGAGACCAACATTGCCATTGTGGGGGGAGTAAATGCCTTGTATGGACCCGGATTGACAAAGGTCCTTGACCAGGCCGGTGCAGTATCTCCAGAAGGCTTATGCCGGTCCTTTGACGATGAATCGAAAGGATACGGTCGAGGTGAGGGAGTGGGCATTGTCATTTTGAAGCGGATGGATGATGCACTGGAAAACCGGGATAACATTATCGCAATCCTGAAAGGCAGTGCAGTGGCTCAAGATGGCCGCACGAATGGCATCATGGCTCCCAATGGGAAAGCTCAAGAGCTTGTGGCGAAGATTGCTCTCGACGCGGCAGGAGTTGATCCACTTACCATTGGCTATGTTGAAGCCCATGCCACCTCCACTCCTGTTGGCGACCCTGCTGAGGTAACGGCTATCTCAAACATCTATGGCAAGGGCAGGAAAACGAACGAACCTTGCTATATTGGCTCTATCAAGCCTAACATTGGCCATCTTGAAGCGGGGGCTGGAGTGATGGGCTTCATGAAAGCAGTCATGGCCGTGAACAAGGGCATCATTCCCCCGCAAGCAAATCTCAATAAATTGAACTCACGGGTCAACTGGGAGGAAGCTGGTGTACAAGTTGTGCGAGAACCTACTCGATGGAGAGACTCCGAAGCAATTCGCCGCGCAGGTATCTGCAGTTATGGATATGGTGGATCGGTCTCGCATGCTCTTATCGAGGAGTTTCACAATAATCGGGAAAATCATCCTGCCCCTGGAAGCATGAATGGTGAGACTAGAGACGAGATGACTGTTCTGCTGTTGTCAGCGCCGCAAGAAAAGCGTATTGCTACCCAGGCGGAAGCTTTCTCATCATGGATCCTCGGAGAGGGTATGAAACATAGCTTGCCTTCAATCGCAACAACTTTAGCCACTCGCAGAGGCCACCATGATTACCGATCTGCACTTATTGTGAACTCCCGTCAACATGCGGCAGATGCTTTGAAAGCATTCTCTGAAAACAGCGCGGACTCAGAGGCTATCTCGAGTAGAGTCCTCGACAGCAGCAATAATTCAGACTCTGTGTGGGTATTTTCCGGCCACGGAGCCCAATGGAAAGAGATGGGCGAGGATTTGCTGTTGAATCCAGTCTTTTACGAAGCGATCGCTCTCATAGATCCACTTGTGAAGACTGAGGCTGGGTTCTCAGCTTTGAAAGCCTTGAAAGAAGGTGACATTCGAACCTCCGACAAGGTCCAAATACTAACCTACGTAATGCAAATCGGCCTAGCTGCAGTACTGCAATCAAAAGGAGCTACCCCCAATGCGATCATCGGCCATTCAGTCGGTGAGATCGCGGCTTCCGTTGTGGCGGGCGCTTTGACAGCCAGAGAGGGAGCCCTCATTGTATGCAGACGTGCTACTCTGTATCGCAAAGTCATGGGTATTGGAACGATGGTATTGGTCAGCTGTCCATTCAGAGACATTGAAGAAGAGCTCCGCGACCGTCACGATGTTGCTGCCGCGATCGACTCATCTCCATCTTCATGCGTAGTCTCTGGTGCGGCTGATGTTGTTAATGAATTCGCAGAGACCTGGAAAGCCCGTGGCGTCAAGGTCATTAAGGTAAAGACAGACATTGCTTTCCACAGCCCAAGTCTCAACGACCTTGTTGCACCGCTGTACGAAGGCCTTGCGAAAGCTCTAAAACCGAAATCCCCGTCGATCAAGCTTTACTCAACATCTCTCACAGACCCTCGGGCGCAAGATCTTCGCGACGTCCATTACTGGATTAACAACATGGTCAAGCCCGTTCTTCTGACACAAACAATCAGCGCCGCGGCAGAAGATGGCTACCGAGTATTCCTCGAAGTCTCAACTCATCCAATCGTGGCTAATTCGGTCGAAGAAACGCTTCTCGGCGAGGGAGTCGAATATCCCGCCATCATTCCAACGATGAGCCGAGGAAACCCTGCGGAAAGGAGCATACTCTCCGGCATTGCTCAGCTCCACTGCGTTGGTGTTTGCATTTCGTGGCAGAGCCAAAAACCAATGTCTGGTGAGTGGGCACACGATGTTCCCACGACGAGCTGGTTGCATCAACGATACGTGAAGAAAGTTGAGAGCGGACCATTAAATCCAGCAAACATACACGACAGCGGCAAGCACACTCTCTTAGGCCGACGTATTCCAATTCTAGGAGAAAGCTTGACAGTGTATACGACAAAGCTCGACGAGAGCACTAGACCATTTCCGGGCAAGCATCCATTGCATGGAACGGAAATTGTTCCAGCTGCGGTTCTGATCAATACATTTTACCACGGTACGGGGAAGAAAAGCTTACATGATATTGTGCTGCGTGTCCCGGTGGCATTAAGTGCACCACGGGACGTTCAGGTCACGACTCAGCAAGGACAGGTGAAGTTGACTTCTCGTCTGATTCAGGGCGAAGATCAAGCTACAGACAATGATTCGTGTCTCACGCATACCACTGGTCGCTACGCTGATGAGGAGGTTCCATCCGCCGGTGACGTGGAGCTTACGATTGACATTGCGGCAGTCAAAGCTCGCATTGGCTCCCAGCTGAAGGATAGTTTCTCCATCGACTATCTTAGTGGTGTTGGAGTGTCGGCCATGGGCTTCCCTTGGGCCGTCACGGAGCATTTTGGAACTACGAAGGAGATGATTGCTAGGGTTGACGTGGCACCACACGTTTCAGCAGAATCTCCTCTAGATTGGGACCCTGAATCTTGGGCGCCTATCTTCGATGCTGCAACTTCTATTGGCTCAACACTCTTCTTCGACGAACCTCGACTTCGAATGCCCGCTCAAGTCGGTAGGGTAACAGTACAGCCTAGTGCCACGCCACCCAAGATTGGCTACATCCACGTCCGAGGGGCTACTGAGACTGAATTGGCAGTGCATGTTGACGTTCTTGATGAGAATGGCAAAAACCTGGCAAGTATCCAAAACATGAGATTCGCAGAAATTGAAGGCACGACAGGCGCTAGCGGAAGCGTGGAAAGCTTGGTTCATCAAGTTTCTTGGCCTCCAATGCCTCTGAACGAAGAGCCGCTAGCCTTGGGGCATATGATGCTCATATCAAGCGACAAGGATGCTGTAGAGAGATGCAATAAAGCTTTGAAGACCCGAACAGCCTCCATCAAAGTCTATGCCTCGGTCAACGAGATTCCTGATCATGCAGTGCTTTCATCCAAGGACAACCACACAGCGATCATCTTATACATTCCTGACAATGTGAAATCATTTGAGGATGTGCCGGAAGCGGGTAGCCGATTCTGCGAGGAACTTCTCGACGTCGTCAAATATGCGGCGGACCTTTCCATCGCTGCGAAAGTGTTTGCAATTACTGACAATGTCATGAAAGGCGAAACCGCAACAGCTCTCGCCCAGGCACCTTTGCACGGTCTCGGACGTATTGTGGCGTCTGAACAGCCAGATATCTGGGGTGCTCTGATAGATAACGAAGACGAAGAGTGGACATTCCCACTCCAAGCAATCAAATATGCCCAAGGCGGAGATGTTATCAGAATTAGTGACGGTATAGCGAGAGCACCAGTCCTCAGGCGGCTTGCACGCAACAAGATGCTCCCCTCTGGTCGCCAAGAGACCACTCTTCCTCGTCCTGAAGGGACATATTTGATTACTGGTGGGCTAGGCGCGCTTGGTCTTGAGGTTGCGAACTTCCTCGTTGAGAAAAGCGCTAGAAGACTGGTGCTACTCTCGCGCCGAGATTTTCCTCCACGTAACAGGTGGAAAGAAGCCGGCGGCCCAATTGCGGAGACTTGCAAAGCGCTTGAGCGTCTAGAGGCTCTCGGAGCGACAATTCATACTCTCTCAGTGGACATTGCTGCCGAGGGCTCAAAGGAAAAGCTTCGAGCGAGTCTTGATTCCTTGGCGCTTCCGCCAGTGCTTGGAGTCGTCCATGCAGCGGGTGTGCTTGAAGACCAGCTAGTCCTGGATGCGACCAGCGACTCTTTCGAGCGTGTCCTCGCTCCGAAGGTCGCAGGCGGTATGGCCTTGCACCAGCTCTTTCCCGTCGGGACTCTGGACTTTTTCATTCTCTTCTCCTCCTGTGGCCAGCTCTTCGGCTTCCCCGGCCAAGGTTCTTATGCCAGTGGCAATGCCTTTCTTGACACGCTCGCAAGCCACCGCCGTGAACAGGGGGATAACTGCATGGCGCTCCAGTGGACCAGCTGGCGTGGGATGGGGATGGCGGCCAGTACCGACTTCATCAATGCAGAATTGGAGTCGAAGGGCATCACGGACGTCACACGGGATGAAGCCTTCCGCGCCTGGGAACACTTGGGGAAGTATAATATGGATCACGGCGTAGTGGTGCGCAGCCGTGCTCTAGATGCTAATGAGCCGCTACCAGCCCCTATCTTGGCTGATATCGCGGTCCGTCGACGGGCCGACCCTCCTGCGGACGGCCAGCAGGCTACCGAGGCGAGCGAGCTTCCCAAATCAGGCCCAGCACTTCTAGAATACCTCGACGGTGCGATCCGCACCTGCGTCGCACAGACCTTGCAGCTGTCTTCGCCCGACGACGTAGATTCACGGGCAGCGCTATCAGATTTGGGCGTGGATTCAGTCATGGCCGTTGCTTTAAGGACCCAATTGCAAAAGAGCCTGGGCGTCAAGGTTCCGCCGACGTTGATGTGGTCCCTGCCAACTACATCACATTTGCAGAAATGGTTCGCGGAGCAGATGGAAGAACAGTAGTTTTTCGTGGTAGCATGGGGGAGAAGCGGAAGCAGTGGGTGAAACTGTCAGCAAGACGTAGCGGCGGGACAAAATGTCGTACGGAACGCAGTTCAGATGATGATGATTACTATCGTTTCCATATATCTCTCGATTTGAAATTATTCTACCCCTTCTATAGAAGGGGTCACCCCCTAATCGTCCACTCGTAGGGCTGGAGCCCGCAGAGCCCCGAAGCCGGGCCCTAGAACCAGCCGTCCAGGGACCAAGCCGGGATCTTCTGGGGATAGGTCCTGTCGCCTAAGCAGCGCACTCTAGGGCGCCCTTTCGGGGTTTGCGGGCTTCAGCCCTACGAGTGGACGGTTACCCCTTCTAGTACTAAGGATTTACAATTTACCCGGTGCCAAGCCCGAGATGGGTACATTGTAAACCGATATTTGTGTAAATCCTAACTTCAAGTCCGGTATATACTCTGAGCATCCATACTCGAAGATAGCTTTAGGTCTGGCCCATGGTTTTGTTTCTTCTGGATTATTTATCTGTGTAAAAAAGATAAATATATTTATTAGTGCTATCATCGCTGATCTTTGCACAAGAAAATGCGATACACTGGCTTGAACGCTATCTAGTCATTTGACCCCCGAACTTTGACAATACTTATTGTATTAGTAGCAAACCAGCCGTCATCCTCGTCATTCGTTGCTAGATGTGATATACCCATAACGCTTTGGACATAGTATGCAATATCCTCTTCCTTTACTCGCCGCCAACGAACGGCGGCCACATCTCAGTGTTTGTGCCGTTGACTGCTGAAGACGACCACTCGAAGCCACTAAATGAGTCATTCGCAAAATCCACCCCCATGACACCAGAGAATACAGTTTGATCCATCACAGAGTCCCCTTCAGGATCTATTTGGGGCACGACATCGAAGCTGGTACTCTTGCCCATTTTGTAACTTTGTACCGTGGTCGTGGTTATAGGGGCAGTTGAGACTGGTGTTTGCTGAGCCAAGGCGGAGCGTGTTCTGAAGCGGTCAAGGAAGGAGTCAGCCTTGACTGCTAGGTCACACGTCACGTTTGCGGCGCTGGCAGCGACGGCGAAGTTATTGCGAAACATTTCAAAGACATCGATAGCTTTGTTGATGGTTCTTCGCGCGGTTGGAGTAGGAGGGCAGACCGGATTGGCGAAAATGAAGCCGACCATCGTGAGGGTGGCATTCCACTGGAAATGGTATGCTTCGTGCCAGCCGTTCAATATGTCCGTGCCTTTGAGTATCTGAAGGATGATGTTCGTGCTAGCTATGGCGTGATTGAGGCACGAGATGCTGTTGCCGTCGGCAAGCAGAGTGGGTGAGCTTGGGGGTTTGGCAAAGGTAATGAATGGTCGGTAGAGATTCATCATGAGGTCGTGATACCCTAGTTCCAACAATAAACGCTGCCGTTGAAGCCATTGGGGAGCCTCTAGATCGACCTGTAATGCTGATCTGTCTGTCGAGAACGGCTTTCCGCCGTCTCGCCTCTCCGTCTTCAATGCATCAGGAATATTCTGAACCCAAGTCCGGAGACATGGAAGACTCTGCAATAGAAAGCCAGCTAGGAGTTCTAAACTTTGAGGATTCCCATGAAAGCTTTCCTCGTCACTAGCACTAAGCACTTGCGCACACTTTCTTTCGAACGCGGCCTGAACTGCACGGGCAGCAAGAATCATCTTCACACTTTGGACATGATAACTAAGCCATGTGATGTCTTCAAAGGAAGAGGCAAAGCTAGGGCCAGAAAATAACGCAAGCTCCTGGTCGTCAGCTGGTAAAGCGCAATTCACCTGGGACATATGAGACAGCCAAGGGCGTCCAAGCGCCATACAGGCAGTGCTTTCCAATGCATGGACTGTCCACCATAAGCGTCGACGTAATTCTTTATGTACCCGTGAACAATGGTCATGGGGTTCCTGGTGAAGCCCAAGAGTGTGCGCTGTCTGAATCGCCAGGGCCAAAGTACTGTGAGCCATATTCACAAAGGAAGCATTCCGCAGATAGACGGCAGAAAAGATTTGACACTGCATAGTCAAGATGGATGGCGTTTCAATTTTGGTAGACAAGAGTGTCTGGCACCTGCGGTAAAAAGCTCGGCCTGCGATAGTGGAGTCATCACTGTCAAAGCTTGCCATGGATGTTTGCGTTGCGTCGTTTCGGGGTACAAATGTCATGCCGTATTGCATGCACAGAGCCAATACAATGTCGGCTAAAGGTGACGGCTTGCGACCAGAAGGGGTAGGTGTCGCCCATAGTGATTCATAGTGCTCTTTGAACTCCAGTTCATTTAGAATTGGGATTGTGCAATGAAAACTCTGCCAGAACAGTGCTAGAAAGTTTTCTTCCTGGGGTCGAGTAGTATTCTCGAATGCCACAAGGCTATCTGGTGCCGTTGGATGTGCTTCCGATAGGTCCGTTCGTAAAACCGTAGGACTGGCGAGAAAATTGCTTGCTCCAATAGGTTGCATATGGTAGTCACGAAGCGAGAGTTGCAGTGAAAGCGCAATGTGGGTGCACAGCCTAGTAAGGAAAAATGATGAGGATGATGGGCCAGAGAGCTGGGTCTCATGACTTTGTGAGCCTGTGGTCCAGGTACCTTGCCACTGTCGCTGGTTTCCTTGGTGGTTCTCCATTGGATCCAAGTTCCCGCATGGAGACGAGACACGCAAGGGAGAAGCGGTAGGCGGTGATGACATGTTCATATCTTTCCGACTCTTAAGCTGCTCCTCGAGCTCTTTGACCCGTGTATTGAGTCTCTCGATCTCCCTTGATAATGTTAGTCCGTGAGCGACATATATGAAAGAGTCACTTGCTTGGTGGCCTATAAAAATGTCGAAGTCAGAATTGTCCAAGGTTTTATGCGCACAAAAACCTCAGATTTCGAATTATACTTACCGTTGGAAGTGATCTAGCTTCGGCCCGCCCAGTATTGGAACACTCTCCCCCTCGGCTCTGGCAATTGTGGCATGGCTGATTATTGTCACACTTGATACGGTTGAGGCGGCACCATTCACAGGCTCGTGTAACCTGGCTGCGTTTTGGTCTGTACACCACTCAATGACAGATCTAGGCTGAGGTAGGAGGATCGCATCGAGAATGTACATACCTATATGCATCTCGAGGTCAGCATTGCCTCTTCCAGAAGACAAGTGGGCCAGGAGACATATTTCGGCAGTCGAAAGTAGGTAAGCACCCCTCTCTGCTCCCAAGGCTTGGGTATGATCCCCAAATGCACATACCGTGTCGTTGTTGAAGCTGGCGATGTCTCGTCATTCTGGCCGTCAATGTGAGTAGACTGTATCCTCTGCGTGGATGACCCCTTCGAATTGCCCTCCTGGCTGAGGGAATCAGCAATGAAGTTTTTGAACATGGCGGGCCGTTTAGACTAGATCTAGCAGAGTAGAAAAATAGGAAGCTTTCAGGGCTCAACTGACCTAGGCAAGTAGTTGAGGCGCGAGAAATTGTTTCCCCCTCGGCATTCCCCCTCGGCGTTCCGCTCTGATGCTGACAAAGCAGGATTCGTGGAGCTGTTGAAGGACGGATCAACAAGGAATCACGTTTGGCCATCACGCCATGCCACCTCGTGAGCGGTAAGAAAGAAGGCAGTACGGTAAGACGGTGAGCCTTCTGGACCACCTTGGCCTTTTTACACTCGGTAGTCAAATCTGCATGAATCACGATAGAACGACTCGCTTCCTTAGCGAAGATTCATTGATAAGGCAAAACCACCTCCCGAAGATCCCCCCGACTCGTCCCCGAAAGGCATCCCTGAAGCACGTGCCAGTCCCTGGTGGCTGGAGGGAAGAGGCGCTATCGCTGCAGCCGTCAGCGGACGCCCAAGAGAAGGTTCTGGGCACCACCCGTGTCCGGACCGGCTTATGTGGCGCAAAACTAGCAATGGTCTTGTTTCAATCTCTTTCTTCACCTGCTTGTATAGTCTTCAGAGACGGGATGGGATGAGCCGCCATGATAACGACCAAGATAAGTCTGCGGGATGGCCGAGAACCACCTGATTGATAATGTCATGCACCTTGTTTCGTATCACACGCGTCTTCAGAGTCTCCACCCCAGCGCGCACCCATATTCGTTAGCCTCGACAAGATGATTACCTACCTGCTGTAGCCTTATCAGCGAATAAGAGGGCGTGGAATTTTACCGTCTGGACGAGCCAGCAGCCACACTCACCAAAAAATGTCTAAGGCCATATAATAGTCCACCAAAGGGTTGAAAGAATTGACGAAGACTACGATCCTTTTGACTCCAGGAAACGCCCACTATCTTCGGCAGCCTCTCGATCCCCCACGTTCTAAAGCCTTGTGGCCACAGTGGAGGCCATACAATTATGCCATCTCGATCGCCGTGATAGAAAAATGAAAGTGGGCTTGCGAAGGCTAGGCCTCCTCTTCCTAACGTGATAAAGCGTTGGGAGATCGAAGATGGTCTCAGTCTTTTTTCAGCACAGACCCTGCAGACAGTGTCTTGCTTGGCGTGGGATTATATTGCAACGTTGGATGTGGGTCGCTTGTCTCACTGTGCCTAAAGGAGCTCGGAGGCTCGCACTCCAGGTTTGGAGGAGTTTGTTCGTTTTTGATTCAACGAAGCCAGCTTAAATTAATTTCACGCATGCACAGTCACACTTACAAGAAACAAGTCCGCGACCAATTACAGCAAAACTATCTGGAGAACGAGAGCATGCGAAGTCACTCCTAGCATCCATACCCAGCATAATATACAGATATACCGATGGATCGAAACAGGCGAAGCTGATTGCTCTTCTAGTGGCTAACGCTTGTAATTCTGCAAGGCTGCTTTGTGGACATGATCGCGCGCACCTTGGATCAGACTCACTGATAAGACTTCAGACGCGGAAACAACGCCAAGGCGCTTCCGTTGAAGACTGCTGCCAGTGGCTCCGGTGATGCATCGAAGTGCTCGAGATTGGCAGTAAAGCGCTTTATCGCCGGGGCTGGTGCATTGGGGAAGTCTGTACCGAATAGTACATGGCCTGGTTTGGCAATCTCGTAGAGCGCTTTGAGGGTCGCGGGATTCGAAGAGATGGCTAAGTCATAATAGAAGTTGCTTGCTTCTTCGAGTATTTCCTCGGTCGATTTGCCCACGGTCATTGGAGTGACCGGCAGCATACCGGCAGCGCGGTGAATCAGGTATGGCAAGGTTCCGCCAGCGTGAGAGAGGATGACCTTGCAGTCTGGGAACTTTCGAAGTGTGTTGCTCACAATGAGACTCATAGCTGTACGGCCCGTCTCGTGTGGGTAGTCGAACATAGGCTGCGGAAGGGACGGGTGAATAAGCCGAGTGTCGGCGGGATGAGTTGGGTGCACGAAGACAACAGCCTTTCTTTTGCTCAGCTCCGCCCAAATGGGTTCGAAATCTTGATGGCCGAGGTAGTAATTACCATCTCCATAGCGCGTAAAGAGAATGGCGCCATCTGCACCAAGTTCGTCAAGAGCATAGGCAATCTCTGTGAGTGTTGCTTCGGTATCAAATAGGGATGGGAGGGAAGCGAAAAAACCGTAGCTCGCGGGATCCTTTTTCTTGAGTGAAGCACAGTACTCGTTACATTCACGAGCTAGCGTAGAGGCTTTTGCTGGACCCTTCTCGATACATGCGCCTGGAGCAGTCACGGAGAGGATTGCCGTCTTGTTCCCAACAGATTTTGAGAAGTCGCGGTCTTCTTTTTCGCTCCAAGATGGTGTGTACCAGCCTGAGGGGTCTCCGCCAGCACTGTCAAGGGCTGTGAGCTGCTGTTATTATGTTTCGACCTGAACAGAGTGTAATACATGCAAGCTTCATACCTTGACGCATGGCAGGAGGGTAGACATGATGATGAACGTCAATCTTCGCAGACTTTGCATTAGCCATGATAGATACCGTGGTTGGGTTCGATGCAAACTCAGCAGATCGAGGTTGGAGGTGTTTGTGTTATTTTATACAGTGTCAAGGTCATTCACAGGACCGGAAGGAGCAAAGCACTTGAATTGGACTATTATCTACCTGCAAAGCACTCAGGACTCGTCCGTAAGGAGTCGAAGGTGAACCTATCAGGGACAATAAAGTGCTGTTCCGCCATCGCGATGTTTTTGTGTTATCAGACCCTGCGACCAATATCGACGTAATCTCTTCCGATGTTCTGAAAGGTGATGTCATGCAGATATTGGTCAGGTTATGTCCAATTTCTAAAGACGTAATTCAACGAACGACTATTGCTTGGCTATCTTAATAATACAGTCTAATGTGCCATGAAAATTGGCATGATACCTCAATCAATCCCAGACCGACACAGCGCTCCGTTACTCTGCACTTGCCATTCATCACTGCCCACGGAGGTGTTCCCATAGAACATATGATCAGGATCATACTTTTTCTTGATCGCGTAGAGACTCTGGTAGTTGGAGCCATAGAAGGCATATTTCCAGTCGGCCTCGCGAGGATCAGACTGAAAGGTACAGCCATTAGCAACGACCCATTTGATTTGAAATAGGAATTGGTACTATGGCACTGGGAACAGATACGTTGGGTAAGCTTACCTCGCTCATGTAACAGCCTGAATCTGGTGCAAGGGCAGCCAGCTTGGGCACCCATTTCTCCGTCATCTTCTTCGCTAGAACGGCCATATCGGAAAGGTTTGCGCCATTCGGCCAGGGTCTGAAGATTGTACATTAGAGGCATATGGCTCGTTGGTATCTGAGGTGGGAAAGTAACCCACGATGATAGTATGACACTCATAGCAGAATCTCTCCACGACGGATTGACAGAGTTATACACGTCATTTCCTATCACTGTGGAGGACACGTTCAGCCCTATACCAACAAAAACTACCCCATCCTCGGTGATACTGCGTACAGCAGCGGTCAAGTTGTCGTTACTGTCGTCAATGACGGAGCGAGGAATGAAGCGTCCTCCATACTGCCCGTTCTCAACCAGTTGCGTAGGATTCGGCTCAATCAAAGTGTTATAATGCTGGAGGAAGCTTGAAAATTGGGTGATATTCTTCTTGTACTGGATGTCGGCTTTATCAAGGTAGTCCATGAATGGTTGCATGATTTGGGTAGCCCGGGATGCGTTCATGTCAGGGAATGTGAGGGGCGTTAGCAGGAACGACGTGTTCGTGATCTCGGCTATAGCAACACCACCAGCAGCGGTATAGCTAGGCAGAAGAGTATGATAGTAGCCAATGGCATCGAAAAACTGATCGGATCTGCCGGCGTCTGCTGCGAAGCTGAGAACGACCCCGGTGACAGGGAAATCTTGATAAGCTTTGAGTGTGAGCGAATAGACCACGCCATAGGTACCACCGCCTCCTCCACTCAGGGCCCAATAAAGGTCAGTATTCTCTGTTCGCGAAGCTGTTAGGAGCTGGCCACGGCCGTCAATGACCTCCCATTCTAATGCTTGGTCTGCACCGAGGCCGAATTTGGAGCTTAGAGCGGAATGGCCGCCTCCTTGGGTATAGCCACCAGCAGCGCCTACAGTAGCGCAATCTCCAGCCACTATCACCAAGCCATGCTTATCTAAGGCTTGGTACGCTTCCCAAACTTGGACGCCAGCCCCAATCTTGACGGCGGGTCCATGGTAGTGCAGATCGTGATAATTGAGATAATGGATGTCCTTGATGTAGTGGGTCCATACTGATAGAGCCCCGGCGCCAGTCGACTTGCCCGAGTAGCTAAGAAGTCCAATCAGCTATGTTTCGCGCCACACTATTACTCAAGATTTGTATTTTCATACTCATGACCGGTGTTCCTGATCACAAGACGTATGTTTTTTGCTTTCGCAAATGCAATCGTTTCGGCGAAATCCGACGTTTTCGATGCATTAATTGAGTATACCACCATATTTCCAAGCGCACACGGCGAAGATTCGGGCGTGAAAGGATCACAGCTCTCATTGAGGACCGCAGGCGCCATTATGGAAGACGAGGATACATCGCTGGGAGTCATTCATGTCAGTAACGTAGCAAGTGCACATTTCTGAGAGTGCTTACTGTAGGAAAGGATTTGTCCATTGACTTTGCAGATAGTGGCACTCAGTAGCGTTGTACTCCGGGTCGTGGCAAGGTAGTGCAAGCGGCGTGGTAGCAACGAGCTTTCCTCCTAGAGATTTATTGAAGCTAGCCCACTCATCGGAAGACGGCCAACAAGCATCTGTAGGTATGCAACGACATGATGCAGAAATATAGGCTGCGCTAAGAGCCACGAAAAAGCAGATAAGGCAGAGGAATCCAAGCATAGTGCGCTTGACATGAAATTTTCTTCGATTCAAGAGACGTTCAAGACTTGAAGGAACGGTATGGAGCAAGAGAATTCAGAAAATTGGCCTTCTACCTTATACGGCGTCCCGAGTCCGAGATGGCATCTTGATTAGTTCATAGGATCTGAATATGATGACATAGATTCATGGCACAGGGTCAATGTTACCACATACTCAACTTACGCGAGTCGGACACCTTCTCAGGCCATCGCTATCGGACACGGGGCTCAGTCAGGCTAGGTATGACGACAGAGGGATTCGATACAGAAGGAAGACCCGCCACTTTGACAGTACCCGGAGTTCCGAAAGAGCATGGAAGACTCAGGATTTCGTATACTATTGGACACGAAGTATCTGAAAGCGAGAAGAGAAAGCTGTGGCACTGTGAAAGCTTCGCCTAGGCTCAATGTAACCGAACACGATAGGAAAGAAATGTCGAGCGTGGATAGGCTTCGCCTCACCGGGCAAGCGAGATCTGCACCTTTCACACGGCTTGTAGCTTTCTCATACCCGTATCATCGCACTCAGCAAGGCTGAGTGTGACAGCGAAGAGGTATGGGAGATCTCATTGGTGCGTAGGAAGATCCCTTTGCTGTCGAATAATTAGGCTCAGGCCAACGTCCGGAGTATGAGCCCGAATTTGCCATTGATGTCCCGAACTATGAATTATCTCGAACTTCGGCAAATGCCATCTGCATAAACACGTGGGATTCCTGGTGCGAGAGTACCTCGGGGATTAAAGCGACGATCACGCCTCTCCCAGCATATTGGTTCGCGCAGGAACGAGGGCTTGGCTGTTTCACCGGCCACTGCCGAAGGGTGTCACTCCCTTGTCCAAGTTGCAGTGCACTTATTCTTGTTGTGATTCACGGAGAAATTGCTAGCGTTCTGGAGGGAATCAAAAACCCACAACTGAATTCTAGTAATTCATCTGAAGATGATGCACTCCATTAATCTTTGATGGCAGCTGTCAATGTAATGTCACAAGGAATACCAAGCATCAGCTTTACAGGCACCATTTTCGTAGCTTGTCGATAGGTAGCCTTGAATGTGGCACGGCACAAGGAGATATAAATGTGATTTTATGGTAGGATCCCGTCGGGATTGTCGCAAATGAGCCTATTGGCTATTGGCAAGGGGCTGTAGTAAAGAGAAAGCGAAACCTCCATCAGGGGCCATCGAGCGAGTCCAAGCACTGTGACCCATAACGTGAGAGACATCGGCAGCGCTAATGCATTTGCTGACCTTAGTCAGCGATCGTCGATGTAGGGCCCGAATGGGCCTAGCTTTAAGATGGCAGGATGTTCTCTACTATTCAGCGATCACACTCCAGTTGATCCTTACCTGATGCGTTTCCGCAGAGCCTCCGAGTCGCTCCTTCTGGCGCTTTATACTCCGATCCTCCTTCCGGAAAGATAATGAAGCCTGCCTCTATTTCGGGAATCCTAGGTTTAGCGTCGATTGCGCATCGACGAGGACAAAATAGAGCGATAATCAATCAGCGATCTAGCGCAATGTTGTGGGCACTCATATGTCGTCGAGATATCACATCGTAGATGTAAGTCGAGTAGAGCGTCATTTGTTGTCAAAATCTTGAAACACTCACCATGCAAATAGTAGTCGTGTATTTCGCAGGAGCTTTTGTACTCCTCTATGTCCTATATTGCGCCTTCAAACATGGCCATCGTACGCGCCTTATGCCATCAGGTGAGCCTCTCTGTTCTCAAGCCCGCCCTGTATATGTAGATTGATAGTCAGCAGGGCCGCCTACGCTTCCGTTCATCGGAAATTTACACCAGATACCAAAGGCATATACCCACATAAGGCATGTTGGAAATTGTGTTGGACTCACGTTGAATTTGAGGCCTAGTCTAACGCGGTCGTTGTCAGGTTCACAGAGTGGGCCAAGCAATATGGCGGTCTCTACACTCTCAAGGTTGGCAGCGGCACTATGGCAGTAATCTCGGACCGAAGAATCGTCAAAGAAACCGTTGATAAGAAGAGTACGCTCTACAATCACCGCCCTCCATCTTTTGTCTCTCACGACCTCATCACGAAGGGAGACCATTTGCTTGTGATGCATTACGGCAATCAATGGCGCACATTTCGCAAACTTGTCCACCAGCATTTGACGGATGCAATGGTAGAATCACAGCATCTACCGATTGTAGATGCCGAGGCTGTGCAACTCGTCCGGGATTATCTGCTCTTTCCAGAAGACCACATGCTTCACCCGAAGAGATTCAGCAATAGCATCTCGAATTCTATTAGTAAGTGTGGTTCGATAAATCAACGACTGCAATGGCACTCATATATGTTGTGTGCAGTCTTCGGAATACGTACGCGTAGCTCTAAAGGCGAATACATGAATCGTCTCTACCGTCTCATGGAGAACTGGTCGGCGATCATGGAGACCGGAGCTACTCCTCCCGTGGATATATTTCCATGGCTGAAGTATGTCCCTGAAACGCTTCTCGGAAAGTACATCACACGCGCACACAGCATTGGAACTCAGATGGAGACGCTCTATGATGACGTTCTAGCAAAGGTGATTGAAAGACGAGAATCAGGGGAGAAACAGATCGGAAGCTTCATGGACAAAGTCTTGGATCAACAAGAGAAGAATGAACTCGGTCCAAATCAGCTTCGTTTCATCGGCGGCGTCCTTATGGAGGGTGGCTCGGACACCTCTTCTTCACTTATACTCGCTATTGTACAAGCAATGATCCATTATCCTGAGGTGCAAGAGAGAGCACAGGCAGAGATCGACTCTGTAATTGGACCTGATCAATCTCCTCAGTGGTCTGATTTCCCAAATTTGCCATACATCAACATGATTGTCAAAGAAGGCCATCGATGGCGGCCGATTCTACCCTTGTGCTTCCCACACGCGTTGGGAGAAGGTAATTCAGCAGTACCTCTACATCGCTGCCAATTTGACTAATGTTACATAGATGATTGGGTTGATGGCAAATTCCTCCCAAAGGGCACAATCATCATCATCAACACTTGGAGCATGCACATGGACGAGAAGACTTATGAGAACCCGGCCGCGTTCAAACCGGAGCGATTTGCTGATCACACGAAATTGGCACCAGAGTACGCCGCCGGAGACTGGGAGCAGAGAGATCATTATGGCTATGGTGCTGGACGCCGAATTTGTCCTGGAATACACCTGGCGGAGCGTAATATGTTTCTCGCGATAGCAAAGTTGCTGTGGGCGTTCAAGTTCGAGAATGAGGTTAGTGCTGATGGACGTCCGGCGACCAACGACCCGAACCCAGTCACAGGTTATCATCAGGGTTTTCTGTACTGCGCAAAATCTTATGGATGTAAGCCCGTGGTCAGATCTGAACAGATCAGAGAGACGATTTTGAAGGAATTCGCATCTGCTGAGGAAGAAGTCTTCTCGCAATTTGCCTGCGGGTAAAAGTGCTGTTTGTTAGCAGTCATGTGTTTCGTAGACGACTTTAAGATCAATCTGATCATAATGCCTTTCTATCTCTGGCCCATGTGATCCTGAAATCTTTGCTTGTATCTCGAAAGCTCCACCGCGGGTAGGCCCCCTAATTGCGTAACATTCTCTTCTAGTTCTTCACTTTATTGTCAAAGATTTTGAATACAAACGAACCTACATATACGAGGTTTAGGAAGATTGAGTTCTATGTTCCTATCGACAATTGTAACTTGTAGCTTTATACTTGCAGCATAAACGTCGTTATGATAGACACTCACGCTGTCTACCCCTGCGCAAAGGGTTTGAAATCCGATCTATTCGTCGCTGGAGAGCTCAGAACTGGGTTCCGATGTGAATTCCCCCATCGACTAGTATGTTTGTCCCTGATACGAAAGAGCTCAACGGACTAGCTAGGAAGACAGCAACATTGGCGATCTCTTGAGGAGTGCCGAATCTCTTCAGTGGGATCTTGAGTCTCTGCTCTTCCACCCAGTCAGGCACATCTTTAGCCATCTTCTCCCATGGCCCATCTTTGGCCATAATCGGACCAGGTGAGATCGCGTTGACGCGTATCCCTTTCGGTCCCAAGAAATGTGATAGCTCCTGAACATGCTGCAGCAGGGCAGCTTTGCAGGGCCCATATGGAGCCGGGGGGCTGCGGTAGAATTCTCGACCCATGAAGGAGCTCTGAATGATGACGGACCCGCGAGAGGAGTTCTCCAAATGAGGGATCGAGGCTTCGATCAGGTTGACGACGCCCATCACGTCCACGTTGATGCTTTGTTCCCAGGCTTCAGTGCTGCCATCCATGCGCATCGGTGATGCTAATGAACTTTAAATTAGCGTCCTCAGAAGTTACTAGCGCGATCAAAGACAAGAAACAAGACTACCATACCATTTGCAATCACGGTATCAAGTCCTCCAAATTTCTCGACAGACGCTTTCACCCAGTCCTCAAGTGCCGCCTTGGAGCTGACATCTAAGGCTGTGCCGACAGCTGTGGCCTTGTTTGTTGCGGGCAAAGTCTTGAGAAAATCGTTGAACTCGGCGCCATTGGTCGTACGCGCAGAGTAAGAGACATTTGCCCCTTCGAGAAGGAAGGCCTCGACCATCTGGCGGCCCATACCTCGGGTCCCACCTGTGTAGACATTGTGTTAGGCACTTGACTCCCTTTGTGTGCTTTCTCTCTACGCTCACCTGTGATGACCATGTGAGCACCTTCAAGCCCAGTATGTAAGACCATGATGTTTGTTGCCAGGCTTTGCCAGGATATACAGTGATGTTGGTCAAGATGGTATGATATGGCTGCGTTTACTTTCAAGGGAGGAAGTTGAGGTGAAGGGAAGTGAGGAGCTCACGCGTCTGAGCAACAAGACTCTCTACACACGTCATTGCGAGTAAAGGAGACACAAGGCACAGACGGAGTAGTAGGTCGGAAAACGTGACAAAAGTAATGCGTGAGTGAATGAATGCTACCGCGTACTGAACGTCTCATTGGTCGAAATGCATGCTTGGCAGGGAATGATTAAGCAAAAGCACTCCGAAACTCCGAGAAAGAGTGACAAACATTGAGATCTCCATCAGGATGAACGATTACAAACCTGATGGCTCCAGCCCATTCTCGTGTCCGTTATCGTGAGTGAGGCGATGCCACTGCATTTTCACCGCCGAGCATTGCACGTGGACATCGACCTGAATCATTTTCGCTACTGTACTCGTGGGCAAGAGGTGATGAGATCCGTTGGCTACCTCGTGCAACCACCTACGACGGCCTCGTGCGACCAACTACGACCGCCTCGTGCCCATTTACGAGTCTGCTGCTAGATTCACTGCAAAGTTTCGTACTTGCTTCTGTTTCAAAATGTCGTTGCTGCCGGAGTCCCCGCTCGATGAGAGCACTGAAACTCTCGGTGATGAATACAACACGTCGTCCAGCTTGGAGGAAGCCCCCAAATCGAAAGACGCCATGGGCATCGTTGGCAAGCTGGTCAAGGAGTTTCTCGGAACTCGAGGAGAGATAACTCGAAACGTTCGAGCCGACGTTGTCTTTGAAGACCTCTCGGTGGAAGGGAGTGGGAAAGGTGTATGTGACTCAACCATATATTGATGTCAAAAGAGGGACCCAAGGACTGATTCTGCTTGTACAGATTCAAGCAGCTGCCACAGTTCGAACTGCCGCAAAATCTGCCCTTAACATGCTGAATCCGATGAGCTACCGGTCGGGGCCACAATCTTCTCGAGTTTTGCTTAGCAACTTCTACGGGACCGTTGGCGCTGGAGAAATGCTATTAGTTATTGGACGCCCGGGGAGCGGTTGCACAACGTTCCTCAAAACCCTAGCAAATATGCGGGGAGAATACAAAGAGACCTCGGGAAAAGTAACGTATGGTGGCCGATCTGCAAAAGAAATGGCCCAGAATGATGCGGCTGAAATTGCATTCTGTGGTATGTTTGACCCCAAATTGGCCTTTCCGTCGACGGCTCACCAAATGCCTTCCAGCTGAGGAAGACGATCATTTTCCAACTCTTACGGTGGAAGAAACTTTGAGGCAAGTAGTTTGAGCCGTCTTTCTCCTTACTACCGGAAGGAGACTGACATCATACTAGGTTTGCCGTGCGAGCACGCTGGGGGAAGAAGGCGTTACCCTCTCAAATAGACGACGCAGTTGAGCAGCTTGCGAGGCTTGTGGGTCTTGACAGAGTGTTAGGAACAAAGGTCGGCAATGCATACGTTCGCGGGATCAGCGGAGGCGAACGACGACGCGTGTCTCTCGCTGAAGCACTCGCAACCTGTCCACGGTCAGTCCATCGGCGTGATGATATCAGGGGATATTCAGGTACTGATCTCTGTCTGTAGGCTACTTTGCTTGGACAATCCTACGAGCGGACTCGATTCGTCGACTGCGTTGGAATTCCTACAGATGATGCGTGAATTCACGAGCCAGAGTCGCTGTGCTTCCGTAATGAGCATATACCAGGGCAGCGATGCCATTGTACCACTTTTCGACAAGGTTCTCGTCGTTAACTCTGGTCGTCAGATCTTCTATGGTCCTGTCGCTGAAGCCAAAGCATATTTCGAGGGCCTAGGGTTTAAGTGCTCGCCTACCACGACCACCACTGACTTCCTGAATTCGATGTCAGCAGATCCTGAGGTCCGTGCTCTGCAAGGAACGCAGGACAGTCAGGTGCCCCGGACATCCGCAGATTTCGAGAGTGCATTTCGCTCCAATCAACATTATTCCTCTGTTCTGGAGACTATTCGTCTGTCCAATGCCATGCCCGTAGAAGACTCACACGGCAAGGCTGTCTATCCTCTGACTCTCATTCAGCAAATATGGCTATGTGCTCTTCGCCAGTTCCGAATATTGATTACGGACTATAGGACGTGGGGTGTCGAAATGATCTGCATTGTTGTCCAGAGTTTGGTATTAGGAACACTATTCAGGAACCAGAGACATTCAACACAGTCCTTGTTCATCCTGGCATCGTCCCTGTTTTACTCCGTCCTTGTACCGGCTCTCCAATCTATGGCTGAGTTCCAGAATACGTTCGCTCAACGACCACTTGTCCTCAAACACAAAAGATACCAATTCTACAGACCACTAGCTTATGCTTTTGGGCTGGTGGTGACGGACCTTGCTTGGAAGATTGTGGCAGTCGCATACAACATTCCACTATACTGGCTTACAAACTTCCAGCGGACCCCAAGCCATTTCTTTATCTGGTTCCTCACCGTATACGTTGAGCACGTATGTTTGTCAATGTTCTTCCGAGCCATTGCAATCTTCTCGTCAAATATGAACAAAGCGATTTTGCCTGTGGGCATCATGTTCAACTGCTTCGTGCTATACACTGGGCTCTACGTACCCGCACCGCAAATGCAGGTCTGGTTGGGCTGGTTTAGGTACTGTAATGTAAGTCTTCGACCCCTGCCATCCTCCACCAGAAGTCGATGCTGACCATCTTCCAGCCACTGTACTATGCTTTTGAATCTGTCATGATCAACGAATTTGCCTCCGTGAGCTACTCCTGCGCTTCGGACGACCTAGTCCCGGCTGGATCAGGATACGGTGACATTTCAAATCAAGTGTGTGCAGTCGTCGGGTCAAAACCTGGCGAAGCAGTGGTGTCCGGGGCTTCCTATATTGAGGCTCAATATGGATTCCAGGCATCCCACTTGTGGAGGAACATTGGAATAAATGCAGCCTTGTTTCTTGCTTTGGCTACATGTACCGGGTGAGATACCGATCTCGGCCAGATGAATTCCCAAGACATCGCTAATGATAGGTTTAGCGTTGGGATGGAGCTCCTTAAACTTCCCGCTGGCCGTCTTGCTACAGTTTTTTATAAGAATGAGCCTCAAGAGCCTCAAGGCCTTGCTGTTGAGAAGCCATCAATGCCTTCCGATGTGGAAAAGGGAAGCCCTGATGAGGAGCTACCTCCAATTCTTGCAGAGAGAAGCAGGCGGAGTGCAAAAGCATCACAAGATCAGATGGATCGAAAAGGACACGCTTTTGCTTGGAAGAACATATCCCTTGATATCAAGGTAGATGAAGGCAAGAAACGCTTGCTTGACAACTTGGATGGTCAGTTGTTGAATAAGAAATAGAGAAATCAGAACTAATCATTGGAGCAGGATGGGTCACCCCTGGCCAGATGACCGCTCTGATGGGTGTATCTGGAGCTGGAAAGGTTGGATTGTCCCAATCAGCAGTGTCGTATAGTGTGATTACTAATTGTCACTAGACTACCCTTTTGAACACCCTGGCAGGACGCTTGACCATGGGTACCCTTACAGGAGATCTCTTTCTTGGTGGGCAACCACTGCCTCGGTCTTTCAGCCGCTACATGGGTTATGTGCAGCAACAGGATATCCATCTTCCAACACAAACTGTACGTGAAGCTCTTCAGTTCACTGCAAGGCTGCGCCGCACAATGGAAATATCAGAGACGGAAAAGGATGACTACGTTGAGGACGTGATCGAGATGCTCGAAATGGAGCTGTTCGCTGACGCTCTTATCGGCGTTCCTGGAGCCGGTCTAAATCTCGAGCAGCGAAAGAGAGTTACCATAGGCGTGGAACTAGCCGCTAAACCTGAAATACTGTTCCTGGACGAGCCTTCTTCTGGCCTAGACGGACAATCTGCTCTCACAATCATTCGCTTACTTCGAAAGCTGGCTGATGCTGGTCAATCCATAATCTGTACGATTCATCAACCTGCTGCCGAACTCGTTGAGACATTTGATGGCCTTATCCTCTTAGTGCGTGGAGGCAAAGTAGCTTACGATGGACCTATGGGCGAGAAATGCTCTGAGCCGTTGAAGTACCTGAGCACGTACGGGAGACGTTGTGAGGAAACGGAGAATCCTGCAGAGTATTTCTTGGATGTGATTGGAGCAGGATCCAGATCCACTGTAACAGACGACTGGGCTCAAATTTGGCTCGAGAGCGAAATTAGAGAGAAGAGGAGACCGTTGCTCGAGCACATGACATCGAGCTCACCCACAGAAGATTATTCGCTCTCAAAGTACGATGGTACTTACGCTACCCCATTCTACGTGCAGCTATCCGTCATGCTGCGACGCACATGGTTATACTACTGGAGGGAACCCGACTATGGCACCTCAAAGCTGCTCTTAAGTGTAGGAAACTCCCTCCTCAACGGCATGACGTACCTGCAGTCTGCCTCAGACCAACGGGGAGTGTATAATCGAGTCTTTTCCGCATTCATGGCACTCATTATCGGTCCAACTTTAGGACTTCAAGTCGAACCGCGCTTCACCAGTCTCCGAGAGATATTCATCGAACGGGAAAAGGCAAGCTTGACCTACCACTGGATCATATTTGTGCTCTCCGCCATCATCGTGGAGCTACCATACGTCGTCTTTACCAGCCTCATCTATTGGTTGCTCTGGTACTTCCCTGTTGGATACTTCTACACTCCTTCTCGAGCGGGCTACAGCTTTCTTATGTTCGAACTCTTCGGAGTCTTTGCCACTAGTCTTGCTCAGCTGTGCGCAGCAATCATGCCCAATCTCAGCTCCACATTCATGGCTAACGGGTTTTTCTTCATGTTTTGCAACACATTCGCCGGTACGTTGTCCCCTCAACCTGTCACGCCAAAAGGGTGGAGCTGGTACTACAACGTTTCTCCCTTGCTCTACTTTGGAGACGGAGTGACGACGAATGCGCTGGAAGGCTTAGCTATTACGTGTGCTGGGTCCGAGACTTCAACTTTTGAATCTCCACAGGGTATGTCTTGCGGAGACTACGCCAAAGACTTCTTGACGACTGCTACCGGGTACCTCGTGAACCCAAACAGCACAACCGACTGCGAGTATTGTCGCTACAAGGATGGACAGTCCTATGTGAGCTTAGCCCTTTCAGTTGTACGCTTCTTGCTTTCCCCAATTTTGCTAATCCGTGGACGTCACTCTAGTACCTACAATACGGATATGATTTCGCACATCGGCACCGGAACATTGGTATCTTCATTGGCTTCATCGCCTTTAATTATACTTTTGTGATCATCATGACTTACCTGACGAAAATGCGGAAATGGAAGAAGAATTAGTCGCATGCGCTGGGATATCAAGGAAGGAGCTCAACTTCTACAAGTGCTTACTGATAGGCATCCAGACTGCGTCGATAGACTGAAGCTGCTCCCGGGGTCAGGGATTACCATTTATCCGTCATTAGAACTCCGTGGCAAATCAACGAGGCCTTCGGTGGTAAGCACTAGGGAGGTTAGTGGCGTGCTTGCAATACCCGAAGGGAATCATTCTTGCATCATAGGTGTATGTTTCGAGACCAATGGGGCTTCATAGCAAAAAATAAATCTCCTTCCATTCTTTTTGTGACTAAATGTTTTGCTATTTTCCGAAGCTCAACTGATCTTTCCTTGCAATCCTTGTGGCCTTGCCCTTGCCCTTAAACTATGGCTGCACCGACTGCTAAAGAAATCCAAGCGTTGAAACATAAGATGTTTTAGAGGACACGTCATAAAGCTACAGTTCAATCTGATCGAATACTATATCCCGTAGCGATGGAGTGGGAGAATTTGATTTCGAGAACATACTCTTATTATCTACTGCAAGCTATGGTTTTATGAGACGCACACAACAATCAGGGCGAGCCGGTACGACTTTAGGGGTAGGTGGAGATGGGGCTTTCAAGAGGAAGGCCGTAAATAATATTACAACTTATAGATAAGACCTTGAACTTCACCGAGATTGCAATCGTTGAGGCTGTACCTGCGGGAGTAGAGGGGCCGGTGAATTCGAGAGCTTGTTCTCAAGTGCCAGCTCTGGAGGCAATCAATACCTTAGTCCAATTCCCACCTGGTCACCGGCAGAAGCTCGGACTGTCGGACCTGGTCGAATAATTAAATGCCAAGACCTTCTTATCGATAAGGCGCATGAAATTCGAACATTATCGAATCCACACCGCATCCTTCTTCAGCAGTATCTTCTATGAAACTCGAAGTACTGTACTAATCTTGTTGTATCTATGGTACAATGACAATCTCAAGATCAATCCGCCAAAAAGCCCCCAAAGGCTCTGGAGTCGCCGCAGAGTCGGAACGCATCTGTAAAATCCCCCGCCGGCCAGATACACACACCCACTGACTTCTACCCAGCTGATCCCCGCTTTTCTAACATCCAGACCGACCCTCGGTTCCGCCTACCCTCGAAAAGAAGCACCCATGTCCAACTCGACAAGCGCTTTGCGCACATGTTGCGTGATGAAGAGTTTTCTAGCCGAGCTAAGGTGGATAGATATGGGAGGAAGCTGCCGATAGATGCGGGGAAGAAGGAGTTGGAGAGGTATTACCGCATTGCTGAGGAGGATAAGAGTGAGCAAGGGGACGAGGGCGAGGATGAGGACGGGGATATTGAAAAAGAGCTAGAGAGAGTGAATGCTGAGGGTGGGGAGCTTTCGTCTTCGGATGAAAGCTCGTCTGATGATGAAGATATGGAAGAGGAGGACCAGGAGGAGGTATTTGGCCTGCTGGATGAGCAGGAAGGAAAGGACGGGATACCACAGGGTGAGGTCTCGTCGCGGATAGCCGTGGTCAATCTAGACTGGGACAATATACGAGCAGCGGACTTGATGGCTGTGTTCTCGAGTTTTGTACCTACTAGTGGCAGGATACGAAAAATCTCTATTTATCCAAGTGAGTTTGGGAGGGAGAGAATGGAGAGGGAGGAGATGGAGGGACCACCGAAGGAGATATTTAGTCAGAATAGACCGAATGGTACGACCGAAATCCACGACTCAAGCTCAGATGAGGACGGCGACGAGCAAGACAACGAAGAAGCGGACGAGAGAATCAAGAAGTCCATAGTGAAAGAGGACCAAGGTCTCGAATTCAATTCTTCAAAGCTACGACGGTACCAGCTCGAACGGCTACGCTACTATTACGCGGTCCTGGACTGTTCCTCCATCTCAACCGCCCAAGCCATCTACGATGCTGTAGACGGTGCGGAATACCTCACAACAGCCAACTTCTTCGACCTACGCTACATACCCGATGATATCGACTTCTCAGAGGACAAACCTCGAGACGAATGCGAGAGGATACCAGACGGCTACAGGCCGAACGAATTTGTCACAGATGCGCTACAACACAGCAAAGTCAGACTGACCTGGGATGCCGACGATGGGACGAGAAAGGAGGCACAAAAACGAGCTTTTGCCGGTAGCAGGGCAAATATTGATGAAAACGACCTGAAGGCTTATCTGGGCAGCGACAGCTCAGAAGACGAAGGGCCCGAGCCTATGGTTGTGGATGCAACTTCTCAGACCCCAGTCGCCGGTGAAAAGCAAGCGGAGGGTGAGGAGCCTGCTTCCAAGTTGTCGAAGAAAGATGCAGAACGTCAGCGAATGCGTGCATTACTTGGCCTACAGTTGGAACGAGCGACGAGCAAAAAGCCGAAAGCAGAAAAGGCTGCGCCAGTCGGTGACATGCAAATCACCTTCTCGTCTGGCCTATCCTCAGGACCAAACAAAGGCTCAGTCTTCGAGAACGAGCCAGAGCGCAACGAAACCACAGTCGAGAAATACGTTCGCAAAGAAAAAGAGCGGAAAGCGAGGCGGAAGGAGAAGATGAAGGGACCCAGCAATGCTGAAGATGCTCCTGCAGATTCAGACAAGGCGACAACTCCACTTGACGACGAGTCTGCAGCAGAGGACCCGTCCCCCCAAGATCTCGGCTTCTCAGACCCCTTCTTCGCCGCTGCCACTAATGACAAAGCCGTCACGGGCGCCCAACGCAAAGCAGAGAAGAAGCTCAAAAAGGAGCAACGAGCCGGTGACGAAGCAGCCGCAGCAGCCAAACGCGCTGAGCTTGAATTACTGATGGTGGACGACAAGATCAAAAATATAAACCACTTCGACATGGACGAGATTGCTAAAGCCGAGAAGGCCTTGTCAAAGACGAAGAAATCAAAGAAGCGCCTCAGCGAGAGGGAGAAACAAGCCTTAAAAGCCGTGAAGAGTGATCAATTCAAGATCGACGTGGGTGATGAGCGATTTAAGGATGTATTCGAGAGGAGCGAATTTGCTATTGATCCGAGTCATCCGCGATACAAAGGCACGGAGGGGATGAGAACGTTGTTAGAGGAGGGGAGGCGGAAGAGGAAGGGTGGGGATTATGATGGTGATGAGGTTGAGGTCAGAAAGGAGTCCAAGCAGAAGAGGAGAAAGGAGGGTAGGGTTGATAGTGGGAATGATGTACAGCGGCTTGTTGCTAGAGTGAAGGGGAAAGGGAAAGTGTGACGAGATAGATGCAAAGGCTTTTGTGAATCATCACTTTTCAATACTAATTCATCAATGACTCCTGGTAGTACGAGTACGTGTCAGACGAGACTGACTGACGAGTCTTTAGCTGAAACACGGGGATTTAGCGTGTAGGTGAGCGATCTGGTGTAGCGATCTGATGAGAGCGTTTCTACAAAGGCCGAAGTATGAAGCCGTTCCGATGTGCATGTTTATACCTAGTGGTTCCGTGGGCATCTCTACGGCTGGCGTTTCTATGGTTTGCTTCTTGGTGAACATATCTATGAGCTGGCAGACATATGAGCGGATCTATGAGCTGGCGGACATGTGAGCGGACGTATGAGCTGGCGGATGTGTGAGCGGATCTATGAGTGGTCTGGTGTAGCGATTCGGTGCAGCGCTTTGGTGAGCGCTTTGGTGGGGACGCTTTGGTGAGCGCTTTAGTGGGCTGGCGCTTTGGTGGGCGCTTTGGTGGGCGTTTTGGTAGGGGCGCTTTGGTGGTGAGCGCTTTGGTGGGGGG
>JAABUS010002560.1_pt1 | contig 33883 bp, 45 predicted proteins | sample 5560161 | NCBI WGS metagenome assembly JAABUS01 (sample SAMN10711885, study PRJNA513376) | rock metagenome | isolation source: Antarctica rocks | place: Antarctica: Victoria Land, Trio Nunatak nord | collected 2016-01-04 | reverse complement strand
CCGGCCGCCTCCACCTTGGCGATGCCCTGCGGCGGCTGGGAGACCACCGGCGGCGGGAGGGACTCCTGCTGCGCGTAGTAGCGGAAGGTGAACAGCACGTCGTCGACGCGAAAGGGCCGCCCGTCGGCCCACGTGATGCCGTCGCGCAGCTCGAAGGTGTAGGTGAGGTCGTCCGGCGAGCGCTTCACGCTCTTGGCCAGCCAGGGCAGGAGCTCGCCGGTGCCGTCCTTCCAGAGGAGGGTGTCGTAGATCAGGCTCATCTGGATGTAACCGATGCCCCCGTTGGAGGCGAAGGGTGACGGGAAGCCGAACGCACCGAAGGGCAGGCGCACGGTCGGCCGTTCGGACGGAGCAAGGTCGCTCACCTTCACGCTGGTGCTGCTCGACGGCGCGCTCGAGCGGGGTGCGCTCCTCTCCTTGTCGCTGCTGCAGGCGCCGAACGCAAGCGCCCCCGCCCCGCCGACGGTGGTGAGCAACAGGAACCTTCGCCGATCCATGGGAGGCAGGGACTGGTGGTGTCCGGTGGGCTGGTCGTTCATCAGTTGCTCCATTCGTCGATGCGATCGGTCGTCGGTGGCGCGGGTCCGAACGCCGGGATGAACGCCGGTGCCGCCTCGACGAGACGCTGGGCGGTGGCGCTCAACGGTCGGACCGAGACCTCCTCGGAGGGGCCCTCCTCGACGATCCGGCCATGGTCGAGGACGACGATCCGATCCACCATCTTGCGCACCAGGGCCATGTCGTGGGACACGAGCACGAGGCCCAGGCCCATCTCGATCTGGCGTTCGCGGAGCACGACCAGGAGGCGGGCCTGCTCCGACGCATCGAGCATGGCGGTCGGCTCGTCGGCCACGAGCAGCTTGGGCCGCAGCACCAGGGCGCGCGCCAGGGCGATGCGCTGGAGCTGGCCGCCGGACAGCTCGTGGGCGTGGGCCGAGAGGAACGCGCCCTCCGTCGGCAGCCCGACCTTGGCGAGCATGTCGGCCACGGCCGCACCTCGATCTGCGGCCTCGATGCCATCGCCCAGGTCGAGGGGCTCGCGCACCAGTTGCTCGACCGTGAGCCGGGGTGACAACGCGTCGACGGGGTCCTGCATGACCAGTTGGATGCGGCGGCGGAGCTGCTTGGCGGCACCGCCGCGCCACGACGTCGGTAGTTCGGTGTTCCCGAGCAGGACCCGGCCGGAGTCCGGTGCGAGATGACCGGTGAGGATCCGGGCGAGCGTCGACTTGCCGCTCCCGGACGGACCGATGACGCCGACGGACTCCCCCTCGCGCACCGCGAAGGTCACATCCTGCAGGGCGGCCACGGCGGCGCCCCCGCGGCCGAAGGTCTTCGACACGGCGGTGGCGACGAGCAGCTCCTTGAGGCCGCCGAAGTGACAGGCCACCCGCCGCCCGCGAGAAGCAGTGAGCACCGGATGGACTTCGACGCACTCGTCCTCGGCCTGCGTGCAGCGCGGGTGGAAGGGGCAGCCGGTCGGGACGGCGCGCGGGTTCGGCGGAGCGCCACGGATCGGGCGGAGGTCCTTGGTGGTGCTCATGACCGGGAAGGCGTTGATCAGGGCCCAGCTGTATGGGTGGGCCGGCTCGCGCATCACCCGGGGGGTGTCGCCGTCCTCCATCGCCTCGCCGGCGTAGAGCACGACGGTGCGCGCCGCCAGCCGCGCCGCGTCGGGCAGGTCGTGGGAGATGACGATGAGGGCGAAGCCGCGCTGGTCGGCCAGCGCCCGGATGCGCTCGACCAGCTCGCCGCGGGTGGCCGGATCCAGCCCTGCGGTGGGTTCGTCGAGGATGACCAGTGCGGGGTCGAGGGCCAGGCTCATGGCCAGCGATGCCCGTCGCCGTTCGCCGCCCGAGATCTGGTGCGGGTAGCGGTCGAGCAGCGCAGGGTCGAGCGCCACCTCCTCGGCCAGCTCGGCGGCGCGGCGGTGGGCGTCGGACCGGCTGGTGCGGTTGCGGTGGCGCAGTGCCTCGGTGACCTGGGCGCCGACCGTGACCACGGGGTTGAAGGGCGCCCCCTGCAGCGCGAGGGCGGCGGTGGAGCCGCGCAGCGAGCGCAGCGCCTCTGGGTTCGCGCCCATGACCTCCTGACCGGCCAGCCGGACGCTGCCACTGGCCTCCGGTGGCTGGATGAGCCCGAGCAGGCACAGCGCCAGTGTCGACTTGCCCGAGCCGCTCTCACCCACGATGGCGAGCGACTCGCTTGCGTCGAGGGAGAAGCTGACGCCCCGGACGGCGTCGACCCCGCCGGCGAAGCGCACCCGCAGGTCGTCCACCTCCAGCAGGGGCTCGCTCATGCGGCCCTGAGCCAGGTCCGCGTCCAGCGCGGGTTGAAGGTGGGCTCGAGTCCGACGCCTACAAACGTGAAGCCGAGCACGGCCAGGGTGATGGCGATCCCGGAGGGGAGCACCCACCACGTCCACATGTCGCTGAAGTAGATGCTCTGCTGCTCCAGGGCGCGGTTCAGGGTGTGGCCCCAGCTCACGCCGCTCGGGTCGCCCAGGCCGAGGAAGCTGAGGCCCGCTTCGAGGCCGATGGAGATCCCCGCCCAGTTGACGAAGCCGACCACGACGAAGGGACCCAGCCCGGGCAGCAGGTGGCGCCGGAGCACGTACAGAGGACCACCGCCGAACCCCCGGGCGGCGGTGACGAACCCACGCTGGCGCAGCGTCAGCGTCTGGCTGCGGAGGATGCGGGCGTTGGGCGCGGCACCGATGAAGCCGATCACGAGGATCAGGGCGATCGTGCTGTTCCCGGCCAGGGAGCCGACGAGGATGAGCAGGGGGAGCCCGGGCAACGCGAGGAGGAACACCACCAGTCGGGCCGCGACGGCGTCGGCGCCGCCGCCCAGGAGGGCGGGCAGGACGCCGATGGCGATGGCTCCGGCGAGGGCGAGGGACGCGCCGATCAGGGCGGCCGCGAGCGAGGCCCGGGCCCCGTAGACGAGCTGGGCCAGGATGTCGCGGCCCGGCACGTCGGTGCCCAGCCGGTGCTCGGCCGACGGACGCTCGAGCACCGCACCGGAGATCTCCTTCGGGTCCTCCGACGCGAGGGCCGGGGCGAAGACGGCGGTGAACACCAGCAGCCCGGCCAGCACCCCCCCGACCACGAGCAGGCCGGAGGCCCTCCGGTGCGTCACGCGGAGGTCCGGGGATCGAGGCGCCGGTACAGCCCGTCGGCCAGGCTGTTGAGGCCCACCACGCTGATGGCCACGAGCAGGAAGGCACCCTGGATGACCGGGTAGTCGCGCGCGCTGATCGACGTGAAGATCAGGTTGCCGACGCCGGGATAGGCGAACACGCGCTCGAGGAGCACGTCGCCCGTGACGACGAAGCCGAGCTGCAGCGCGGTCAGGCTCACCACCGGCAGCAGCGCGTTGCGGGCGGCGTAGTGGTACTTGAGCCGCCGCTCGCGCAGGCCCTTGGCCCGGCCCACCAGGAGGTGGTCCGCGCCGAGCTCGTTGACCATGCCGGCGCGCATCATCAAGAAGGTGCCCGCGGTCAGCCCGAGGGTGAGCACGAACGCCGGCAGGAGCAGGTGCTGGCCGACATCGACCACCCGTGCTCCGAGGCCATTGGAGTCCGAGAAGGGGGTTTCGGCTCCGGAGAGGGGGAGCCAGTCGAGCTTCACCGCGAACACGTAGAGCAGCAGTGTTCCGAGGAGGAAGGGCGGGAACTCGCGGACCGCCAGGAGGCCGACCATGAGGGTGCGATCCGCGGCCCGGTCCCGGCGCCAGCCCGAGTGCACGCCGGCCAGCAGGCCCAGCCCGGTGGCGAGCAGCACGGAGGTCCCGATCAGCAGGAGCGTCCACGGGAGCCGACGGGCCAGCTCCTTGCGCACGGGCGCGTTGCTGGCGATCGACGTCCCGAGCTCTCCGTGAGCGAGCTCGTTCAGGTAGTGGCCGAACTGCTGGGGGATCGGCCGGTCGATCTGGTAGTGCTGCTCGAGGCTGATGCGCGTCTGCTCACCGAAGGTGAAGTTGTCCGCGCTCTGGGCCACCAGCGCGTCGATCGGATCACCCGGCATCAGCCGGGGCACGAGGAAGTTGATGAAGACGAGGCAGAAGATGGTGGCGACGAAGGCGCCTACCCTCAGCACGACGCGGCGAAGGCGGGGGTCGCCGCCGCCTCGCGTCTGCCCCTGGGTCGCCGATCGGGTGATCGGCGGATTGAAACACGCTCCCCGCTAGCTGCGCTTTGCATCTACCGGTGGAGTCCTAGGCTCGATCGCCGTGCAGGTCTCCGAGGATGAGCGCTCGACCAAGGACATGATCCGTGTCGCCTTCATCGGCAAGGGCGGAGCCGGGAAGTCGGCGCTGGCCGGCACGTTCGCCCGCCTGCTGGCCCGCAAGGCCGGGCCGGTGCTGGTCATCGACTCCGACCCGATGCCAGGCCTGGCGTTGTCGCTGGGGCTCCCCGTCACCGATGCCGGCATCCCGGACGACGCGACCGTCGAGCGGCCCGAGGGAGAGGACGGCCCCCGCTTCAAGCTCCGCCCCGGCTTGAGCGCGATCGAGGCGGTCGAGCGCTACGCGGCCGAGGGGCCTGACGGCGTGCGCCTCCTCCAGTTCGGCAAGCTGCGCGAGCACGTCGGCGCCCTCATGCGCTCCCAACACGCGTTCCACCAGATCCGCGAGGAGCTGCCGCCCGACCGATGGCACCTCGTCGGGGATCTCCCTGGCGGGACTCGCCAACCGTTCTTCGGTTGGACCCGGTTCGCCTCAGTGGTGCTGGTGGTGGTCGAGCCCTCCGAGAAGGGGATGCTCTCGGCTCGTCGCCTCGCCCGCCTGCGCGACGGTGACCACGCACCCGACGAGATCCTGGCCGTGGTCAACAAGGCGCGCCACGCCGACGACGCCGCCCGGGTCGAGGCCCGCACGGGGCTGCGCGTCGTCGCGTCCGTCCCCTGGGACGAGGCCCTCGCCGATGCCGAGCGTCTCGGCCGGGCCCCGATCGACGCCGCCCCGGAGTCCGCTGCGGTGCAGGCGGTAGCCTCACTCGTGGACCAGTGGCACACAGGAGCGCGCCCATGAAGATCGCAGTCGTCGGCAAGGGCGGGTCCGGCAAGACCACGACGTCGGCCGTCATCGCACGGGTGCTGGCCCGCCAGGGAGCCACCGTCGTGGCCCTCGACGGCGACACCAACCCCAACCTCGGGCTCTCCCTGGGTGTGGGCGTGGAGGAGACCGAGCGGCTGGTCGGGATGCGCCAGGCCCTCGATGCCGAAGAAGGTGAGCACGCCTCGGACTGGGACAGCCTGCTCGACGTGTTCGGCTCCGACGGCCCCGACGGGGTCCGCTTCGCCGTGGTCTCCCAGATCGACAACCCCGACCCGGGCTGTCCGTGTTGCGGTTTGTCGCCCGAACAGCTGCTCGGCAACGTCGACCCTGCCGACGTCACCGTCGTCGCCGATCTCGAAGCCGGCATCGGCACCCTCACCCGCCTGCCGGACGGCGCCGTCGACATCGTGGTGGTGGTGGTCGAGCCGGTGCCCAAGTCGATGGAGGTCGGGACGCGCGCCGCGATGGTCGCGACCGAGAAGGGGATCAAGCGGCTGGTGATCGTGGCCAACCGGGTGCGCGACGCCGCCGATCTCGGCTTGATCGAGGCCGCCTTTCCCAACCAGCAGATCGTCGTCGTGCCCGATGACGGCGCCATCGTCGAGGCGGACCGGCGCGGGGTCGCGCCGCTCGACATGGCGCCCGAGGCTCCGGCCGTGCAGGCCCTCAGCGGGCTGGCGGAGCTCCTCGTCCCAGCGTGAGGCGTCGCGGCGCGCGCCGTCGACCACCGATCACCGGAACGGCCATCGGCACGCCGCCACCCCGGTCAGTGCGACGGACGCGCAGGCCGTCCCAGTGCCCGAACTCGTTCTCCGGTTCCCAGTCGTTGATCCAACAGCCCGCCGGCCAACGCCCCTGGGCGGCCCGCAGGGTGGGCGAGCGGCGCATCGCGTCTCGACCCTCCTCACCCGTCCAGAGGGCCAGCAGGTAGCAGTCACCGAGCCGGCCGACGCCGAGGGCCACGCGTAGGACGCCGGTCTCCCGGCGGGCCTCGTCGCGCACCAGCCGCAGCGCCCGGAGGGCCGCCGGCATCTGCCGGGCTGAGGTGTGCAGCCGCACGACCAGGGCGCAGGCCCGCGCCACCTGCGCCCGTTGACGCCGCGCCGCTGGTCGTAGCGGGCGGCTCCGTCGGCTCCGGTCGCCGCCTTCAGCCAGGGCAGGTGTTCGAGCGCTCCGTCGAGGACGCGTCGACGGTCCTCGTCGAGGACCGTGTCCACCCGCGTGCCGGAGGCCGGTGCGAGCTTGAGCCCGTCCCACCCGCCGACCTCGCCGGTGCCGGGTCGCCAGCGCATGAGCCAGAAGGAGCGCAGCCACCGGGAGAAGAGCCACATGATGTCGTCGTGGGCGCCGGAGCGCATGAACTCCTGCATGGCGTGGCGACTCCGCCACACGGTGATCGTCCAGAACTCGGTCGGGCCGGCCACCACGCTGGCCCATCGCACCACGTCCTGGTCGGCGGCGAGCTGGCGGCGGACGCGCAGCGATGCGATGAGCATCCTCGGGAAGAACCAGGGCCCGCGCAACCGCGATCGCGTGGTGACGACCAGCAGCGGCTCGCGCGGGCCCACGTCCGTGCGCCAGGTCCTACCCCGCCACGAGGACGTCGTCGAGCAGGGCGGCCACCCGGTTGAGCTCGGCACGCACCGGAGCGGCCTGGTCGGCACCGAGGCGCAACCCGGCCCGCGTGGCGGTGGCGATGTCGGGGTCGAAGGGGATCACGCCGGCCAGGCGGACCTCGTGCTCCGCGCACAGGTCGCGGAAGAGCTCGGCGTCGTCGGGGTGGTCGGCCTTGTTGCCCAGCCCGAGCACCGCCGGGATCCCGAGGTCGGCGGCGAGGGCCACCGTGCGGGCCGCGGTCAGGACCGCCTTGCGGCTCGGTTCCATGATGACCAGCAGGATGTCGGCGTGGGCGAGCGTGCCTCCCGAGCGGCTCAGGTGCTCGAGCCCGGCCTCCATGTCGATCAGCGTCACGTCGGCCCGGCCCTCGAGGGTCTCCGAGAGCAGGCTGCGGACCGTGGCGTGGCCGCCGCAGGTGCAGCCACCGCCCGCCTGGGTCACCTTTATGGCGGAGAGCAGCGTGACCCCGGCCGGCGTGGTGCAGCCGTAGTCGTCGAGCACGTCGTCGACGGTGAGATCACCGCGAGCGCCGACGATCACCGACCGCGGCAGCGGGGGCACGGCCTCGGTCTCCTCGGCGGTGAGCCCGAGGGAGAAGCCCAGGTTGGGGTTGGAGTCCGTGTCGATGGCGACGACACGGCGGCCGGTGGCCGCGTAGGCGTCGGCCAGCAACGCCGAGATCGTCGTCTTGCCGACGCCACCCTTGCCGACGATGCCGAGCTTCACGAACTGCCTCCCTCGTGGCGGTCTGCGGGGCAGTATCGCATCGGTAGTGGCAAACCGCACTGAGAACGGCCAGAATGGGCCGCCAGGCAACGGGAGGAGGGCGCATGGTCGTGTGGTGGATCGCCAACGCGGTGGCCTTGGTCGTGGTCGTGCCGCTCGTCATTCTCCTGGCCAACCGCATCATCCGGGCCGGAGTGGAGATCAATAACTACGCCGACGACATCCTCGTGCACGGCGTGGGGCTGAGCGGCAACCTCGATCCGGTGCCCGCGCTGCTCGACACCAAGGAGCTCGTCACCACCGCCACGGGCAACGCCGTCCGCTACGTCACCGCCCTGCGGCCCCTGGTGTGAGGAGAGGCTGATGCCGGTCGTCGCCATCGTGTCCCTGGTCATCGTCTTCCTGCTCGTGGCGGCGTTGGCCTTCTACCTGATCTGGGTCGTGCTGATCCTGCGTCACGCCGTCGACACGCTGGGCAAGGTCACCTTCGGCGTGCGGGCCATCGCCCACCGCACCGAGCCGGTGGGGCCGGTCCTCGCCGATGTCAACGCCAACCTCACGGCGGTCGCCGCGGCCCTCGAGGGCCTGGTGGCCAGCGTGTCCGAGCCCCACGCGCAAGCGTCCTAGGAGCGAATCGATGCAGTTCCGTTGTGCCGATGTCGGTGTGGCCTGCAAGGCGGTCACCAACGCACCCACCAAGGACGAGCTGGTCGCCAAGGTGGCCGCGCACGCCAAGGCCGAGCACGGCGTCGACCTGAACGAGACGCTGGTCGACTACGCCCTGACCAAGGTCCGCCCAGGCTGAACGATCAGCCGGACGCGACCGCGACCGGCCGGAAGCCGACGGCGGGCTCGCGTAAGCGGGCGATGGCGATCATGGCGAGGCCGTAGGCGATGACCAGCAGGCCGACGAGCATGAGCAACGGGGCGAACACGTCGACCGGCGGCGGTGTCGTGTCGAGCCGGCGGAAGTCGGACTGCTCGCCTTCGAGGAACGGGATGACGTCACCGGCGAAGTAGTCGCGGACATGGGGCACATCGCGGGCGGGGCTGCCGTCGAAGCGGGTGAGCTTCTCCGTGCCGGGGACGCGGTTCCAGCCGTCGGTGACGGTGGGCAGGGCCTTGATCGACTGCGCCAGGTGCGGGAAGTTCTCGTCGAGGGCGGCGAGAACCTGGTCCGGCGTGAGCTTCAACGTGTCGGCGAGGAACTGGACGAGATCAGGCACCTCCGCGGTCACCGTCTCCAGTGGGAGGGCCTGGAGGAGCCCGGTCGTGTGGGGGAAGTTCTTCTGCAGCGCCGCCAGCACCCCCGATTCGCTCAGCCCGCTCTTGTCGGAGACGAAGGCCACCAGCTTGGGGACCTCCTCGCCGGCGCCGCCCTTGGCCGTGGTGATCGGGTCGGCCAGGTCCACGATGGAGGAAACCATGCTGATCCCGGCCCGGTCGCCCGCCACCCGTTCGGCGGTGAACGCGGGCCGGGCACCGTCGAGCAGGTCCTGGCCGTCTTCCAGCCGCGGGTAGAGGACGGCGCCCAGCACCACCACGAGGACCCCGACCGCGATGACCACCGACCAGGCCCCCGTCGCCGCACCACGCGGAAGCTCCCGACGCCGCGAGAGCACGATCATGAGCAGGCCGAAGACGATCACGACGGCGGCGACCACGAGGAGCAGAGGGGCGATGAGCCCCACCGGCGGGAAGCCACCGTCGAGGCTGTCGAAGTTGCCCTTCTGCGCCTCGACGACCGGGATCACGTCACCGGCGAAGTAGTCGCGGATCTGGGGCACGTCTCGGGCGGGGCTGCCGTCGAAGCGGGTCAGCTCCTCGGTGCCAGGAACACGGTTCCAGCCCCGGGTGACGGTGGGGAGCGCCTTGATCGACTGGGCGAGGCGGGGGAAGTTCTCGTCGAGGGCGGCGAGGACCTGGTCCGGGGTGAGGTCCAACGTGTCGGCCAGGAAGGCGACCAGGTCAGGCACCTCCGCCGTCACCGCCTCGAGCGCGATGGCCTGGAGGAGCGCGGTCGTGTGCGGGAAGTTCTCCTGGAGGGCGGCGACGACCTCGGGCTGGCTCAGCCCGCTCTTGTCGGAGACGAACGCCACCAGCTTGGGCACCTCGTCGGCGGCGCCACCCTTGTCGGTGGTGATCGGGTCGGCCAGGTCGACGATGGAGGAGACCATGCTGATCCCCGCCCGGTGGCCCGCCAGCCGGTCGGCATCGAAGGCCGGTGCCCCGTCGTCGAGCACGCGCTGGCCGCCTTGCAGTCGGGACGGCAGGTGCAACGACGGGACGAGGATCGCGACGAAGAGACCGACCACGACGACCACGACCCAGGACATGACCGCCGTGTTCTGCAGGAGCCGACGCATCTGGTCCGCCTTACCGAGGCCGGGGGCCGCTCGGCGCAGTATCGCGCTTTTGCACCTAGCAGGCCGGGCCTCAGTCGCCGGCGGCGACGGCGCGCAGCGCGGCGAAGGCGGCGTCGATGTCGTCGCCCCAGAGGTCCCACTCGGAGAGCCGCAGCCCGTCGAGCTGGAGGGCGACGGGCACACCCAGCAGGGTGCGCTCGTCGATCCGGGCCAGACCGGCCGCGGTCAGGGCCTGCTCGACCACCGGCACGACGGTCGCCGCGTGGGGCGGCGCATCCGCGCGCACGAGCACCGCACCCGGTGCCAGCCGGAGGGCGACGGCATCGGCGCGGTCGGCGAGGAGCACCGTGGCCTCGGTGTGCAGGCGCCGCGAGTGCCCCGTCGTCTCGGAACGGGCGAAGGCCCGGACGACCGAGGCGTCGGTGACCCGGGGGCCGGTCGGCTGGGCGAACGGTGGGAGCAGGCCCTCGGCGCCCACGGTCAGATCACCCGGAGGTCGCGCAGGATGTCGAGGCCGATGCGCTCGACCATGCCCGTGCGCGACTCGATGTGCAGTCGTGCGGTGCGGTCGACGGCGGTGACCCGGCCGCGGGTCTCGCCCTTGGGGAGCAGCGTGAGCTTGACGTCCTGACCGATGAGGACACACGCACGGCTGTAGCGCGTCGCGACATCCTCGGCGTCGAGATCGGAGGACCCGCCCACCGCGTCGCGCACCGCCTCCAGCACCCGTGCCCTGTCGTCGCGTTGCACGCCGATCCGATCGAGGTCGAAGCGGAGCGTGATGACGGCTGATCGGACGCGGCCGGGGCCGAGCTGGACCTCGGCCTTGGTCATGACCAGCTCGGCGCTGGTCTCACGGTCGACCACCCGGTCCGGCCACCAGGTCCCCACCGACCGATCGCTGACGGCGGAGGTGGCGGCGGCGGCCACGAGGCCGGCGACCAACCAGACGACGTCAGCTTCGGCGACAGCGAACCTGGGACGGAGCACGACGGCGGCGGCGACGGTGCCCTCGGCCGGCAGGGACCACAGCCGCCCGTTGCGGCCCCTCGGGCTGATCTCGTTGCCCACCACGACGGTGGCACCGGCGGGACCGTCCTCCTGGCGCGCCCAGGCCAGGGCCAGTGCCTCGGCCGACACGGCGGCCTCGTACTGCCGGAGCAGCTCGGTCACTTCGCCACCCTCGGCGTGAGCCCGGCGACGCGCCACGTGTCGTCCTCGGTCACCAACTCCAGGGTGGCGATGGGCAGGCTCTCGATGCCGTAGCGGGCGATCTCCGGCGCGGTCGGCGTGGTGAGCACCACCGTGGTGGCACCGGTGTCACCGGATGGCGGGGTCGGCTCGAAGCCCAGGGTGTCGAGGTCAGCACCGGCCAGGTCGGAGCGGAGCCCGTTCACCAGATCGCTGAGGAACGCATCCAGCTCGTCCGGTTCGGCCCGGTCCTCACGCAGGCGCGACGCGAGGACGTCGTCCATGCCGCGCCCGAGGGCGACCCGGAGGACCGCCTTTCGCCCGACCAGCGCGAGCAGTTCCCAGACCGTGCGGTGCTCGCCCCACGCCACCGCATGGATGAACGAGCGGCTGGCATCGAGGGCGGCGTCCGGAACGGTCATGACCGCTCAAAGCCCTGGGCGGCGAGGAAGTCGCGGACGAAGACCCGTTGGGGGCCGTTGAGGGCGTCGCCGACGGCCTGGTCGAGGGCGCGGTTGGCGTCCTCACGGAGCTCGTCGGGCAACTGGCGGTGGGCCGCCACCCGAGCGGACAAGGCCGCCTCCAGGTGCTCGGTGGGAAGCTCGGTGAGCACGGTGAGCTCGTCGGTGATGATGGCCAGACCGTGGTCCTCGGCGGTCGCCGAGGCGGTCGCCAGCTCGGCCAGCGCGGCATGGCGCGGTCGCTCCGGCAGGGCGAGCAGCCGCCGGAGACGCTCACCCAGCAACGCCCTGCGCTCCTCGGCCGGGCAGCGGTCGAGCAGCGCCACGAAGCTCTCGGCGCGAGTCGTGCGGCCTGCCGATGAGCCCAACCCCGCCTCCGCCTCGAGGATGCCCGCGTGGGCCTGCCGCCACGCGTCGGCATGCAGTCGGGGATCCAGCACGGCGGCCGCATCCTCGAAGGAGGCGAGGGCGCGGCGCGTGTTGGCGGTGCCGCCCTGGGCCAGGAGGGCCCGGCCGAGGTTGTGCTTGGCCAGAGCGTGCTGGAACGGGAAGGCGGCGCGCGTGAACACCCCGAGTGCCGTGCGGAAGGCGGCGACCGCGTCGTCCAGCGATCGGGAGGAGCTCGTAGGGTCCATGCCGGCCAGCTCGGTGCGGGCGACACCCGTGCCGTGGGCGACCAGCGCGTGGTGGTACGGGGCGTCGTGCTCGTCGACGAGGGCATCGGCGGCCCCGTAGTCCTCCAGCGCGGCCCGCAGCCCCTCGTCGGTGCCGTCACCCGCCAGCGCGAGCCCTCGGTTGAGCAGGGCTGCGGCCCGCCCGCGTCGACCCTCGCCGCCATCCACGTCGAACAGCTCGACGGCGTGCCCGAACGCCTCGAGGGCGCCGGCACGGTCACCGTGCTCGGAGCGGGTCAGCCCGAGGTTGTTGAAGGCCGCCGCCCGTTCGTCGTCGCGGTCGCGCTCGGCCAGCAGCGCCGCCGCCGCTTCGAACTGCGCCACTGCGGCGGTGCGCTGCCCGAGGGCCCGGTTGGCGGCGCCCGCCGCGTTCAGGACGCGGGCATGCTCGACCGGATCGAAGCGAGGGTCGAACAGGGCCGCCGCCGTCTCGTAGCTGCGCAGCGCGGCGCGCAGGTTCTGCTCCGGTGGACCGCTCGGTGACTCGGCGTAGGCCAGGCCGAGCCGGTAGGCGAGCACGCCGTGCTCCTGCGGTCGGAGGGACGCAGGCGTCGATGCGAGCCGCTCCCGCAGCGCGCTGATCGTCGCGTCGGCATCGATCATGCGTCGCTGACCACGGCGCACTCGTCGAGCAGCCGGAGCACCTCGGCGCTGGCCACGCCGACCGCCGCGCCGACCTCGGCGGACAGGCCTTCGTGGACGGATTCGGCATCGCTGGGCTGGCAACCGACGATCCGCACCCACGGCGGGAGCACACCCAGGGCACGAGCGAGCAGCAGCACCCGATCGGGGGTGGCGAGGTGCATGTCGGCGGTGAGGTCGTTGCGTTCCTCCCACGACAGCAGGGTGACGTCGGGGACCTCCGGCTCGACCACCAGCACTGTCCCCGGCGGTCGGCCCCGGTCGAGAGCGTCGACGACCACGAGCGCGTCCCATCCCCGCTGGAGCTCCTGCACGAGGGCGATCCCGGCAATCCCGGTCTCCACCACGGTCACGCCTCTCGGCAGCGTTGCTCGCGACAACCGATCGGCCACGGCCACCCCGAAGCCGTCGTCCCCTCGGAGCACGTTGCCCACGCCGGCCACCAGGACCCGTCTGCCCGTATTCACAGCAAGGCGCCGAGTCGGCCCTCGGCCACGCGCAGGGCGTACCCCGTGACCACCCATGCGGTCACGTAATCGGCGAACTCGTCGGCGGCGGCAGGGTCCATCTCCTCACGGAAGTTGTGGAGCCGGTTGTCGATCTCGGAGACGATGATGCCATTGAGGGCGAAGAACACCTCGTCCGGTTCAGCGAGCAGGTACGGCTCCGGATCACCGATGCGCATGGCGGTGGCGACCTCGTGGGTGACGGCGTCGAGCTGCTCGAGGGTCACCCCGTGGGACGGGTTCGGCCGGTGCTGCAGCCCGGCATCGTCCTCCTCGACCCGGCGGAGGCAGTACCCGACCAGGAGCTCGGCGCCCGCCCACGTCGCGACGTCGTCTTCGGTCTGCACGACCCTCTCGACGCTCACCGCCCGCTCGATGAACTGCTGGGCCAGGCCCGTCAGGGGGTGGGACTGGGCCAACGCCCGAGCCCGGAAGGACATCGCCTCAGGCGGGGCGGCCACTGCTCTTGCTCCGCAACTCGACCGCGGTCCACGTCGCCGGCGCGGCCTCGGGCGCGGGCGCGGTCACGCAGACCAGATCGGCCTTCTCGGGGTCCGAGGTGGCCGGGGGGTCCACCACCTCCAGCCGGCGGAAGTGGATCCAGTGCTCTCGCAGCGCCGCTTCCACCCCGTACACGAGGGTCGCGGCCGAGCTGGGGCACCCGTCGCACGTGCCCAGCATCCGGACCTGCACGACGCCGTCACGGACCGATTCGACCTCGATGGCGCCGCCGTGGGACTCGACGAGGGGACGCACCTGCTCCAGGGCGGTGCCGACCGCAGCGGCGGCGTCCGCCTGCACCTCGCGGGCCTCGCCGAGCCCATAGGCCCCGAGCAGCAGGCCGACCACCTCGTCCTGGTCGACCGAGTCGAGGAACACCTCGCCCCGCCATGCGCGGATCATCTCCACCAGCCGGCCCAACCCGTCGCGGTGGAAGGCGTCGATCCAATCCAGCAGCTCGGCGACCTCGCCCGCGACCGCAGGGTCGTCGTGGCCGACCAACGCCTCGGCCAGTGCCCCGATGCGGGCCAGGACGTCGGCGTAGGGGATCGCCTCGTCGCCGGTCACAGGGATGAGCCCGCGGGCGCCGCCGTGACCTCGCCACGGACCATCTCGAGCACGGTCTCCACCGCGAGCTCGACCGCATCGGTGAAGCCCAGCCCGAACGACTGGTCACCTGGCTCGACCTCGACGACCACCGTGCCGACCGGGAAACCGTTCCAGTAGCGCACGATGGCCAAGGTGTGGTCGAGGTCGATCACACCCCCCACGGCCTCGGTCAGCCGCTCGTGGACCTCGGTGCCGTCGGGTGGGGTGAGGTCGAGCAGGTACCGCCGAACCGTTCCCGGCGGGTCCACGCCGCGCGGGTAGGAGCTGACCAGCACCACCTTGGCCGGATCGATCTCCTGGAGGCGGTGCAGCACCCGGTGGCCGGAATAGGAGAGATCCTCGAGCACGACGTGGTCGGGCCACTCCAGGCCTTCGACGCGTCGGATCCACTGCGTGCCGAAGTCGAGGTCACGCCGCCATGGCAGTCCGATGCCGCCGACCAGCGTCACCGGCTCAGTCAACGGGTCACTCCAACGTGCAGCCGCAGGAGTTGACCTCCCGCACGATCACACCCTTGCCGGTGTCCATGTGCGTCGTGCACGGCATGCAGGGATCGAAGCTGCGGATGGCGCGCAGGATGTCGATGCCCTTGACGTCCTCGTCAGCCACGCTCTCGAGGATGGGCGTGTCGACGATCGCCTGCTCGTACGGGCCCGGCTGGCCGAACGGGTCACGAGGCGACGCGTTGATGGTGGAGGGCGTCGTGATCTGGTAGTTGACGATCCGGCCCTTGTCGACGTGGAGGTGGTGGACCAACCAGCCCCGCCCGGCCTCCCAGAAGCCGGCCGAGACCCGCTCGTCCATGGGCACCTTGAACTTGGTGGAGACCTTGGTCTCACCGGCCCGCCAGTACTCGAACGCCTTCAACAGGTTGTTCATGCCGATGGCGGCGGTGAAGGCCATGGCGTAGGCCCGACCACGGTTGCGCTCGAGCGCGTTCAGCGTCCGCGGCACCTTCCAGTGCAGCTCCATCTCCGGCAGGGCATGGCGGGGCATCACGATGCGCAGGCCGTCACCGGTGGCCTCGAGGAACGGGTTCGGCGGCATCTTCTGGGCCAGTGCCGTGGTCCACATCCGCCCGTACGTGCCGCTCTCCACGACCTGGCGGTCCCACCGGGGCGCGGTGGCCCAGCTGTACTTCTCCTTGAAGTTCTTGCCGGTCGGCCGGGGGATCGTGGTCTTGTTCCACGGGTGGTTGGGTGAGATGGGGTTGCCGAGCGGATCGGTCTCGAACCGGACGCCGTCGGCGGTCCAGTCGTCGTAGTACGAGTGGTCGACGAACTCCTCGAACCCCATGTTTATGTCCGTCAGCCGGGTGGTGACGAGCTCCCCGTCGATGATCACGCCGGGTGTGGCCCAGCGGCGCTCGCCCCACTCGTTGCAGTTGGCGTAGGTGGCGTCGTAGGCCTCGGGATCGTCCCAGATCCCTGTCTGGGCAAGGTTGCTCGGTCGGGCGCCGACCTGCTCGTAGGCCGGGTTGGCCTCGTAGAAGAACTCCACGACGTCGTCCCACGTGGTGGCCATCATCTTGCAGTAGTCGAAGATCTTGCCGAGCTGGGTGTAGTACTCGTTGAACGACGAGGTCGAGATGGTGGTCGACACGCCGCCGGGCACCAGGGTCGAGGGGTGCGGGTACTTGCCGTACATCTGCATGCACATGATGCGCCCGACCCGGGTGTACTCGAGCGACTCGAGGTAGATCTTCCCGGTCAACGGGTTGAACGCATCCATGATGTCTTTGATGGTGCGGTAGCCGTGGATGTCGGCGTGCGGGGCGGGGCTGTGCTCGGCCCGCGTGACCAGCTCGGGGTTGGTGACCTGCACGATCGACGTGGAGTAGTCGGGGCCGGCCAGCAGGCCGAGGTGGAGCGGGTGGTCGTAGAACATCTCCCCCACCTCGCCGAGGTTGCGTACGAGCACCCCGAGGGGCGGCGGGCAGATGCCAAAGGCCTGCTCGATGGCGAGCGATGAGACGGTGGCGTGCACGCCGCCGCACACGCCACACGCCCGGGAGCTGATGTCGATGGCGTCCCGCGGATCGCGGCCCTGGAGGATGATCTCGTACCCCCTGAACAGCATGGCCTGGGAATGCGCTTCCACCGCCTTGCGGGCGGTGAGGTCGAGCACCGTGTGCACGGCCAAGGCGCCGGCGACGCGGGTCACCGGGTCGATGCTCCAGTCCCGCAGCTTCGGCGGGGCCAGCATGGCGCCCGGGCCGTCGGAGCGGCGCACGTACTCACTCGGTTGGGCGACCGTCACCGCGTACGGATCGGCGGCGCCCGCTCGGAGCTGGGCCTTGCCGTCCTGGTCGATCTCGATCGGCAGGTTCTTGAAGCACATCGGGTGGCTGGCCCCCTGGGGCGGTGGTCGTACTCGGTCTGGTGCCGGAGGCGCCTAGTTGTAGGACTCCTTGGAGTGCTGGTACTTCTCGTAGAAGCGGTGCACGACCTTGGTCGCACCCCGCGGGCCGGTGCGGGAACGGGCCCAACCGCTCGGAGCGTCGCGTTCCCACTGGTGGGCCATGTTCTTGTCCTGCCGGCTCACCGCGCGCAGGCGCCGGATGAAGCCTCCGACCATGCGGCTCGTGTTGCTCGACAGCAACGAGCCGGGCGGCACCTCGTAGAAGGGCGAGAACTTGTCGGGGAAACCCGGCATGGTGCAGCCGATGCAGATGCCGCCCATCTGCATGCAGCCGCCGTGACCGTCGACGATGCCCCGTTCGGCGATGTTGCACTGCACGACGGGCCCCCAGCACCCCAGCTCGACGAGGCACTCCTTGTCGCCGTAGTCCTCGGCGAAGACGCCCTCCTCGTAGTACCCGGCTCGGGGGCAGTGGCGGTGCACGGTCTCGCCGAACAGCCAGGCGGGACGGCCGAGCTCGTCGAACTCGGGGAGCGGGGCGATGCCCTGGAGGAACAGCAGCACGGCAGCCGCGGTCTCGATGTAGTTGTCACCGATGGGCGAGCAACCCGGCACGTTGACGACGGGGACACCGAAGGCCGACCGGTAGTCCTTGCCCAGGTAGTCCATGACCCCCATGGCGCCGGTGGGGTTGCCCTTCGCCGCCGGGATGCCGCCCCACGTGGCGCACGTGCCGATGGCGATGGTCGCGGCGGCGCCCGGCGCGAGCCGGTCGAGCCATTCGAGGCTGGTGATCTGCCGCCCGGTCTCAGGGTCCTCGCCCAGGCCCATCCAGAAGCCGTCGCCGGCGAGGGACTCGTCCATGATCGAGCCCTCCCACGTGATGACGTACGGCGCATCGAGCTCGCCGCGCTCAGCCATGAACAGGTTCGCCACCCATTCCGGCCCCGACTCCACCGACAGGACGGTGTGCACGATGTCGACCCGGGGCAGGCCCGGGATGATCCCCGCCAGCAGGTGCTCGACGCGCGGGTGGGTCGCGCCGGAGACGGCCACGGTGCAGCCGTCGCACGATGCCCCCACCATCCAGATCAGGTAGATCTTCTCCAGCGGCCCGAGGTGCAGGGTGTCGCGCTCGACCACGGTGGCGGCGCTGCGAACGGCGATCGGGGCCAGCGGATCGATCGGATCGGTGTGCGGCGAAACCGCGGGGATGAAGGCCTCGCCGGCTTCGGGGTGTCCCTCGGTGATCGTGGTCATCGCGAACCTCGTATCGGGACCCACCGAGTGGGCCGTCGTGCGGCGGTACCGCTCCGGTTGGCTAGATGTAAGGTACACCTAGTCGCAACCCGCGGGAGTCGCCGTGAACGGATGGGTGCTGGGTTGGGCCATCGGCCTCGTCGTCGTGGCTGTGGTCGTAATCCTGCTGGTGCTGATGATCATCGGGGCGTCACGTGCCGCCGCCAAGGCGGAGGCGATCCTGGCCGCGCTGCAGGACGCCCGTGATCACACCGAAGGTCTGTGGCAGCTCGACCCCACCAACGAGGTCGCAGATCGCATCATCGCCTCGGCCACAGCCGCCCGCGAGCACCTCGCCAGCAAGGCCAACGCATGAGCACGAACACCTATTGGGGCATCTCTCTCGGGCTCGGCCTCGTCGTCATCGTCGCCGCCGCCGTGCTGCTCCAGCTCTTCCTCAACGAGGTGCATCGCATCGAGCGAGGCGCCGGTGCGATCTGGGCCACCGGCAAGGAGGTCGCCCGCAACACGGCCACGACCTGGATGCTGGCCAAGCTCTCGGGCCGCCTCGATCGCCTCACCGACGAGGCGCTCCGCCACGACGCCTTCCTCCGATCCGCCACCCAGGACGGGAGCTGACGTGCGGACGCTGCTCATCCTGCTCACCGCGGCCGAGATCATCGTGTTCGTAGCGGCGTTGGCGTTGTTCATCTACTGGATCGCCAACTCGCTGCGGCGGACCTCGGCCTCGCTGGCCAAGGTCGCCTTTGGCGTGCGGGCCATCGAGACCCAGGTCGCCCCGATCGGGCCCGGTGTCACCAAGATCAACGGTCAGCTGGCCACCATCGCCGGTGCTCTCGAAGGGGTCGCGGCGATGGCCGAGCAGGTGGGCGGCGGCGGCAACGGCGCCACGTCGGCCACCCGATGAGCGACGGAGGGCTCCACCCGCCGAAGTCAGCCGCGTTGCAGGCCATGTACTGGCGCAGCGAGATCCTGCAGGTCATGTACTGGCTCCGCGGTGAAGGCTTCGGCGACATCGTCGACGCGGCGTTGCTCGAGCGCTTCCTCGGCGTCAACGCCGCCATCGGGCTCACCTACCTCGACCGGCTCGTCGAGGAGGGCTACCTCGAGCGCGACGGCGACTGGTTCGTGCTGTCGGTGTCCGGCCTCGAACAGGGGGCAGCCGAGTTCGCGACCGCGTTCAGCGACTTCACCCGCCCTACCCACGGTGAGTGCAGCGACGACTGCTGGTGCCACGCCTCGGCCGACGAGGCTGCCGCCTGCGCGGCCGAACGGGCGGGCCACACCCACTGATGAGCTCACCGACGAACGGCCGCGTCGACGCCTCTGCGGGGTTCCCGCGCGCCTACCTCCGACCATCGCTGCTGCTGCTGCTGGCCGAGGCGCCGTCCCACGGCTACGACCTGCTCGAGCACGTCCGTGACCTGGGCGTCCGGGTGGCCGAGCCGAGCGGCCTGTACCGGGCCCTGCGCTCCATGGACGAGGACGGCCTCGTCTCCTCGTGGTGGGAGCCCTCGCAGTCCGGACCTGACCGCCGGCTGTACGTGATCACCGACGCCGGTCGCGCCGCCCTCGATGCGTTCGTCGCCGACCTGCGGGACATGCGCGGGCTGCTCGACGCCCTGCTCGGCCGCTACGACCAGCACCGGCCGGCCCCCCGGCGGCAGCCGTGAGGATCGCCATCGCCGGCAAGGGTGGAGTCGGCAAGACCACCATCAGCGCGACCTTCTCCCGCCTGGCGGCGCGGTCGGGGTGGTCGGTGCTCGCCGTGGATGGGGACAGCAACCCCAACCTGGCGGCGGCGCTCGGCGTCGAGCCCTCCACCAATGACGACGTGTTCCTCCCCGCCTCGCTCGTGTCCTACCGTCCCGGCGGGCCGGCCTTGTCCCAGCCCGTGGACGCCGTGATCGACACCTACGCCAGCATCGGGGGCGACGCCGTCCGCATGGTCCGCATGGGCGCCCCGCAGCACGCGGACGAGGGCTGCCTGTGCTCGGCCCACGCCGCCGTGAGCGCCGTGCTGGCCGACCTCGGCGGCCGGGAGCGGTTCCTGACCGTTCTCGACATGGAGGCATCTCCCGAGCACCTGAGCCGCGGCACGGTGCGCCACGCCGACGTGCTCCTGCTCGTCACCGAGCCGTACTACCGCTCCCTCGAGACCGCTCGCCGCATGGCCGGTCTGGCCCAGGAGTTGGCGATCCCCCACATCGCGGTCGTGGCCAACAAGGTCCGTTCGAGCATCGACGAGGAGGGCCTTCGGGAGTTCTGCCAACGCCACGCCCTCGAGTGCGTCGCCACCATCCCGTGGAGCGACGCCGTGATCGACGCCGACCTGCGGGGCGGACGGGTGCTCGACGACGCGCCGGACGATCCCGCGGTGGCCGCCATCGCCGACCTCACCGAGCGGATGCTGTCCCCGGTCGCCGTTCCGGAAGGATCCCGCTGATGTGCCTCGGACTGCCAGGCCAGGTCGTCGAGATCACCGACCTCGATCGCCACCTCGCCGTGGCCGAGGTGTCCGGCGTGCGCCGGGTGGTGAACATCGGGCTGCTGCTCGGCGAGGACGACGGACTGGAGGTCGGTGACTGGGTGCTGATCCACGTCGGCTTCGCCATGGCCAAGATCGACGAGGAGGAGGCGCGCAGCTCCCTCGAGTTCATCCAGGAGCTCGGGTCCGTCTACGACGACGAGCTCTCGCAGTTCCGCGAGTCCGGTTGATGCGCTTCGTCGACGAGTACCGCGATCCCGTCGCCGCCCGGGCTCTCGTGCGCCGCATCACCGAGCTGGCCGGCGACCGCCACGTCAAGTTCATGGAGGTGTGCGGCGGGCACACCCACACCATCTACCGGCACGGCATCGAGCACATCCTCCCGGCCAACGTGGAGCTGGTCCACGGACCGGGATGCCCGGTGTGCGTGATCCCCATGGGTCGCGTCGACGACGCCATCGCCGTGGCCGAGACGCCCGGTGTGATCTTCACGTCGTTCGGCGACATGATGCGCGTCCCGGGCAGCAAGGGTTCGCTCCTGGAAGCCAAGGCTCGGGGCGCGGACGTGCGGTTCGTGTACTCGCCGCTCGACGCGTTGCGCCTCGCCGTGGAGAACCCCGACCGGGAGGTGGTGTTCTTCGCGGTCGGCTTCGAGACGACTGCGCCGTCGACCGCGGTCACGTTGCTGCGGGCGCGGGCGCAGGGGGTGACCAACTTCCGCGTGTTCTGCAACCACGTCACGATCGTCCCCCCCATCAAGGCGATCCTCGAGTCGCCCGACCTCCGCCTCGACGGCTTCCTCGGCCCGGGACACGTCTCGACGGTGGTGGGCAACCTGCCGTACCGGTTCGTGCCGGACCGGTACGGCAAGCCGATCGTCACCGCCGGCTTCGAGCCGCTCGACATCCTGCAGGCCGTCGAGATGCTCCTGCGCCAGATCCGCGAGGGCCGCTGCGAGGTCGAGAACCAGTACACCCGTGTCGTCCGCGACGAAGGCAACCCCATTGCGCTCCGGACCATCGCCGAGGTGTTCGAGCTCCGCCCCCACTTCGAGTGGCGCGGGCTCGGGTTCATCTCCCAGAGCGGGTTGAAGCTGCGCGAGGAGTTCGCCGCTTTCGACGCCGAGCGGCACTACGCCGTGCCCGGCATCCGGGTCGCCGATCCGAAGGCCTGCCAGTGCGGTGAGGTGCTCAAAGGCGTCATCAAGCCGTGGGAGTGCAAGGTGTTCGGCACGGCCTGCACCCCGGAGACGCCCATCGGCACGTGCATGGTGTCGAGCGAGGGCGCATGCGCCGCCTACTACAACTTCGGCCGTCTCCACCGCGACGTGGCGGTGGCCCACCTGGAGCGGGTGGCCATCAGCCGACGGTGACGTCCAGCTTCATCCCGTCGGTGTAGTGGTCGGACTCGTGGCACCCGATCAGCAGCTCCTCGCCCGCGCTGAAGGTGTGGGTGATCGCCTTGGTCTTGCCCGGTTTCACGGTGACGTTGTCGGCGCTGTCGCTGTGCCCGCCCATGTGCTCGGAGTACTTGCCGGTGCGCATGTCCTTCTCGTGGGCGTCCTCCTCCTCGGTGGTGCCAAGGATCGCCTCGTGCTTGACGTCACCCTTGTTGGTGAACTCGAAGCGCACCTTCTCGCCGCTCTTCACGGTGACCGACGCCGGGACGAAGGCGTTGTCGCGCATCACCACCTTGACGTTGCGGTCGCCTGGCCGGGTCCTCCGAGAGAAAGGGGGGTTGCGGTTCGTCGAGCGCGGGTGCACACTATATCCGTACATCCCTACGGATATCGAAGCGTAGGCGAAGGGAGCTCGGAATGACGACCACGGGCAAGATCGATCACGACCATCCCGTGGATCCGGCCCGGGTCGCCCAGGCGAGGGAGCGGCTGCTGTCGGCCGACGACGCCACCCGGCTGGCGAGCCTGCTGAGCCTGCTGGCCGATCCGGTCCGGTCGCGCATCCTGTACGCGCTGGACATGGTCGACGAGCTCTGCGTCGGTGACCTCGCCCTGGCCCTCGATGCCACCGAGGACGCCATCACCTACGGGCTGCGCATCCTGCGCACCGCCGGGCTGGTCCAGAACCGCCGCGACGGTCGGGTGATCTTCTACCGCCTGGCCGACAGCTTTCCCGAGCCCCTCCTCGAGCACTGCCTCCGACAGCTCGTCGTGCTCTCAAGGCCGCCCAGCAGGCAGACGGCGAGGAGCGCGCCGGAGTAACCGCCGTCGTCTGCCGGATCATCGAAGGGTCGCCGTCGGCCTGAGCGGTCTCACCTCACCGCGGCAAGGCGCCGGCCGGCCGGAATCGACCGACCGAGCCGCCGGTGGCGGCCAGCTTCGAGAGACGGAGGCAGCCGGCGACCAGGCCCGCGACCACGAGGAGGAGGACGGCTCCGCCCAGGTCGCGGGCTCGTCCAGACTTCGCCGCCGGGGGCTCATAGAGCGGCCGGGCCATCGAGACCCTCGAGTCCTCGGCCACGGGCAGCCACGCCTCGAGGCGATGACCGTTGCGGTCTCGCAGCTCTGCGTACACGAACCACCGCCCCGGCGTGAGCCCAGCAACCGCTCCCCGGACGGCGCAGCCGTTCCCACCGGGGACGTCGACCACGGTCACCGGCCCCGGCCGGACCTGCCCCGCTCGTCTGGCGACGACGCGCCCCGGGGTGAGGCCGCGGCACGATCGAGGAAGCTCGAGTGTCAGTTCCGCACGCCCCTGCCGACGCTCGACGGTCAGGTGCCCCTCGACCACGGTGGCGCCCTGACCGGGATCGTGGGCCCAGGCCGGTGCCGGCGACGCGACGACGGTGACCGCGAACAGCGCCAGCGCGATGACGGACTGGGCGCCCAGAGCAGGCCTCGACCGGCTCGTCGACCAGTCACCGTGCAGCAGCGCGACGATCGCGCCCGCGACGGCGCCGAGGATGACGGCGCTGGGCAATTGCGCGGCCGGCACCTGGGAGGCGATGTCGCCCTGTGCCCGGAGTACGGGCCACCACACGAGCGGCGACAACGCGCCGACGGCGACGAGGCGGTACGAGAGCGGTCGTGACGCGAATCCGGAAGCGAGGATGGACAGGACGACGAGGGGCGGCACGACCGTGAGCGAGAAGCCGAGGACGGCGAGCAGACCCACGACTGCGACTCGCACCGCGGTGTAGACGGCGGCGGCCCTGGCCGCTTCCCACCGACCGGGGAGCAGGTCCTCGAGCAGCGCCACCGCGATGCAGACCCCGAGCGCGGCCACCGGGAGGTACCAGAAGGTCGAGAACTGGGGCACGTCCGAGTCGTACTCCAGCACGGGGACCTGCAACGCCCCGGTCACGCCGGCCGCGGCCAGCAAGCGTGCCGCAGTCGCTCCGCGACCGGTCGTCGCCCGCAGGCCGGCAAGGACACCGACCGACAAGGCCAGGGTCCCGGCGACCGCGAGCAGGTGGGGGGGCGACCACAACACGGCGTCGCGCCCGTAGGCCTCGTGCCAGGCGTTGTCGAGGGGAGCGCTGGCGAGCGTCGTCATCCCACCGACGCCCGCCAGCAGCAACGCCGGGTCGCCCAACAGCCGTCCGAGCGGTCGGCTCGGGGCGGGCCGCCACGCCCCGACGGCCCAGGCGAGCACGGCCAGGGAAGCGAGCAGCACGCCGCCGTACAGCAGCAGGTGGGGCGGGATGGCGAACTCGTCGCGGCCCTTGTCGGTGTGCCAGGAATCGTCCCAGTACGTTGCCGCCAGGGCCAGAGCGGCGCCTGCACCCGCGACGAGGCCCTGGCCTCGGGACAGCGGTGGTGTTACTGGATGTACCGCTGATGATACCTTCATGTAACAGACAGTAGGGTGGGATGGATGGCACGTCAAGAAGCAGCGGTCGGCCGCCCCGCTTCGCCCGGGCATCCGCCGTGTGAGGATCAGACCATCCTCGACGCAGCCAGCGAGGTCATCGTCGAGTACGGCTACACGGGACTGACGTTGGCTCGGGTGGCCCTGGCGGCCGGCACCTCGCGCATGACCCTGCACCGGCGCGGCCTGACCGTGCCGAGCATCGTCGGCGGCCTGAGCCAGCGTGCCGCGGCAGAGTGGAGGGACGTCCTGTTCCCGGTGTTGAGCGGGCTCGAGCCGGCCGACGTACGCCTGCGCTCCGCGCTCGTCGCGCTCTGTGAGGTCGCTGACCGCCACCTGCCGCTGCTCGCGGGTCTGTTCGCGGCCGACGATGGCATCTTCCACACCGAACCTGACGAGGCGGGCGCTCTCGCTACCGATGAGGTGTTCGTGGCGCCGCTCGCCAAGCTCCTGGCCGAAGGAGCATCCGACGGGTCACTCGCGGTGCAGGGCGACTCGACGGAGGTGGCGACGGTGCTGTTCAACGTGGCCGGCTGGGGCTATGTGCAGCTGCGTCACGCGCAACGCTGGCCCGCGGCACGAGCTCGTGAGGGAGTCATGCAGCTGGTCCTTACTGGGCTCCTCCCGAAGCCCTGACCTAGGTGGTTGCTGGTTGCGTTCTCGACCCGGTCAGCGGTCGTCCGCCATCACCGATGCGGTCGCCGAACCCGGCCCCAAGCGGCGAAGATGCCGATCTGAGCGACCTCGACCGAGGTCTTGGACTCGATGCATCACTGCATGCCGAGCGATGCGTAGCCGTACTCGACCAGTCGGGCGTCGGCGAAGAACCCGGCGACCTCGTCCTCGGTGAAGCCCAGCCACAGGTCGGCTTGTTCGGTGCGCATCCACTCGTAGGAGTGCTCGACCTCGTCGGTGATGGCCACCCAGCCACCCGGTCGGGTGACCCGGGCCATCTCGACCAGCATGGCCAGAGGGTCCGGGGCGTGGTGCAGGACCATGTTGGCCACGGCGCCATCGGCGGTGGCGGGCTCGACGGGCAACCGGGTGAGATCGCCCTCCACCAGCTCGACGTTGTCGACCCCGAGGGCGACGAGGTTGTCGCTCGCCACGCTCAGCATGGCCGGCGAGTTGTCGATGCCGATGACCCTTGCCACCCTCGACGCCAGCCCGGCGGCGACGAAGCCCGTGCCGGTTCCCACATCGACGATCGTCATGGAGGCGTCAGCACCCGTGTGTTGGGCGAGGGCGTCGATGACCCCCTCGTTGTAGAAGCTCGACCGCATCTCGTCCCACTCGGTCGAAACGCTCTCGAAGAAGTCCTTCACGTAGGCAGGATCCACAACGTCAACCTCTCTGCCGGAGAGCCCGGCCCGTGGTCTGATCGACGGTCCGCCGATGCGCTCCATCCTGCCCTCGCAGGGACGGCGAGCGGTGCGCCTGCCCTCACGAACGAAGGCGGGGCGTGTTGGTCGCTGAGGCCAGGAGGAAGTCAAGGGGGAGGTGGAGGCCGTCCACGGCGTGCTCGGCGTGCTCCTCGACCAACTGGCTGAGGTCCTGGCACAGGTCGTCCCAACGGCCTGCCCTTGACAGGCGCTCCCGCTCAGCCACGACGTGGCCGGCAGTGCGGACCAGGAAGTCGCAGCCAGCAGCAGGATCGGAAAAGTGCAGGATCAGCCGCCGGGTGGAGGCAGCGACAAGGTGCAGCCCGTGGGGTTCGAGGAGCCCACGGAGTGTGTCGGGGTCTCCCCACCGGCTCGGTGGACCGGTGCTGGACGGCGGTGGCGGCAGATACGCGCTGAGCACCCGGCCCATGGCGGGCATCACGCTGTCCGGGACCCACGACGCCAGCGCGATCCTCGCCTGCCGAGCGGCGACCCGGGCAAGCTCCCGGACGGCAGCGTCGTGGTCCGTCGCGCACATCACACCGAACACGGACAGCACGACATCGGCCGAGTCGTCGGGCACAGGCAAGGCGGCCACATCGCCGAGCAGCCAGCGGACCTCGCACCCTGATCGGTCTGCCCGTCGCTCGGCGACCTGCAACAGCGACGGCTCGAAGTCGACGCCCGTGACCCTCCCGCCGCGCCTCGCAGACAAGAGCGCGGCGTTGCCGGTGCCGGTGGCCACGTTCCAGCACACGATCATCGGATCCGACCTCCGCCGCCTCGACCGCCGACTCCGCAGCCGGCTCGAGGAGCTCGGCCATCGAGGGGTAGTCGCCGACACCCCACGTCGTCATCCCGCTGCCGCCCGAGTCGGTCATCCCAAGCGGCAGAGGTGATCGGCCAACTCGACGAGATGGTGCACCTGCACACTCGAACTGGCCAGCGCCACCACCGCAGAGGTCCCCAGGATCCCGAGTGCGGCCTGGGCCAGGCGGACGTTGGTCGGTTCAGCGAGCAGGGCCTCGACCCGGGCGGGCACGCCCGTCCCGGTCAGGGCGAGCGCACCGGTCGGCGGCGCCCCCGCTTGGACGAGGGCGGCCCGGGCCACGGCGCGGGCGACGAGCCGACGATCGCCCACGTGGACGGCGGCATCCTCGTCGGCCCATCTTTCGGTCGCGAACCGGACCTGTGTGGCCAGGCGCTGGAGTGGGGGGAAGACAAGCGTGGCGAGGATGGTCACGTGCACGAAGCGGCCGTGGCGGTGGGCGAGGTGGGAGCGCTCGTGGGCGAACACGACGGCCTGTTCCTCCGGGCGAAGCCGGTCGAGCATGCCGGTCGACACGACCAGTCGTCCGGGGCGCCCGGGAATGCTGTAGGCGGTAGGACGGTCGCTCTCGAGGATCTGCAGGGCCGTACCGCCGGAGGCTTGGGCGACGTGGCGGGTGTAGCCGCGGCGGCAGCGCGTGACTCGAACGGCCACCGCCACCAGCCACGCGATGGCCGGCGGCCCGAACAGCACCGGGACGGCGCGGTTCCGTTGGTGGAAGTGGTGACACCAACCGACCCCTTCAGCGAGCCACGGCACCTCGGCGGCCACGCCCAGCACGATGCCGAGGAGCCCGGCGATCACCGCGGTCGCGGCGACGACGGCCAACGTCGTGAGGGCCCAGGTGGAAACGGCGGGGCGCAGTCGTCGCTGCATCGCTCCGGCGCTCAGGGCGGCCACCAGGGCCACCGCCAGCGGGGCCAGGAGGCGGAAGGTCATCCGTCCAGCTCGCCGAGCACACGGCGCAGGATCCGCTCCTCCTTCTTGGACAGGCCACCCACGAAGCTGCTGAAGACCTGCTCCCGGTCGTCGACCTCCTCGAACGCGCTACGCATCCGATCGGCGGCGAGGTCGGCCTCGCTCACCAGGGCGCGATAGGCGAAGGCGCGACCGCGACGGTGCCGCTCCACCAGCCCCTTCTTCCAGAGGCGGAGCAGGATGGTCATCACCGTCGTGTACGCGAGGTCGGAGGCCAGGCCGTCGAGGACCTCGCCCGGGGTCGCACCGTCGGGTCTGGCCCAGAGCTGGGCCAGCACATCCGCCTCCAACGCGCCACGGGGTCGTCTGGCAGCCACGTTCCCTCTCCGATGGGCGGGTGGGGCCGGCCGATCGTAGGCGGCCGACCGGCCGATCGCCGCCTTCCTTGTCTACGACAGTCTGTCATACCCTGCTCGCATGCTTGCGGAGATCGGCTACAGCCCAATCGTGCGGATCCACATCTTCCGTGCGTTCGCGGTGTCGCCACATGGCATCTTCACGGTGGTCGGGTTCCTCACCGGAGCCATGTTCCTCCTGCGGGACACCCGGAAGCTGGGTCTGGAGGATGAGGCGATCATCTCGGTACTCAGCCGTGCGGGGATCGGCGCGCTGGTGGGAGCTCGGGTCTTCTACGTCCTGAACCACTTCGGCAGCTACTCGTCGCCGGTCGAGTGGTTCAAGATCTGGGAGGGCGGCATCAGCCTGCTCGGCGGCCTGTTCGGGGCGATGGTGGTCGCCTGGTGGACGACCCGACGGGCGCACCTCGATTTCGTTCGTCTCGTCGACATTGCTGCCCCATGGCTGCCGCTCGGCGTGGCAATCGGACGGATCGGTGATCTCATCATCGCCGACCACCTCGGCACGACCACGACCATGCCGTGGGGGTTCCGTTGCCCGGACTTCCCCGACGTCGGAAGCAACGTGGGCTCTCCCTGTCCTGCGGGCGAACTCGTCCACCTGACCGCGGCGTACGACCTGCTGGCTTCACTCTGCATCTTCGGGCTGATGCTGGTGCTCCACCGCCGGATCGGTCGTCGGCGTGGCCAACGGGGACTGCTGCTGGGCGTGCTCTACGGCATCAACCGGTTCACGCTGGACTTCTTTCGCGAGGACGTCCGGCACCTCGGGCTCACCGGGAGTCAGTGGGCGGCGGGCTCAGCCGTTGTCGTCGGCAGCGTGCTCCTCCGGGACCGCCCGACGGCCGGGGCGGGCGAGGCCGATTCCGACGAGTCGGTATCGAACGCAGCACCATCGTGAACATCGCCCCTCACGGATCGGCTCGCTGAGCACGGCCGGAGTACTTCGACGGGTCGGCATCGAATCGATCGAGACAGATGTCGCTGCAGAAGACGACCTCACCCGAGGGGGAGCTCCGCCGGCCCGCCGCCCGGCTCCGGTCGATCCTCATGCCGCAGACCGGGTCCACCGCCAGGTCCGCCTCCTGGGGAGGGCGGTCGCCGAGGTGACCGTCCTCGAGCCACAACACGCGGTCGGCCACATCCTCGATCCGGTGGTCGTGGGTTACCGCCACCACCGTCCGGCCCTGCTCCCTAGCGAGGAGCTCGAGGGTGTGCATGAGCTGGTAGCCGGCCCGGGAGTCCAGGTTGGCGGTCGGCTCGTCGGCCAGGATGAGCGGCGCGTCGTTGGCGAGGGCGCGGGCCACGGCGACCCGTTGGCGCTCACCGCCCGACAGAGCGTCGGGCAGCGCGTCGGCTCGGTCGGCCAGGCCCAAGTGGTCGAGGAGGTCTCGGGCGTGCTCCCGGGCTGCTCGCCCCCGCACCCCGGTCGCCTCGATCACGATCCTCACGTTCTCGGTGGCGGTGAGGTTGGCGAGCAGGTTGGCCGACTGGAAGATGAACCCGATCTGGCCGAGCCGGACGGCTGGCAACTCCCGCTCGGTCAGGGCGGTGACGTCGCGGCCGTCGAGCAGGACCCGTCCCGACGTGGGGCGGAGCATCGCTGCGCACATGGCCAGCAGCGTGGTCTTGCCTGAACCGGAGGGGCCCTGGATGAGCACGATCTCACCGCGGGAGACGGTCAGGTTGGCACCGGTCACGGCCCGAACGAGCGTGTTCCCCTGGCCGAAGTGCCGGGTGAGGTCCACCAGCTCCACGGCGGGCGGGAGGTGCTTCACACCCGGAACACCTGGGCCGGGTCGAGCCTGGTGATCGGGCGGATCGGCACGAGCGCCGAGGCTGCTCCCATGAGCACTGCCGCCAACGCCACCACTACCACGTCGAGGGGCCGCAGGGCGATCACGAACGACGGCACCAGCCGCTCGACACCCCAGCCCACGACGAAGGTGAGCACCACCCCGACGATGAGGCCCAGGATGCTCGAGGTCAACGCCTGCCGGGAGACGATGCCGAGCAGTCGCCGGTTCGAGAACCCGACCGCCTTCAGGACCCCGTACTCCCGCTTCTTCTCGAGCGTTGCTGTGTAGATGGTGAGCCCGATCACCGCCGTGCCGATGAGGAAGGCGATGACCATCAACACCCAGATGATGGGCAGGATCGATTCCGAGATGTCCTTGGTGTTGGCCGCCGCCAGCTCATCGGTGGTCATGGGCTTCACGTCCGCCACCTGGGCACGGATCCGAGCGGCGAGGCGCGCCGGTTCCACGCCGCCTTCGGCCTTCACGAGGTAGTAGCTCGCGAAGTCGTTACCGCCCATCACCTTGCCGGCGTCGTCGAGGCCGGCCCAGGCGAACTGGGAGATGATGGCGTTGCCGCCCGACGCGATCCCCGTCACGGTCAGCGTGAGTCCGTGGAGCGGCACGCGGTCACCGATGCTGACGTCGTTCGACCGGGCGAACACGCGATCGACGACCAGCTCGCCGCGCCCCGGAATTCGCTTCCCCTCCACCCGGCCGGTCGGTCCTCCCACGCCGGAATCGGTGTCGACACCCAGGAGGAACATGTCGGTCGCCTCGCCTCCGAGGGTGGTGACCACCGGCCGACCCAGGAGCGGCGTGACCCTGGCCACACCGCTGACCTTGCTCAGCTCCGCCGCAGTTCCCGTCGGGATGATCGACACGCCGTGGAAGAAGTCACCTGGCGTCCCCTCCTGGGCGACCCACACGTCGGCGTCCACGCTCCGCACATAGGCGGTGGCCTGCTGCGTGAAGCCCGAGTAGAGGCCTCGGACCAGCAGGATGAGGAGCACGGCGAACGCCACGCCGCCCACGGAGATCGCGAGACGGGCGCGTTCGCCCGCCAGGTTCCTCCACGCGATGTCCACACGGCGACCACCGCTCATCGGCAATGGTCGGCCGCCTCGCGGTGTTGGTGGCTCGGGGCGATCAACCAGCGATCCCGATGGACGGTCTCATGAGCCTCAGACCGCTTTGAGCAGCGCCTTCATCTCGGCCACTTCCGTGGTCTGGGCGTCGATGATGGCCTGGGCCAGCTTCTTGGCATCGGCGTTCTTGCCGTCGGCCAGCTCGGTCTTCGCCATCTCGATCGCACCCTTGTGGTGCTCGGTCATCATCTCGAGGAACATCATGTCGAACTGGGGACCCTTGGCGTCCATGAGCTGACCCATCTCCGCCTCGGTCATCATGCCGTTGCCGGCCATCCCGTCGCCCGAGGACATCGGCTCGTCCCAGTCCTCGAGCCATCCCTTCATCCGGGAGATCTCAGGGCCTTGGGCCGCCTCGATCCGCTCGGCGAGATCCTTGACGTCGGCGTTGACGGCGCGACTCGACGCCAGCCTGGCCATCTCGATCGCCTGGGTGTGGTGACCGGTCATGTCCTGGGCGAAGGTCACGTCGGCCTTGTTGAAGTCGGCTCCACTGGCATCGTTGCCGTCACTACCGCCGCACCCCGCGGTGAGCACGAGGGCGGCGGCCACGACGACGAAGGGCAGGTGCTTCACAGATCAGCTCCCCAGGGACGAACGAACGAAGTACGACAGCATGTAGAACACCCTAGGAAGGTGGCACCTGCATTGGCAACGCGGGCCGGCGGGTTTCCGAGCGTGCCGTGGGCCCGACTGCCCCACGCCGTCCGACCTGCGACCAACCGAGGAACAGCAGGCTGAGGAGGGCAGCCACCCCCGATTCGATCTGCGTCCGCGGTGGCCTCGTTCCGAGCACCGGTAAGAAGAAGGCGGCGGTGAGCTTGACCGTGGCCAGAAGGAGCAGGCTCGCGGACGGCACCAGATGGACCCGCACTGCCCTGGGGATGGTGAGGGCTCCGGCGGCCAACACTGCGGCCACGAGCACTCCGACGGGGAACTGTCGGTTCTGCAGACCCCGTGGCACCAAGCCGACCGAGGTGAAGGGGCCGAAGCACTCCCCGCGCACCACGCAGGTGGCCTCGTAGCTGGCGATGCCGATCAGCAGCACCGGTGCGCAACCGGCCAGCACAGGAAGCTGACCCTCAGCGTTCCGACTTCGCCAGGCCAGCCATGCGAGCCCGGCAACGATGCCCGGCCAGAACTCCACACCCGAGCGGATGAGCAATAGGTCGCCCGGCTGACGCAGCAGAGCCGGCTGTTCGATCAGCACCCAGCTCAACCGCCCAACGGCTACCCCGGCGACGGCCGCGTAGAGCGACCGGTCGATCATCACGCTCGGACCAACGGCACCGGTCGCCCACACCCTGGCGCCACACCACGCCACCCCGGCCACGACCACCAAGCTGATGAGCAGCCTGATGTCGATCATGGTCGCAGGGCATCCTCGAGCAGAGCGACGAGCTTCTGCTCGGACACTCCGCCGAGCACCGACGCCACAACCTTCCCGTCGCGATCGAACACGAGGGTGGTGGGCAGCCCGGGAACGCCCAAGACCGCCTTGATCCGTCCAGTCTCATCCAGCAGGTTCGGATAGCGCAGCCCGTAGCGCTTCATGAACGATCGGGCGTCATCGGCCTGATCGCTCGTTGCCACGCCCAGGAACGACACACGGTCCCGGTACTGAGCAAAGGCCCGTTGCAGCACCGGCGCTTCGGTCCGGCAGGGACCGCACCACGACGCCCACACGTTGACCACAACAGGACGGCCACGCTGGGCGACGACCATCCCCTGGAACTCGCCGGCGGACGCGGGCAGAAGCCTGCCGCCGGCCGGAAGGGGGCGGGGCCTTCCCCGTGCGACGAACCCGGTGCGGCCGCCGCCGCCCGTGGCGCAGGCACCGACGAGAAGGCCCATCACCACCAGGCCCGGGATCAGGCGTCGAAGTTTTCCGGCCCTGCACATGCATGCGACACTACGACAATGCGTCGTAGCTGCCACGCTCGGCTGTCACTCAGGCCTCGTCCATGAGCGCCTGGCTACTGCCGTTCGCCGCCGTCTTCGCCGGCGTGCTTTCCGTCAGCTCCCCATGTTGTCTGCCGTTGATCCCCGGCTACCTCTCCTATGTCTCCTCCCTCCCGACCGCAGACCTCGACGAGCGGCCGGCGCGGCGGCTCACCCTGCTGGCGGCGCTGCTGTTCGTAGCCGGCTTCACGACCGTGTTCACGGTGCTCGGCGTGACCGTCGCGCTGCTCGGGTCCACGGTGACGGGGCTCCTACCCACGGTCGTGCGGGTGTCCGGTGTGCTCGTCATCCTGCTCGGTCTCAGCACCCTCGGGATACTCCGGGTGCCGGTGCTCTCCGGCGAGCGCCGTCTCGACCTCGCACGGGTGCCACGGGGGCCACGATGGGCTTTTCCGATGGGCATGGCCTTTGCCGCGGGCTGGACACCTTGCCTCGGCCCGATCCTGGCCACGATCCTGGCAGCTGCCTCGTCGACCGGCACGGCCGCCTGGGGCGCCCTTCTGCTCGCCCTGTACTCCGTGGGTCTCGGCGTGCCCTTCGTGCTGCTCGCGCTCGGACTTCGCAGCGCCCAGCGCTCCGTCGAGTGGTTGCGCCGCCATGGCCGCATGGTGGAGACGATGGGCGGCCTGTTGCTCATCGGCGTCGGACTGCTCTTCGTCTCCGGAGAGTGGCAGGAGTTGTTCGTGCCGTTGCAGCGCCGCTTCGCCGAGCTCGGATGGCCACCGATCTGACACCGATTCTACTACATCGGGTAGTAGAATGGACGGTCATGAGCGCGGCCGTAGCTCTCGCCGCCGCCGGACTCGGCGTGTACCACCTGCTGGGGCCGAACCTGCGAGGGAACGGGCACCGGGAGGTCGGGTCTTGAGCGGTGCGGTGCAGGTGGTTCCCAGCTCCTCCCTGCCCGCCGAGGGTGTCGCTGTGCTCAGCGGGTTGTTGGCCGCGGCCTTTCTGCATGATTCGGTGCAGGCGTGGTTGTTCCCGGACCTGGGGAAGCGGCCGGCGCGGCTGCGACGGTTCTTCGAGTTGGACATCCGCCATCGGCTCCGGTCAGCCCAGGTCGCGGTGCGTCCGGATCGGACCGGGGTCGCGTTCTGGCACCCGCCCCGGTACCTGGCGGCCCTCTGGGACGGCGGTCG
>JAABUS010002559.1_pt1 | contig 33885 bp, 28 predicted proteins | sample 5560161 | NCBI WGS metagenome assembly JAABUS01 (sample SAMN10711885, study PRJNA513376) | rock metagenome | isolation source: Antarctica rocks | place: Antarctica: Victoria Land, Trio Nunatak nord | collected 2016-01-04 | reverse complement strand
CTGGGTAGGGGGGTGATGGTGATGGGTGAGGGGTGATGAGAGAAGGGAGATGGGCAAAATTTGTTGGGAAGGGATTGTAAGGGAGAGGTAGGGAACGCCTTCCCATCGCGAAGGGAGTGAGACCGGTTTTGAGGAGAGGGCTGGGAGTGGGAATGGGCGCGGCGGGAGGCGGCGGTGATGAGGGCTTGCGTGCGGGGTTGAGGCGAGAGGCGGGTGAGGAGATGGGATTGGCTTTCGGTATGGGGGGCTGGGAAGGGAGGGGTTGAGTTGGTATGAGTAGGGGAGGAAACGGAGTGGAGATGGGGCAGAGGGTCGAGGGGTGGATTCTTATAAGCCGAGTCAGAGGATTGCTATTGGTGGGCAAGATTCTGGGTGGGTTTTGTGATGGCTGGGGAGAGGATGACAGGGCAAAGGCACGTTAATAGTAGGGGAATCGAAAAGATCAGGAAGAAAAAGCATTCCAACTCGCCCGGGATTCGTTCAAAGAATCAAATGGAAACGAGTACGCGAGATGAGATGGGAGGAGAGATCGGTGGCTTACCGAAGATTGTATGTATCATTATTGAACAGGGGAATGGTTGGAAAATTCTGGCTAGCCATTGCCTATACCTCTTCACTGCGAAGAATTGGGCGTACTCGAAGTTTCGAGAGCCAGGAATTCTTCAAGGCCTTGTTGTGAGTGGGAATTCTTGCCAGTACTACATGCGACATCATTCGCGTGGCAGGTAGGATTGCTGCGCTCTGACATGGTTGATCCGGCGGCGTGCGAGGCGCTATGAGCGCCTTGTAGAAGGGAGCAAAGAAGATCTGAAGTATGTATCCGAGAGGGGTAGGATTATCAAGGCTGAGACATGGATGGAAATTTGGGGGATCAGACGTGAGAGCTACGCACTAGGGTGGTTAATGGGAACATAGAAGGAGACTGTAGCTGGCAATGTACGCTGGGAAGATGTTGCGAGGTCGTCACACGAGGGGCTTTTCTCTTTTGTCACGCACAGCCAAGTGGTTCAGGGTATTTGAAGCTATATTCTTGGGTTTGACTCAAAAGTTGGAGTATGAGAGGATGGGGAGGCTACTGCCTTGGTGCCAGGATTTCATGCTGGGTAAATCGGTTCTCCTACTCTGCTACCAGGAAATGTTCCTCTTGAAGGTGTTGTTAGAGCAGGAAGTAGTGTCATGAATGTTTGACTGATCTAGACTCCGAAAGCGATTCCTATTCGTGAAAGTCAGCGAGTCTGGATAGACTGACGCAAGATGGAGGAATTTGGCTAACTATGAGCTTCACATTGGCCGTTTGGCTTGGGCTCTGAATACCCTGAGATAAGAATGCTGCGATTGGGGCCCTCTTGTCTGCATACGGCCCACATGTAGGAAGCGTCTTCATATGCCAAGCCTGACCCATGGAGGACTCCATAGGTTGAGATGGGTGGACTGGGTAGCCTGAGACGATGGCCTTTCGGTGACGGTGAATCTGGAATATTGGAAAAGGAAATTGTAGGTCTGACTGAGGAACGGATCCTTGGTGTGAAATATCAACTCTGGCTATCAGAAGGTAAAAGCCAGCTTGATAGGCCTTGAACTGCCATAGGGGGTCGACGTTGAATCTCTAGAGGTACTTAATCATCAGCGAATATTTTCTTGGAGGATGTCACTCGATCATACTTCCTCATTTCTCCTGGAAGATACTCTTGATAATTCGCTTCTTGCCAGAAAGTTTCCCAGGCAAGTCGTGGCCCAGAACGTCCGCCAGAAATTCTTGTTGGCGGCTCTTCACTAAGATCAATCTCTGAGCTTTAGTCCAAGGCTTTCTCTTAGTCTTGGGACTCCCCAGCCGAGACGCGCAATACATGACCAGCAGCTTCTTCATCGACTTTCCGTCCGTCTCGGACGTGCGGTTGCAGATGATACCCACTGCCTGGAGTAAAGTTTTCATAAGTAGAGGGGACCTATTGAGCATGTCTTCGGCGGCCCACTCGACGACCTTCCGATTGAACGCTGGCGCTACAAGCTTGCAGCCAAGGACAAAGGCATCCGCACAGCTTATCAACGACCTCGAACCTCGCTTCTCTCCTTCGAAGTTGTAGAGGTATTCCACGAAGAGTTGGAAAGCTACCGGATCATCTTCGTCGAGACGAAAGACTTTGGTTCCGGCCTCGGAGAACTTGCTTTGCAAAGCAGTCTTGAAGTATTGCGACGCATTTTTTAGAAGGCATTCGTGGACATAGAAGGTTTTCTTGTCATTGCCGGTACCCACAGTGACAGTGACTGCTGGGGAGAGTAGGAAGTCCGACTTGAGGGCTGAATCATCCTTGTTGGCCATACTCAACACCACTGAGGAGGGTCGAAGTCGCGTGTTTTCAAGCTGAGGTTTTATGTCGCTAGCTATCATCTGCTGAGTATTGTATTCCTTTCCTGGAGGTGATGGATTAGTAAAGAAAGTGAGTTGTTTTGGTGAAAAGTGAAGACAACTGAGTCTTCGGCCGAGATGGTATTAGAAGTGAAGTTTAGGTACAGTGCCTCTATGAGGCTCTTCGTACGAAGTGAAAGCCCGAAAAGAGAATCAGTATTATGCCATGATGGAGCCACTGAGAAGGTGGAGTTGATTTTAAGCTTGGAAGCGAAGTATCAGGACGCCGTCGCTGATCAACTTCGACTGCTATGCATGAAAAGCAGCCATATCGCTATAGGCCGTTCTATGCCCGCGGACTCTACCAACGCAAACTCTGTGTGTCCCAATTTTCGTTCCAGTCGTTCGCCCTGTGTGCGGTTCCCAGCTATATCGACGTAAACAGACTAGCCAAAAGAATGAGAGGAGGCTAACTACCTTTTCGAAAACGTCAACAATGAATTCACTCAGTCCAGTATCTACCAAGGCTGTCTTGTCGTCTCTCGTCCACACGGGCCAAGTCACCAAGCCCCATGCGTGTCCCATTCTCGCAGCGCAATGATCTGACAGCACATCCTTGATTGCTTCCGCATCTGTAGCAGATGCATTTTGGTAGATCTCTTCTGCGACTCTTAAGAGCACATGCATAGAAGGTGGTTTCTTGTGAAGTTGGTCATCAAGGCACCGTATGATCTCTGTCCTGAAGCCCATCGCAATCAACTTGTCGCCTAACAAATATGCCTTCGCCTGCGTCTCCAGCCACATTTCTTCGGGGTTACTGTATCCCTCAAAAAGTTTTTCGGGCATGGTATAGGAACGGGTATAGAGATATTGCACGAAGATGTCAAAAGCTTGGGGATCGTCTTCTGCAAGGCAGAAGGTTTTGCTTTGTCCTTCGATAAATTGGCTCTTCAGCGCAATGCGGAAGTACTCGGATTCTCTCAATAGAAGATCTTCGTGGACCGTAAAGGATTGCTGTTGGGTGATGCTTCCAACGGTAATGACGATTGCCTGTGACTTGTAGTATGTGGCCGCCATGTTTGCTACCGATTCAAAACTCCATCAGAGACTTGTCGATTGAACCTAGTCTTGACTGACCTTGAGCTACTTAAGTTGAAAATGGTGTAAGGATTCCAGACATGGGTTGTGGTTGTGTGAAGCTGTAAAAGCCAAGGCTGACGCGCTTCTGTAGAGTGCGGTTGAGCAATTCACTCGCATTGGTAGTGTGAATTGGTATCACATGCGCTACCAAGAAGTGACGCTAGCACTGCTTTAAAATGCGAGTTGACGAAGTGACGATGTATCGATTGTCCAGCGCAATGGTGAAAGAGGTAAAAACCCGCAAGCTCGGAATCCCTTTACCTATACCTCTCCATAACAATGAGGTATTGGAGCTCAAGGCGCAATGACTTAGCCGAGATGCAGCTATTACTGAATGAAAGCGAAGGAGAAGACCTACCACACAGCATTAGCTCCGGTTGTGATGCTATAGGTCTACATGATTGATCTCCACCACAAGCATTGCGTGGCTTGGCCGAGGCCTATGTTTCCATAGTGTTGATTGAGAAGCGTCTTTACGATGCTCGTAGAAACTCCTACCCAGCTCTGTGCTTCCTATCCAAGTATACCTGCCAAGATGCCCAAGCAATAGCGCCATATCATGCTAGACTATCTCGAAAAAAATCCATTAGACATCCTCTTCAGGCCTTCCACCTCGCTCCAAGCCGAGTCTCTTCAACCTTCGAGCCAATAGCCCTTCCCCTGGTTCAGGTGTATTCGGCCGACCGAACAGCCCACCGTAGCCATTGTCGCCCTTGTTGAGCTTGGTGTAGCTATCGCTGCTGTTGCTTGAATTACTTCTGAAGGAACCTGAGAAAGCACGATTTAGGCGAATTATGTTATCGCTCAATGGGGACTGCGTGTCCGAAGTGGCAGTCGTTGGTCTCGCACCAAAACAATCAGCGGCACCATCAAGACCATGATGACTGTCGTCATGGGGTTTGACTTGAGGCATTGCGAGGCTGAATGGAATGGCAGGCACTGGTGGAGGCGGCGACTTAGAAGCGTATGGATAGTTCGATCCACCACCTAGAGACTGTGTGGAGCGCGGGTCTGCCGCCTCAGCCCCGTATCCAAAGCCGGAGCTTCGCCTGCGGTAGGCTTTTTCAGCGTTTGATTTGACACCCATATTTGAACTCGGCGTTAGCGATTCGATATTTAGCTTCCAAGCGCTGAAACGTGGCTGTGGCAATTGTATGTCGTTCTGCAGCTGTTCCTTGTTGTCCGGCACACGATTGGCGAATACGACTCGCATGTGCTGATAGAGATAGAAGCGGCCTTTAGAAGGACTACAAATGTTGACATGGATGAGGTAGCGGAGAGTCGGCTTCATGCTTGCCTCCACCCCTACTTGTACGGATCGTGAGCCCTCGCCCTTGGATGTAATCGCATAGTCGACGGATGGTCCCGCGGAGTAGCATCGTTGACGAATGAAAGTCTTGGTCCCAGCTTCCATCCCCGTGAGATCGTAGGGCACTAAGAACAATTTGACGGCGGTCTTGTTGGGATTCTTAATGATTATCTGAAGCTGTCCTTGCTCTGGTATTCGGTAACTCCCACCAGGAGGCGCTTGCGGCGGAGGAGATGTTCTCCTTCGCTTCTTTGTGCCACGATTATCGTTTTCGGCGTCAATCTCAGGCCCGCTGCTGATGTGACCGTCGTCAGTAAGAGGAACAGCTGGAGACCGCCGACGTTTGTGTTTGTTGCTCTCTGCTGGGGAGGGAAGTTGATTGAGATCAATCTGTCCTACATACGGACTGGGCTCAGCCATGATACTTTGGTAGCTGCTTGTACCGGTGTTATAGCTGTAGAATACCGCAGGAAAAGGCACAGTAACATGAGCTGGGCATTTGGGCTTGCAGCCCCCTCTTCCCAGGACGCCGATTTGAGCTGTAAAGTCCAGTGGTTTCGACGGTGCTGTTGACATCCAGCCACGAAGTATTGACTCTTCGTATGAGCCTACCATAGATGCATGCTGTAGGTTTACCGCGTCGGAAGAGTGAGAAGACCTCCGAGCCCGAGAGCTCCCGGGCGTTTGAGGAGAGGTAGCCGTATGTAAAGACAACGTAGACGTCAGGGATCGACGGGGTCTGTGGGCTTGATAGGGCAAGCTAGTGACCCTTTGAGCACTCAATGGTTGGTAGGACGGCTGGGCCGAGGAAGGCGGAAATCCTGAGGCTGAAGATAATGCATTGGGAGGGAGCGTATGGCGCCGACTCTTCTTACTTGGACTGCTTGAAAGATCGACAGGAGAAATATTGGAAAGGTCGAGATCTTCGCTGTTGGATTGCTGAACCAGAGGTGTGGTGGGAGCTTTGAGTATGTAGCTGGACGAATACGATTGCAATGACGGTGCACGACTTCTGACTGTCCTTCTGTCCGCCCATTCATGATATCTCTCGTTAGTCTGAACATCGGCACCAATGTCAGACCTTCGCCAAGTGACCGACGGTGTATACCATGGCGTTGTTGGCGAAGTTCCCATAACAGGCTTTGCCGTGCTGTCGTTTGCATCTTGTGGGAACCGTGTAAACTGTTTCCTCGCCCCGTTATCCCCTTCAGTGAAATTCCCCGAGTGCAAAGCCGACCTTGGTCGTTGTATATCTGCTGGTGGGCTCAACGCCTCTTGCGGAACAACACATGATGATTGTGAGTGACCAACAATCTCTGCTGGAGGTAGGAGACGACCACTGCTCAGGCTGTCGTTTGATATTGTCGACGGAGAAGGGGTTTCTCTGAGTGCGGTCTTCGAAATTTCTTGTTGAAGCTGCAAGGAATACATTGTCAGCTTGTTCCTTCTCGCAATTCATGGTATCCTTGACGGCAGTTATCGAGGAAGTAGGAAATGGTGGTGTTCAGCAATGTCTAGGATAGCAAGCGGAATTCCAAGCAGCGAGCAGGCTTCGGAAACCAGTTTTGAGTCCGTTGTCTCAGCTAATCGCGAAGCCTTGACTCGAAGCTCGTCGTAAACAAACGCTCTTGTTGCTCGATGATGTAAAGCCAATGGCTTACCGCTGAATTGGGAACCCACGTCGGGCTCTCCCCTCTCTTGATCCTCTCGATCAGCTCGGCCCTATCGCTCGTCCGTGCCCCACTCTCTTTGCCAGCCACGACCGCTGCTTTGTCCTCGAGGGCAGCGATCCAAGTCGGCACCTCGGGCTCTGGGCCATCGCAGAATTCGGTCCGTATGCTCTCCTCTGAAGGCTTTCTCATGACGGCACGAGGAGAGATCTCTTCCAGAGCAGCTTCGCGGTCCTCCTTTGCCTTAGCCAGGCGTAGGTCAGGGTCATGAAAGACAGGCATCGTAGAGGCAGATCATGATCACCGAGTGGCACTGGATGAGGGTGTCACGAAGAACTGGGTAGGCAAGGCAGGAGAGACAGAAATGCGGTGAGCTTGGTCAAAGCTGTGGCGTGCCCAGTGAGTCAAAGGTGGAGTTATGCTGCGTTTATACGTTATGCATGAGACCTATGATGTCGTCCCGGCATATGATAGTACAGGTCCGTTTCGGTCGATGTCGGCTGGCCACAAAGAACAGACCTGTCCATCCGGCTTTCGGGCTAAAGACAGGAACGAACAAGGCGTTATACGAGGATTGTCAAAGGTTGGATGTGACATGGAAACGACTGAACAGGTGATTGAGTTCGCCATCGTGACGTGGTCCGGACTTGATCGGCGCTTAGGTGCTTTTCCTCACCCTCGAAAGCTTGAGTTGGTTCGTTCAGAAACAGCCAGCCGATCGAGACGCCTGGCTCCTTTTCTCCCCGCACCACAACCTGGCACCAAAAGCAACGGTTTGCCGACTTCACGACTCCACTGCTGGCAGGGCTTGCATGTGATGCCTCGAATGATACATTCAAGCTATCTTATGATAATACCTGCACGAATTGTGAAATGGAACGCTCAAAGATTGGCTTGTCTATCATGAATCTATCGTTAAAGTAAACCGTCGCACTCAAGAGCAAACAACAGCAATTTGTGCAGATGTCGTGAAGCGACCACGCTCCCGATCTATGCATGCTTGACCCCCTTTGGCCATTCGTGCAAACAGCTGTCGTCTTGAAAGTCTATTTCTTTGCTTCCTCCTTTGGCTCCTCAACTCCATCAGGCTGGATCACATCTGCATCTATCATGTCCGTATCCTCATTCGTACCGTTCGCCCCTTCAGCCTTCTTCGGCTCCGCTGCCTTCTTCGCCTCTTCTTCCGCCTTCTTCTTGGCCTCCGTCTCCGCTCTCTTCTTAGCCGCTTTCTCCTCTTCTGCCCGCAGCACGGCTTGGCGCTCCTCCTCAATCTTGTCCATGTACCGCCCGACGATGGGCCCGGCGACGAAGCGAATCTCGTCCATCTTCGATATGTAAACGCTTCGTGTAGCGTCTTCGCCTTCGTCGTAGAGCCAGTCCTGATGGTCAGGTTAGCTTCCTGGTTGTCCAGTACTAGAAATACCGTACCTCGCTCTGCTCCAGCTTCTCCTTCAGCTTCGTCTTCTCTTCTTCGTTTGAGAACTCCGCGTACTGATCGTCAATCTTGGCTCTTAGCTCGTAAATGTAGGTTTCAAGTTCGTTCTTCTTATCCTCTGTATCCGCAACGAGCTTGTCTTCCATGAACATCGAATTTTCTTTCTCGGCCGCGGTTTCTTTGCTGGCCTGGTCCAGAGACGAAGTACCTGATGATAGAGGGAGCTCGCCTTTGCGGACTTGTTTCTTGATCTTTCGAGTCTTCGGCTTGGGTTCGGCGGTGCCGTTGGGTGGGTCGATCTCCATTGCCTGGGTTGGATTCCGGGTCAGCGAGCTTTCGCTAGTCAAGTTTTGTTTACAGCTGTCGTAAGCATGTTTGAAGAGTCTCTTGATATGTTTTCGTGCCCCCTCAATAACCAAAGAGTCATTGGCAAAATTAGACGCAGAGACGTGGGGAATATTGGGGGACTTACATCACCCTCCTTCTTGTCGCCCTCCTTCTTATCGCCCTCCTTCTTCTCAGCCTCTTTTTCTTCAGGTATCGGCTCTTCAACTTCGATGTCTTCCACGTAGTAGCCGGACTCTAAATTCAGTACACCGTGGAGATTAAGTCGTGCCTTGAGTTTGCATATCATGAAGTCGTCTTTCGAGTCTGCCTTCACGCCCTTGACGGAGAAACGCCCGATCCAGGGGTTCGTCTTACCAGGAAGCATATCTGGCTTGGCATATCTTGCTTCGAGATCGAACGGCTGCTTGCGGTAAAAAGTAAGGATCTTAGTCGATGGCATGACGTTCCCCTTGTTGAAGACTGTCAAACTCGTATCTTCGTCTGGAATGTCGGGCGACTGCTCCCAGTTGAACTCGATTGGATAGTTGACGATGTCGTGGACAGAGAAGTCCCTTACACGAAAGACTGGAGAGAGAATTGCGCATGAGAAGGCACAGCCCCGCGCGACAGCTTCGTCCTGATTGAGGGTGAACGAGAGCTGCTTGCCGAAGAATTTGCTAATTCTTTCTTTCAAAGACGGGACACGCGTACAACCACCAACCATTTCGACGGCGTCAATGTCCTCGACCTTTAACTTGGCCTCAGCTAGAGCCTGTTCGAGCGGACCTGTGGCGCGTTCGAGTAATGGTTTCACAAGCTCCTCTAGCTCTTCACGTTTCAGCATGCCTGATGCATCCACATCGTTCATTAAGGATTCGATATTTATGGGAGCCTGAGCGTTGGCAGATAGGATTTTCTTCATCTTTTCTGCCGCTGCGGCTACTCGTACCATGGCCTTGGGATTGGTCGTTATGTCAATCTTGTACTTTTCTTTGAATTCCTTTGCAAAATGATCCACAAGCGCCTTGTCGAAGTTCCGTCCACCAAAATGCCTATCGTACGCTGTAGATTTGACGGCCAACTCCCCTTTCTTGAACTCGACTATTGAGCAGGTATAGTTGCTGTGACCGATGTCAACGAAAGCCACACGTCTTGGCTTCTCTTCGGCTGTGGGTAGGTCGAGCTTTGTGATCCCGTAGCCAAGAGCTGTCGCCGTTGTATCGTTGATGAGCCTTAGCAGCTTCAGCCCTGCGATCTCTGCTGCATCCAATATGCTTCTTCGCTGTACATCCGTAAACCATGGTGGGACGCTGATGACAATGTCGGAGACCGGTAGCTTCAGCTCTGCGGATGCGGTTGCCTTGACTTTATTGAAAAACATCGAAACAAGCTGTGTTGCAGAGAACGAGTCATTGTTGCCCAAGTACGTAACCTCTGCCCCAACTTGGCCCTTGACATCAACCAAATGTGCCGAGACATAGTCCTTCTCGATCTGTATGTCGGGATCGTTGAGGGAACGACCGGCTAATCGTTTGAGGGAGCCGACGGTGTTTTTGAGGTTGGAGATTTCTTGAGTCTTGGCTGGTTCTCCAAGGTAACGACTCTTGGGTCCGAAACCAACTAGAGATCTACGGAGTTTTAGTGACGAAGCAGTGGTCAGAGAGTGCGAGCACGTACGGTGTAGCTCGATTGGACACTTCGTTTGTGATCTGTCGGCATGGTCAGCATAACCAGATTGGGTTCGCTGAGCTCCAAGACATGACTTACAACATCGACACCACGATTTCGCGCAACGGCGATAACAGTATTGAGGGTACCGAAATCGACACCGACAACGCTCATCTTGCCAGAGTCCGCAAATTGCCGAGTTCACCGTACTGCAACGTTCCCGAGAGCTAGCTCAAATGAAGGTGTAATGTGTCTGACAATGGGCTTGATGATTGTTGCGGACGGGTAAGGTGTAGGGTAGGGGCAAGGTTGAGCCGTGGAGCTGTGCTGTTTGTACCTTGGATCCGAATCGCAAAAGTTAGAAATTTCGCGAAGTCATCGCCAGCCCTACGAGTACCGTAGGCTTCGCCGCTGGTGTCGCCCGTGATATGATTTGAGACACGTCACACTTCTGTCCACCGCAATGAACATCGACTATTTGTCAGAGTAGTCAAACAGGTAAATTCGTTGTGCACGCAATGTTTTTCGAGAGTCGAAAGCCAATATTGTATGTACAGCTGACTCCGTTGGCGCCTTCCTACTCAACCCAAGCCGGATATGCACCGTTTGTCCTACCAGTCTATTGCACCTTCCCCCTCTCCTTTGCCAATGATTCTCCTAGCCGCCACCTTTGCACCTTCCCCATTTTCTAGATGGCTGTTCGAAACAGGCTTCCTTCCTCTCAGTCCTTTCAACTTCTCGTCGAGCCGTGCGAAACCCGGATCCTTACCCTCGCCCCTTTTCACCATCCACTTCGAAGTCCCCAAGCGGGCGTCTAATTCCTCCACTGGCGGTAACTTAAGGTAAACCCAGCCATCATCCCTTTCCTCAACTGGGAAGGTTGCGGCACTGAGCTCAGTATCGCTACACTTCCCCGCATCAGCACCATTGAGGGTGTAGTTTCGCTTGTGGAAGGGGCATGACACCCAGATTTGGTTGGAGGCCACGTCGTCACCAATGAGACCCTCACTCATCGCGAAGGTTCTCTTGTGAGGACACATCTGCTGCATAGCGTACCACTCGCCCTTGATCTTGAAGACTGCCAGCTGAGTGTCACCGCGCTTGACATTGATACCTTTACCGGTCGGGTTATCGTCGAAATGGGTCGCTTCAATAATGGGTTGCCAGGAAAGTTGACTCCACTTCGTGCCTCTAAAGTCTTCCTTGGCCGACTCCGTTGGCCAGTCGGCTGGTCTGGATTGATCGCGCTCATCTATACATTCGATTGTGTCTTGCGTTTCTTTGGTATTGCCGAATTGCTGAAACACCTTTTGACGTTCAGGATCGTTGATAACCTCTGTCCATTCGCAGAAGAATGTGCCAATGAGTTCATTCATCTGCTTTTCTAGCTCGGCACAAATTCCGAGCTTGTCTTCGAGCACAACTTCACGGAGGTACTGGATACCACCCGGGAGTTGCTCGATCCATCGGGCTGTACGCTGAAGCTTGTCTGCTGTACGCATGTAAAACATGAGGTATCGATCGAGAATTGGAATGATATCGTCAGGCGGTACATCTTTCGCAAGCAGCTCCGAATGGCGTGGCTTAGCGCCTCCATTGCCGCCGACAAAAAGATTGAAGCCTTTCTCAGTAGCGATCAGCCCGAAGTCTTTGTTTTGCGCCTCAGCGCACTCCCTGACACAACCGGATACTCCTCCCTTGAGCTTGTGGGGCGAGCGAATACTCTTGTAACGCTCCTCCAGCCTCACCGCCATGCCAACACTGTCGCCGATGCCGAAGCGACACCATGCGGTACCGACGCATGATTTCACAGTCCGAAGTGACTTAGCGTATGCATGGCCTGATTCAAGACCTCCGTTGACCAATTCAGTCCAGATATTGATCAGATCTTGCTTTTTAGCCCCAAACATGTCGATTCGCTGGCCTCCGGTGATCTTGCAGTATAGACCGTACTTCTTGGCTACCGACCCTATGACAATAAGTTTATCGGCGGTGATCTCTCCAGCCGATACCCTTGGTATGACTGAGAAAGTACCGTTTCGTTGAATGTTCGCAAGAAACTTATCGTTGGTCTCTTGTAGACCATGCAAGGGTTTGTCGATAACGTGCTGATTGTACAATGAAGCAAGAATTGAGGCCAAGGTTGGTTTGCATGCCTCACAACCTACAGAGTCGGGATTCATGCCACATTCTTTCATTACATCAGAGAAGGTTTTCAGCTTCTTGACGTAGATGATGTTGAACAGATCAGCTCGGGAATAGGCAAAATGAGAGCATAGATGGTTCAAAACCTCGGAGCCCATAGCCTTCATCTCCGCGTTGAAGATGCTTTGGACGAGTGGCATGCATCCACCACAGCCAGTCCCGGCCTTCGTACACGATTTCACTTCTCCAATGCTCTTGCAAGTACCTTCCCTGACTACCTTGGAGACATCTCCCTTAGTCACATTGTGGCATGAGCAGATTTGCGTTTCATTCGTCAAGTCACTCCCATCGTCATCGCCCTCTTTGCTGGCTCCGATAATAAACTCGCTCGGCAACATCTCCAGGACTTTCTGATTTTTTACCATGGGTACCAACTTAACGTAGTCTTTCGTATCTCCGATCATCATTCCTCCCAGTAGGTACTTCCCATCCAGTGTGAAGAGATACTTTTTATACACGGCGGAGAACGGGTCCTTGTATGTCAACGCTTTCACAGGCGACGGAGGTGGGCCGTCAGTAATACTCTTTACTTTGTCTTCAATCCCCTCCTGCATCTCTTTCTTCGCTCCGTGCTTTCTGACAGGTAGATCCTTGGGTCCGTCTCGGTCGGCGAAAAAATCGCCAAAGCTTGCAACTTCCACACCCAAAAGTTTCAATTTGGTGCTGAGATCAGGTCTTTTGAACTTCCTAGGTGCATGTACCTTGGCCTGGGTCAAGTTGAACGAAAGAACTTCTGCCATCTCGATTCCAGGCGCGATAAGTCCAAAGGTCTGATTTTCCCAGCTCGCACATTCGCCAATCGCATAAATGTCTTTCTCACTGGTCATTAGACTGGGGTCTATGATGATACCACCGCCTCGATCGGCGCATTTGATGCCTGACCTTCTGGCTAATTCATCTCGGGCTTTGATGCCAATACCGAACATCAGACACTTGCAGTCCATCCGTTCTCCGTCTTCGAAAAGAACACCTTTCACGGCGTTGTTGTCGTCGACCTCGATCTTGCCAACCCGTTTGCTCAGCAGTACGTCTAGCCCGAGCTTTTGAATAAGATCGACAACCATGCCGCCTGCATCGCTGTCAAGCTGGCGACTCATCACCCACCGATTGCGCTCGATAAGCTTGACTTTGGAGAACGTCTCGAGGTCCATCATGGCTTTTGCGGCTTCGAGTCCAAGCAGACCTCCGCCTACGACGGCGCCTGTGCTGCCTTTGCATGTTTCGGAATACTCGATCAGCTTTTGTAGATCGTCGATTGTGCGGTATACGAAGACGCCCTTTGCGTCGTGCCCAGGTGTATGCCGAGGGAGTAGCGCATCCGAACCGGTAGCAAGGACAAGGTAGTCATAGGGTACTGTGTCACCCTGCGATGTGGAGACGACCCTTTGGGATGGATGTATCTCGGTCACAACAGTATTCAGGTGGTAATTGAGGGCTCCTTCAGGCTTGGTCGAGTACTAGGCAGATGCTGGGGTCAGTGAATGTTGTCTGTTTCGAGGTCCGAAGGGTACGGTGCGCATCAACTAACCCAGTCTCGAGGATTTAGGTAAAGGTTTTCAGCCTTCCGATGCTGAAAGAAGCTCGTCAAGCCAACGCGGTTGTAAGCCACATGAGGTTCTTCACCAATGACGACAATGTCGTATTCCCGTCTTTTCTCATCCATCTTGATAAGCTTCTCTCTATAGATGCACATTGTTAGCCGCGATCAATGCTGTCAGGCATATCAGGATTCATGCGGCGTCCTTACATAAACGCTATGCCCACCATACCTAGTCCCACCACGACTATTTTCTTCCTCTTCTCCGGCGGTCGAGGATATTGCGGTGCATCCTCTTCCGGGTCGTGACCGTTGACAGGCAATTTTCCCGCCTGCATACCTGGAGAAGAGTCGGCCCACGACATCGTGGCAAGATGCCTTGCCTCGAGTCAGGTATGTCAGCCTGCGTTCCTTATAAGATGACTGCTATTAAAAGTCTAGGGAAATGGTGACACAAGGACAGTAGATGCATCTACTACAAATAGAGACACAGGTGTGGACATGGAAGGGCTCAAAGGTGCCCGTGGGAACCGAGTCATCGATTGTCACCTAAGAGAGTGAATTGAACAGGAACAAAAGAGATCGTCTGGAACCAGGAGCACTAGGGTCATGCTGCATCATGTCGCCATGAGTGCCCACCAACCGCCCCGGGCGGCCGTGAGCATGGCAAAGACTGGGGAGCGCCGCCGAGTGGGACGGCGCCACCCCGCTTCTCGGCTTGCATATCGATTTATGGAGCGTCGAATCTGGATTCAACAAGGTCAACCACGGTTTTCCTTCTCCTCGGTAGTGGGACGTGAGAGCCCATCAGAGTTGGAGGGACAGATAAGAGACGTCGTTGTGATAAGCCGCGCATTTCGCCTAGCGCCATTCGGCCAGACCGCCAAGACCTCGTTGCATTCCCCCGGACTCTCCCCTTCTTCAGAGAACAGTTGGACGCCGGATGTCAGAGTCGTGCTCTGGAATTAGTGTGAAGAACCCCAAGCTTTTCAGTCTTGCGACGCAGTCCTGGACTTTGGCTCCGATCGATTTACTAAAAGTATCGCGCCCAAAGATTTGAGAAGGTCATTTGCTGCTTGAAGATCTTGTCTGGACCGGATTCCAAGGTGGCCAATGCAAACATGCGCGCACGACGCTATAGTAACGTATTTTGTGTCCTCTTGCATGCAAGAAGATGCATGATTCTCACGATCGAGTCATGGTCCTGATGCTTGTTCTTGTGGCGCGCAGTTGTCTGGATCCCAAACCAATCTCTGACTGGCTCTAAGGGGTTAGAGATCGTACTTTATCTACCGCGCTAGTGTCCCAGAGATAAGAGGTCAAGGCCACAGCTCAGCACCAGCACAACACGTTTGGTCACTGACCTCCGCGGGCCACCATCTTGTGCTCGTGCTGCTCGTACTGCTCGTACTGTAAGACCGTCATCGGCCGTGCTTTTCCTACGTATCTAGCATCGACCACCGGCACCCTGTTCGTCTGAACACCCGACTACTCTTGTAGGTTTGCCTCGGAGAATTGTGTGACTGCATCAGACCCGATATGGCAGTGCATTTCCGTGTACAGTTCGAACTCCTCCCCACAATCTCTGACCGCATTTGTCATTGAACCTTGCAATTTATGTTGCTGTGTTTTAGCTTTTGGTCTTTCATTTCTGATGTCTCATTATGGAGGACCCTTCATTGCAAGACGAACATTCGCAACATCTCCTAAGAAAGCACGAAGAGCTACCACCAACCCCCCCGTATTGCGAGGACAGTGTTTCTGAACGAAGTCTTTCATCTGACGCGCCCGAAGTAGACTTGCCTTTGCCACCGCCTTCTCGTGCCCCAACCGAGGTGCTTGATGTTGACAAGAAGACCCCTGACGCCCATGTTCCTCGTGATCCAAGGTTAATACGGCTTACCGGGACTCATCCATTCAATGTCGAGGCACCATTACAGGCTCTTTTTGATGAGGGTTTCTTGACGAGTCCTGAATTATTCTATGTGAGGAACCATGGGGCCGTACCGGAAGTGTATGACCGGGATATTCCGGACTGGGAGTTTACAGTGGAAGGGTATGGACAGCCACTATGCACATTGTGTCTCTGGCTGATCTTGAACGGTCAGGCTTGTCGAAATACCGTTAAAATTGACTCTGCGCCAACTCATTGCTGAGTATGAGCAGATCACATGTCCCATCACCCTGGTCTGCGCGGGCAATAGGAGGAAAGAGCAGAATGTGGTCAGAAAGAGCAAGGGTTTCTCATGGGGAGCAGCTGGTGTATCAACAGCCCTGTTCACAGGAGTTGCAATGTCCGAGCTAATCAAAAGGGCAAGGCCGCAACGCAAGGCAAGATATGTGTGCATGGAAGGAGCGGATAAGCTGGTATGTGAGATGTCAACAATCAATTCGACTTACCATTGGCGCTAAAAGGTTCGGGTTCTCGTAGCCAAACGGTTGTTACGGCACCTCTGTCAAGCTCAACTGGGTCGTGGATGCTAACCGTGGGATGATGCTCGCTTACAAGATGAATGGCGAAATGCTCCGACCAGATCATGGAAAGCCACTAAGGGCAGTGATACCCGGACAGATCGGTGGGCGAAGCGTAAAATGGCTGAAAAGGTTGATCGTGACCGAAGCGCCAAGCGACAACTGGTACCATATCTATGATAATCGGGTCTTACCTACGATGGTCAGTCCCGAGGAGTCAGCTAGTAACCCGAAATGGTGGTCTGACGAGCGTTACGCCATATTTGATCTCAGCACAAACTCAGCGATTGCTCATCCCGCACATGAAGAGCAGCTGTGCTTCGTTGATGGGCCAGAAATGTACAGAGCTCGAGGTTATGCATATGGAGGTGGCGGACGGAGAACCACAAGAGTCGAACTTTCTATCGACAAAGGTCGCACTTGGAGACTAGCAGACATCGAATACCCCGAAGACAGATACCGTGAGACTGATCAGGAGCTTTTTGGTGGACGCATAGATATGTCATGGAGGGAAAGCTGCTTCTGTTGGGCGTTCTGGTCTTTGGATATTTCTGTATCCGAACTCGCCAATTCCAAGGATATTCTGGTCAGAGCCATGGACGAGAGCATGAACGTGCAGCCGAGGGACATGTATTGGAGCGTACTTGGCATGATGCACAATGCCTGGTTTAGGGTCGTGATTAATAAAGAGGGCGACTCCCTTAGGTTTGAACATCCCACTCAGCCAGCACTGCTGCCTGGTGGATGGATGGAGCGAGTCAAGAAGGTGGGCGGTGATCTAGCGAACGGTTACTGGGGCGAAGCTATCGGGGGCGAGAACGCCGGAGCATTGGTACAAGAAGATGCAGAAGAAATCCGGATGACTAAAGAAGGACTCACGAAATCTATTACGATTGATGAGTTACGAAAACACGATAACGAACAGGAGCCATGGTTTGTGATCAATGGTGAGGTATACGAAGGAACAACTTTCATGAAAGAGCATCCCGGCGGCGCTCAGAGCATCGTCAGCGCTGCAGGCATGGATACAAGTGACGAGTTCATGGCAATACGTACGTATTGTACTCGGACATTCCTCGCCTCCGACCTGACACACCAGCAGACTCGGAAACAGCAAAGGGTATGATGCCAGGATACCATATCGGCACCCTCAACGGAGCAGCGAAGATGGCTCTTGCCCAAGGTGAACTGTCCTATGACCAACCGTCTGAGCCAAGGCCTACGTTCCTCCAGCCTCGGGCCTGGTCGACCGCTCCCTTGTATTCCAAGCAGGTGATCTCATGGGACACCAGGATCTTCACCTTCAAACTGGAACACGAAACCCAAACGCTCGGCCTCCCAGTGGGTCAGCATCTGATGATCCGTCTCCGAAATCCCAAGACCCATGAAGCAATCATCCGGTCCTACACGCCCATCTCAGAAACGACCAAGGCAGGCTTCCTGGACGTACTCGTCAAAGTCTACTTCGACACTCAAGCGGCTAAAGGAGGTAAAATGACTCAAGCCATGGAATCCTTAACCCTGGGCCACGGTGTGGACTTCAAAGGACCGATAGGCAAATTCGAATACCACGGCCGCGGCCTGTGTTCCATCAACGGCAACAAACGGACCGTCAGCCGCTTCGCCATGATCTGCGCCGGCAGCGGCATCACGCCCATCTTTCAAGTCCTGCGGGCTGTGATGCGCGATAAGCATGATAAGACGAAGTGCACGGTCCTCAATGGCAATAGGCTGGTGGAGGATATCCTGTGCAAAGAGGAAGTGGATGAGATGATCAAGGGCAATGAGGAGCGAGCGAAGGTTTTGTATACGCTTACGAAGGCACCGGAGGGATGGCAGGGTCTGCGAGGGAGGATAGACGGCGCATTGGTCAAGGAGCATTGTTTGAGGGATGACAAGACGCTGGTTTTGGTTTGTGGGCCGGAGGCGTTGGAGAAGAGCGTGCATGTTGCATTGAAGGAGCAGGGATGGGTCGATGATCAGATCTTATTTTTCTGAGGGCATGGCACGGCAAGGTCGCGCTTCATATACGTTATTCTACTGAGATTGGAAACTTACAATGTGTATATATATATATATAGTAATCTCCGAGTGGAATCTATAACGGCCGATAATTAATCAAGGCTGCGCCGCATTGCTCTCGCGCTGAAGCCCGTTTCGTCCATCTACTCCCTCTATGCTCCCCTTGCTCGCTCGCTGCTCCCTCATGCTCTCCTTGTGCTCTCTTATGTTCCTTCACTGCTCCCTCCTGCTCCCCCGTGCTTCCCCTAAGCCATTGACCACCGCCTCGCCACTCGTCGACACTATCGTATCGTGGCAAATTTCAACTACAACCTCGCTCAGCTTGACACGCTGAATGACTGGGCGGGTGCTAACTATTTGTTCTATACTCTCTCTTGACTTTAACCATAAGTGAACTTCCAGTCTTTCGGGATAATTTTGGGGTGCGACATGTAATTGTTTTTGATAAATCCATTACTATCCTCTGTGATAAAAACAAAATAAAAGCAAAAGAAGTATCATATGGGTAGCTAGATGGATTTCAAACCAGGGGTTCCTCCGAAGCCCTAAAAGATGGCCGTGGGTAGGCTCTACCTCGACTGGCTAGGAGAATTTTGCCAAGCATCTAAAGCTTACTCTCTACAACATTCCGTCTCTGATACAAGTACTTTAAATGGCAGTGGTGGATAGAATTGAAGGAGGCTCTGATTTGCTTAATCGTTCGAAATGTACGTCAAAAGAGAGCACTCGAAAGACCAAAGTGACTGATCGGTGGTGTCAATTGCAAAAGGAGCACAATGGCTCTGTATAACACGCGTTGTGAAGGAGGGCATTCTCCTTATGCCTATTCCAGTTTGAGAAATATTGATATCGGTCTTGATTGCTCCCAGGCAAGCTCATGGATGAAACCTACACCAAGTCGTCTCGCAATGTCGCCCTTGCGCTTAATCAGCATGACATTCAACAAACACCAAGATCTGTCCACAAATATTTCCTCGTCGAAGTACTTAGGCTTCGGAGGAGAGAGGTATTCCTCAGCAATGGCCTTGGGTATCGATACCATATCGTCTCTGGAACGGCTTTATTTTCGAACCTGATATCTTATATAACGTGAAGGGAGCAGAGCAAATCTTCCTCCGTGGGCGGACGTATTTGCTTTCCGCGGTAGTAGAGTAAATGCTCCCAACTGGCTTGGTCCCGGAAGGTCGTTATATAGCGTGTCATGCAAGCCATGCATTGGTCAGAGCGTATCAAGATTGCTGAAGAATTGAAGAGCTTATGTTTGTACCAGGCTAGAGTTCGACAACCTTCAATTGCCAAAAGCTTACTGAGTGGTGATGACGCATTCCACATAAACCCGACCGAGTGACTCTCCCCAGGACGTATATGAGGGGATTCATTCAGTGTCTCGTCACAATTCCACCCTGACCTTCTTTGCCAATAGGGCAAGGCTGTCTCGTCGGAACACGCGGGCCCTTGCGAACAAGGGACTCGAGCCGTTGCTATAAGTATCTCTTCCGTGATGATGCCTGGTTGGAGAGTCCGTTCAAATGTCTTTTCATTCAATCCATACACAAGTCTGATGGTCCCGCTTTCCGCTCTTTCTTGTGCTAAGATGCAAAGTGCGTTATGCGGTTGATTGGGCTCTTCCTGAAGGGTGGTCGTAGGCGCCTCTCCGAAATACGCCGGAGTCAAGCTGCTACGTAGCTCCTCACTCGCGTGCGATAGGTCCCATATTGAACTATAATTCCAGTCTTTATAAACAATTTGACCAGGAGCTATGTGTATAGTCGCCATGCTGGCTGGGTCAGCCGAAAGATTTCGGAGGGCGTCTATCCATAGGCAAACGTCATTCTTCACTATGGCTGTACATTGCGATTCATCACGAGTACGTGGAACTAAATCGAATTCCTTATAGTGAGCAGGGTCAACAAACACTCTCGCAACTCCTTGGAGTACGCTGTCAAGCAAGAAATCTTTTGAATGAGACTTTCCGCCTTGACCAGCCAGCTCTACATACAATTCAAATTAGAGACTAGGATATCTTACATGATACCTATTAGTATTACAACGTGTGATTACTTTGCTAGTCGATACAATTCCGCTGTCAGTGCCTGTTTGATGTTGGGGCTGATCTGGCCCGGCCGCCACTTCGCTGAATGCGGCAATTTGACGGGACCTCCACTCTTTGTTGCACAATAGATCTAGGGCTATTGTGTAGGGGTGAAATCCATTAAGGAGAAGAAACTATCTACTCTATGGAAGTGATTATATCTAGGGGGAAATCCACTCATTGTTGCCTCAGTTCTTAGACGTGCCGCGTCAAGCCCCTTCGGGTTGGCGGTTGACAAGCAGCCTTCTAGCGACACGTCTGAGCCCAAAATCCTGTTTTTTAGGTCAAATTGCGTTATTTTGGTGCGTTTACATACAACTTCGAGTCACAAAGTCAAAATTTCTACAATATGTACAAACGAGTATTACGTCAACTTTACAACAACATAGTTTGATTAATATTTTAAATATCGTCGCTAGTTTAATGTAAAATCTAGCGTTGAACAAAGTCTATATGTACAAAAGTTGACGTTGTGTTGTTGTGTCAACATCAAACGTAAAAAGTAACAAAAACGACAAAATTTTGATCACGTGCGCAAGCGACGTCAAAATCGTCTTTGTCAAGATTTTCTCAAATATGCTCTTGATTATAGTGCTTAACACATATGTTTAATAAAAAATAAAAAAATCAAACACGTTGTGTTAATAATAAGAAAATAGAGCTTTTTACGTATTGTGCAAGTAATGTTAAAAAGAGAGATTTCTACAATAAGCACAAAAGCTATTAAGATTATTTTAAAACATTAAGAGTATATATTTATAACGCGCTAAACTTAAATTTTATGTTAAGATTGACAAAAAATCAATAATTACGTAGTTTGGACTCATAATTAAGAGTTTTAGGCTTAGACGTAAAAGCGCTTTTAATGTTAGTTAGCGACTTAGCATGTTAACTCGCCAAGAGTTTGGCAACTTTACTCTAAGAACGAAGACAAACTTATTGTTGTCTTAGTTCTTAGACGTGTTGTTACGCTAGTACTTCCTTCGAAGATATTAGAATAAGTTGTGCTATTAAAGAGATTTGTAAGCGTCTTTAGACAATGCAAGCAATTACTTAGTAACAAGGATTTGCAACTATAGATAGTTTCTATATTTAATAAATTTTAAGAGAGATTCAATAAATTAAAGTAACAATAAGTAAAAATCTATAATAAATTAAACACAATTTATAAGAGAGTCGTATTCTAAGTTTTCTATATATTAAGAAAATACTAATTGTTTATCTTGCTCGTTTATCGAACAATGCGAGCATAATTGCTCGCAATATTCGTTCGTTAAATATAATAAACATTATGCTTAAATTGTTCGCTTTTCGAATATAACAAACATAATAATAAATTTGCTTAAAGATGTAGAACTTAAATTATTAATATAGCTTTAATAAGCTTGTAATACTATCTTTTTTCTTTAAAGTTTTTATTTCGAAACTCAATGTCTTCTTATTATGTCTTTAAGAAAAATTAATATTAGAAATTTTTTCTTTTGAAAAAAAGATCTTTTTAATACTTTGAGTTTGATATCTTTAACGATGCGTTTTTGTCGTAATTGTACAATATTTAGTAAAATTTATTATATAAGTAATAATTTTAAAAAGTGTGTAAAATATATACAATCTAATTGTAATTATAATTTGACAATTTCTCTTATATTAATTAAACAAATTTATAAAGAGCAAATACGCTTAAAGAAAAAAGTGCGCAATGCGCATACAAAATTAAGTCGATTAAAAAAACAACTAAATTTTTTAAAGAATAAAAAAAAAAAAATTGTAATAAAATAAAAGAATATTAACAATTTAAAGATAAATAAAGCATACTTTGTTAAGTCTATTACAAAGACTCTCGAATTGCTATTTAATATATTGTTCGAACAATTTTAATTTTCGATTAATTAAAATTGAGATATTGTTTTTATATCTTGTTTTAATAAAATTTCTTTAAAAGATTTTAATAACAATTAAATTTTTTTTTATTCTTACATATTCTTTAAGATAGAATATTCTTTTTACTTAATAAAATACTTTTGATCTTTTTGTTGTAGAATTTTCTCGACTTCGAATTAATTTTTTTTTTGCGAATAAAAATAAAATGTGTTCTATAAAGACGTAATTAAGTTTGCGAACTTCAACAATAAAATATAAAATATTAAAAATATTTTAATGTTTTTAAGTAAATCAAGTTTGTAATTAATTGATTTTTTAATTTTTTTAATAAGAAACAATTCGACTTTAACATAATTTAATTTTTTATTTAACTTTTTTGTTTTAAGATTTTTTGTAAAAAGATATATTTTATTTTTCTCTTTTAGTTAAGATGTTGTTTTTCGTTTTTTATTTTAATATTTGATTAATTTTTTTTGCATTTTTAAGATGTTGTTGTATATCTTTTTTAATGTTGCTACTTTTTTAATAATTAATTGCGTTAATAGATACTTGCGTTCTTTCTTAAAGAGATTTAATTTCTTATTATAATTAACAAAGAATAAAGTTATTTTAATAATATTCGAAATCTTTGCATTAAGTGTTAATTGTATTATAGATAAAAGTAATATTTAATTACTATAAGTATTGTTAATATAGTATCTCAAATATTGTTTAAAACTTTAGTTTGTTCGTTTTGTCTAATTATTTATAATTAAATAATAGATAATAAACATTTAAAGTCTTGTATCTAACATTAAGAAAAGCGTCTTCTAATAATTAAACGTAAAGAGCTTGTCTTTGTTATTAATTAATTTCTTAAATATATTGTAATATTATATAAGTTAATTTAATATAATATATTTTAATTGTTTTGCAATAAACTTCTTTTTGTATACAATAATATATAAGTACTTGATAAACTTATTAATTATTACTAGTATCGAATTATATTTGTCTTTAATTGTTAGATTTGTTAACTTTAACAACTTGATAATAAAATTTATTATAACTTTATTTTACAACAATTTAGATAATTCTTAATATTAGATTTCGCTATAGTTCGTATACATATTATGTTTGTTTTGTTAATAGTTAAGATATTGTTTAATATATATTTTAATAGCTTATCTTATTTGTAAAAATTAATAATACTAATATAAAAGCTAAAGAATTTTTGTTACTTTTAGATGTTTTTGTAGTAATTTATTATAATGCTCTTTTATATATTTGTTAAATTTATTAATAGATATTTGAAGTTTTTCTTTTTTTATAAAAAATTCTTTTGTATTATTTTGAAATATTTGTAATGTAACATTTAGTTTGTATTTATTTGCTAATAATAATTTGTTTTTGTTAATTTTAAGTATGTTATAATTAAATAATTTTTTTGTTTTTATATAATTATTTCTTTTATTAAGTGCGTTTGCTTTGTTATTATTTTTGCTTAAAATATATTATATTTTAAATTTATATTGTTTAAGTCTTTTTAATTATTGTATTTGTTTTCTATTAAGTTGTTTAATAGTAATAAAGTACACAAAAATTTTGTAATTTATAAAAATTATAAATTTAAGTAATTTTTTCGTATATACTCTTTATAATTTTAAGAAAACTACTATAGCAAGTAGTTTTTTATTGTAAATGTTATAGTTTTATTTAATTAACAAAAGTTTTTTTAAAAAATATATTATTAAATGTTATATATTTTTATATTTTTAATTGAAGTATATATTAATAACTAGATTTAATATGTTAATTTCAATTTTGTTTAACAATTGCAAATTATATATTTTTAATATTAACTTTTTTAAGTATTTTAGTTTAAGATTTTAAAATAATTTCTTTTTTGCGAGTTTTTATAATTATAATGTATTTTTTTTTGTAAAATTTGTTAATAATATCGCGTTTACTAAGTAATTTTTAATAAATTTTTTGTTATAGTTTATAAAATTTAGAAAGAATTGTATTTTCTTAACATTTGTTAATAATTTTTATTTTTTAATTGCTTGTAATTTTTTAAAATTTATGCGTACTTTATATTGTTTAACAACAAATTTAAAAAAATTAATTTTCTTTTAATAAAATTCGTATTTCTTTAGTTTAAAATATAAATTTTTTATATTTAAACATTTTAATACTTTGAAAATATAATTAATATATTTTTTTTAAAATTTTTGAGTAAATTATAATGTTGTTCAAGTATATTATAACAAATTGATTCAAATATTGTCGTAATATATTATTAATTATTTTTTAATATATTGTTAAAACGTTTGTAAATTCGAATAATATTATTGTGTATTTATATAATTTATATTGTATGCAAAAAGCTATTTTTTACTTTTTTCTTGTTTTTATTCTAATTTAATTATACGCTTTTTGTAAATTTAATTTAGTAAAGTACTTTGCTTCAAATAGTCGATTTTAAAGTTTATTAATATTAAATAATAAATATCGATTCTTAATTGTAATATTATTTAGCTTCTAATAATTAATATATAAGCAAAAAGTTTTATTTTTCTTTAATACAAAGAGAATCGAATATTTTATTTATAATTAAGATTTTTTAATAAATTTATTTTTTATTTTTTGCTAGATATTTGCGAAGTACTTCGAACTTCTTTTTAAATAAAATATATATAAATTCAAACGTAAATTGCTTGTTTAATTCAAGTTTAATTTTGTAATTTTACAATTAATATTTAGAAAAAATCTCTATTATTTTCTTTTCTTAAAATAAATACTTTTAATTGTTATATATTTATAATATATACTTTAGCGATTTCTTTGTTATATTAAATAGTTTAAGACTTCTAAAAGATTTATAATTTTTTTTACTTACTTTAATTTTGTAATTTGATTAATTTTTGCTAATATTTGTTAAGTTAAACTTTATTAAATTATTTTTTTGCGAAAATGTAAATTTGCTATTTGCAATTAATTTTTAATTTAATTTTTAATTTATTATTAAATATTATTAATGCGTAGATTAAATATAAATTACATAATTATATTGTGCAAATCTAGGTACTTATATATTTTAATTAACTTTTAGATTGTATTGCTTTAATTAAAATATTTCTAAAACAATATTATAAATAACTATTTTTACTATATTAAAGATTAGTTTCTTGTAATATTGCTAAATAGCTATTAATAGTAATTTTGTTTTTTTATTTACTTTTTTATTCTTGTTAAGTAATAAATTTTTATCTATAATTACTAGATTGTATATGTTAGATTTTCTTTAAATAAAATACTTTTTTCTTTTAACAAAAGCTTTAATTATAAAATTATTTGTCGTATTAAAATCGATTATTATAGTAAATTAATAATTATTGATTTTAATTAATATAATAAAATATTATATATATGCTATTAAGTTTAGTTGTTGTTGTTAAGCTAATATATTGCATTTTTTTAGTATACTCTTTATTAAAAAATTTAAACTTTTTTTTGCTTTAATGTTGTAACTTTTGCTTTAAATATCTTTTTGCGCTAAGTTTTCTTTTTATACTAAGCTAATAACTTTAATTTTCTAGAAAATTAATTAATTTCTTCTTTGTCTTTTAAATAAGTTTAATATAAGTTGTTATAATATTTTGTTCAATTAAGTGTCGCGTATTTCTTTGCTTTTTTTATTTTTTTTTAAGATAAATTTACATTGCTTAGTTGTTATTCGATTTTATTAAATTTTTTTATAGTAACGTCGCTTTTTAGCGCTTTCTCGCATTTATTTATAATTTAATTTTTTTTTTCTTTAATAAATTAGCTAAAATCTCGAGATATTTTGTAATGTTATCTAGACATTTATAAAAATTCTTTTAATTATATTTGTTATCTAAGTTTGTTACTAAATAAGAATATAACGTTTTTAATTATTTTGCTCTTATAATTTTATTAAGTATTTGATTGACTTCTTGCATAGATACAAATATCTTGTTTAATAATATTTTATCTAGAACTTTCTATAATTAATTTAAGTCTTTTATCAAATAGTAGTTGTTGTTTAATCTAATTTTAAGAATGTTCGCTTTTGTGTTAATTTGCTTTCTAATGTTGTTCTAACTATTAAATATCTCTCTTAATATAGCATTAATTTGTTAACGATTTATTAAGTTTTATAATTAATAATTTTTTGCAAAGTAATTTGATTTGTTATATAAATAGTACGTTTTTTAAAATTTGTTACTTTGCTTTTTTTTAAAGTTTTTCTCTTTATATTGTTAAGTAAAATCTAGTTTTATAAATGCAAATTTACAATAATTAAAATTATTGTACTTCTAGTTAGAACAAAATTCTTCTTGCTAATATTTAATTACTAGTTCAAAAAAGATTTCTATTCTTTTTTAAAATTAATTGTATTTTTTTTATAGCTCTTTTATATAATTTGTTGTCGAAATCGATAACTACTTTAATAAAATTAAATATATTGTTAAAATTTTTTTATTATATATAATTTTGTCTTTTAGATTGTTTTTAAGATTTTGTCGAAACATTGTTATAAATGCAACATTGTTTTATTTGATTAAATTAATATATTTTTAAAATCTAGCTACGTAGTTTGTTGCAAAAATTCGTTAAATTAAATATTAAATTATTCTTTTTGCAATTTGTTTTTCGTTAAATATTTTAAAGATTCTTCGAAGCTCTTTTTTAAAATTATTAAAATTTGTAAATATTGTACAAGAATTTTCGCTATTGTTTTTTAAATATTTTTGTAAATTTAGTTTAAACTAATATTAAACTTTTTCTTTAAAAAATATTAATGCAAAAATTGTCTTTTAATTCGCTAGAATAAAATAGAAGATAAAATAAATATTTACTTATATAAATTAGTTCTTTAAATTAATACAATCTTTATAATAAATATTAAATTTATTAATCTTAATTTTGTTGTTTCTTATAATTGATAATTGACGTAATACTAATAAGCTAGTATTTAAGATAGAGATGCGTTAATCTAATATAGATATTCTTAAAGTATTTAAAATATTACGCTAATACTTTCTTCGAAAATATTAGAGTAAATTGTGTTATTAAAGAGATTTGTAAACATCTTTAGACAATGCAAGCAATTACTTAATAATAAGAATTTGCAACTATAGACAATTTCTATATTTAATAAATTTTAAAAAAGATTCGATAAATTAAAGTAACAATAAGTAAAAATTTATAATAAGTTAAACACAATTTATAAAAGAATTATGTTTTAAGTTTTCTATATATTAAAAAAATATTAATTGTTTATTTTGTTTGTTTGTCGAACAATGCGAACATAATTACTTGCAATGTTCGTTTGTCGAACATAACAAACATTATATTTAAATTGTTCGTTTCTCGAGCATAACAAGTATAATAGCAAGTTCGTCCAAAGACGTAGAACTTGAATTATTGATATAGCTTTGATAAACTCGTAATACGTGTCGCATCAAGTCTCTTTAAATTGACGACTAACAAGTAGTCTTCTAGCAATACGTCTAAGCTTAAAACCTTGTATTTTAAGTTAAATTGCATTATTTTAGTGCGTTTACATACAACTTCGATCTAGAACGTCAATATTTCTACAAAGTTTACAAACGAATATTATGTTAACATTATAATAACGTAGTTTAATTAATATTTTAAATATTGTTACTAGTTTAATGTAAAATCTAGCGTTGAACAAAATCTATATGTACAAAAGTTAACGTTGTGTTGTTGTGCCAACATTAAATATAAAAAGTAGCAAAAATAACAAATTTTTAATTATGTACGCAAGCGACGTTAGAATCGTCTTTGTCAAGATTTTCTTAAATATACTTTTAATTATAGTGCTTAACACATATGTTTAATAAAAAATAAGAAAACTATACGCGTTGTGTTAATAATAAAAAAAGAGAGTTTTTTACATATTGTGTTAATAATATTAAAAAGAGAAGTTCTTGCAATAGACACAAACGCTATTAAGATTATTTTAAAAACGCTAAGATAACATGTTTATAATACGCTAAACTTTAAATTTGTGTCAAGAATGCATTTTCTACATACTTTATCAAATATTATGTAGTTTGGACTCGTAATTAAGGGTTTTAAGCTTAGACGTAAAAGCGCTTTTGATGTTAGTTAGCGACTTAGCATGTCAACTCGCTAGGGGCTTGGCAACTTCACTCTGAGAACTGAGGCAAACTCATTGATATCTAATTAGTTTGCTTAGTAAGCAGTGCCAAGCCAGGAGTCTTGGCGACGTCTTTGGGAAATATGCAACAGTTTTCCTGCCAGCAGACTGAAGTACTCAATCACTCAGATGGAGTACTTACCTATATATATCGAAGCATCTTCATCAATCGGGGACACCGGCTTGAGCGAGCTGACAGACTCATAGATAATGCAACAGGCAGGAGCCGTCTTCTTGCCCGCAAACGAATGCGCGTCAGGTCCGGGAATCATTCTACTCCTCGCAAAAGATCACTATTCTCTACTATGGATATGCACTCCCTTCCCTTGAAACCCTAACGATATCTCCCGGCCCAGCTTTGACTCTCATCCAGATTAATGTCCATGCTGTTTTAGAATTTGGCCCCCTCATTACGTGTCGCTTATGCGATAAAAGCGCAAAAATGCCCGATCTGCTATGAAACGTCTCAAAAGCCCAAACGCGGGCTGCAAAGGCCCGGCTGCTATATATTGACTCGGCGATTCTTTATAAGTTCGAGGTTTGGGCTGTGTTTGCCCATGTGTGCGAAAGCTCTTCCTCCGTATCTGGCTTCGTAAGTTGGATGCTTGTCGGTGTCTCCATTGCTCGAAGTCTATGTCACGGTAGGAAGTTACGACTATCATAAGACGCCATTTCCGCACCATGTTTCGGTTTGACAAAGCTTTGAGCCTGCTGCTCTGTATTTCGTCGTTGCTGCAATGGACCTCTGCACAACTTACCGGTTTGGCGACGAGTCCAGGCAATAAATACATTGTCACGATCGAAATTACCAATCCGACAACCTCTAACATTTCGGTCCTTGCTTGGAACAATGTGTTCGATAACACAACAGCGCTGCCCATTTTCTTCGACGTCAAAGATGATATGGGAAATGTCGTGCCGTTGGCTTCCATGAACGTCATGCGTGCTGGCTTTTCGAGCAACGACTTGTACACTCTTACACCAGGAAGCACCTACTATAGGACGGTCGACCTGAGGCAATGCCTGCAGAATCTACCCAGCGGACCCAGTGCACCACTTGGTGGCGGTTTCACACCGAAGGTGTTCACGATAGCTCCACCACCCTCCTTCAAAGGCTTTATTGGGGACCCCTCGACAGTCATTGCATCGCCGGCGAACTTCGACTCGAATCCCAAAACGTTGGGGGACTTGTCCCAATCGAATCTGCAAGATATCACCGTCAGCTCCACTCCGACCCGTTTCAGTGCGGTTTTCCCGTTGATCGGATACGTGGATTCGTCATTCGAGAGTCCTGCCGACGGAGCCCACGTGGATGGTAAGTGTACAGGCCAGGATCTTACAGACATGTCAAATGCCTTGTTCGATACCGGTGTCTATGCCAACTCTCTTGCCATGGCGGCCAACGATACAACCAATACGCTATTCCCATTATTCTTTTCGGTCTTCGCACGACAGTCTGTCTCATTTATTGCTACGGCGGCGGCCAACAGCGTCCATGGTCAAGGCCCACATGTTGATCTGTTCTGCGATGACATAGAGAGCATTTGCGCGGACCCAAACGTTCTGGGCTATTCCTTCACTCCTTCGTTCCTCGGGAATGCGTACATCGTCCTCTGTCCGACTGCTCGAGCCTTGGGCCGAGCTCCGGCTCCATGTCAGACAGGAGCTTCGGGAAGCGCCACTGCTTCGCACGTCATGTTCCATCTCATGATGACACTCAACAACGTGATCCCAGCCGTGATGACCAATTCCATAGACGGCCCGGCCGCCTGTCAGCAATTGCCGAATTCGACCTTGATCGACCCAACCACGAATCCGGACTCACTGGCGCAGCTTGCCCTAGCCGAATGGGGCGATGGCCTCGGTGGACCACCGTACAATGGAGCATCATGCCTACCAACCCGTGATGTTCATCCAGAAAAGGAAAGACGAGCAGTGCAGCCCAGGCGTCTGGCGGCATCGACTTCGAGGAAGCGCACTTCGCGCGTAGCAAAACGAGATTTTCCGCCGAACGTGTTGAGGTACACGGACGTCGCATACGATATGGCGGTGACCCAAGAATGCTCGGTAGCCGAGGCATCGATGCTCCAATACGCCGTCGCGAACGCGCAAGCCTTGGCGAAATACGCCAGTAGTGATATAGGAAGCACGTCGTCTGCGTCCGCTGAAAGATGGACCACGTATGGTACCCCCCCTCCGCCCAATTGGCCGTCTTGCTGAGACAGCAATCTAGATTCTTCAACGGCGACGCAACGGTCAAAGCGCAGGTCAAGAAATTCTATGACACCGTATCCACCTGGTATTGTTGTCCCTTCTCAAGCCGTGATAGACAAGTGTTTGTCCAGCCAAACATCAGACTGCTAACATAAATAATGAAACCCCAGGAACACAACCGGCCCCTACGTCAACAACGTCCAATTCCGCTGCGACGCCATCCGTCGATCTCCATTCTGCCGGTCCGGCGGCCTAATCCAAGTCGAACGATACCTCTACCCCGAAGGGAAACTCGCCATGCTCGTCGCCTGCCCTTCCTACTTCTACACCCCCATGGCCTCGGAGTGCATCAACCCGATGAGCATGGCGGGCGGGTTCAAGGAGCTGGCGCAGGACCAGGGCGGCATCATGCTGACGGAGCTGCTGCACATCGTCACGCAGCAGAACCAAGGCTCGTTGGTCGAAGACGGGAACCCGGAGTGCTACGATTGGAACTGCATGGTGCAGAACGCGCACGATAGGGTGCTGCCGACGTTCCCGGACGTGAATTTGCCGGAGCGGGTGGCGATTAATTACGAGTTCTTCGCGTATGCGAATCGGGCGTCGAGGACGGATTGCACGTGGACTGAGTTCGCCGGGGCTACGTGGGGCGCGTTTGCTTTCTGAGAGACTTTTGTCTCAGTCTGATAGATAGCGCTACGAGACTGCGTTTGGCTTTCATATCACACAGCAATGTGACTTAGAGAATATTTTAAATTCGATCATACGCAAGCTCACATTTCAGATTCAACTCGCTATTAGTAAGAGAAGCATGCCAAGGTGCTTGCAAGCCCTCAGACCCCCAATCGCCTCGCAAAAGCGGGGAGCTTAGGATGCGTAAAGCCCGACGCCTCGATCATAAGGTATCATCCCGTGAGACTCCGTTCAAGGTATATCATACGGCAGAGGGATCGAATTCTAGGCGTAATGACAGACTTACGCCACCGTGACGAAGCAGCGTAGAGGCCACTCGATGAGACATGGAGGAAAATACTTCACCAAATATGGGTAGCCGTTCAGGCGAATGATACGGACCAATTTTGCCATGGAACTGACTCTTCCGGCTAGGATGGGACAATAGAATGTGTACTCCAAGTCCCAAGACAGTCGCTAGCCCAATGAATCTTTTAAGTGATGGCTTCTGAATCTCGTTGATTCAGTGGTGGATAGGTAGTGTGCTGTATGTATGTGTACTAATCTGGATGCAAGAATTTAGTGTGGTCCGTATCAAGAGGATTTCCATTGTCCAGTTCATTGACGCATGATAATTTGTTGTAAATCGATCAAACGGGTTGAAATGGACAAAGCCGTGAGACAAGCGTTCTTGCTTGGAATCACAGCCAATTTCGTGCCCGAACAAACATGTCGAGACAAAGCTGGTTGTATAATTCGGATCATAATCTCCGTAGATCTAAATGATCATCCCTTGTGAGCTACTCCGAATGTGAATCAAAGGTCAATTGGAATATACGAGAGAAAATCTGTTCGAGTCCGAAAAATCGTAATCATAACATATCACATTTTATATCAGCAAGAGAGCGACAGAGTATTGATATGGTGAAGACGAGAACCGCAGCAGCTAGAGATGCTTCAATACCAGCAGACGATGTAGTCAGAAGCTATGAACCCACTCGAGCCAGAAAGAGTTCGCGACGGGGAAATGGCGTCGTCGAGAATCGAGCACCGTTCCGAGTGAGCAAGGCCTCGAGACAGAAATCTGCTAGAACAGACGATCGAGTCTCGATCGATCAAGCAATCCATCGTGCAGCCCGAGATATGCGATCGCGAACCTTACAGCCGAACCAGAATGGTGGTCATCGACACGGCAGTCCCAACGAACACCGAGACTGCTGCCCACAGGACTTCCCAAACATCGACTTCCATCAATTGTTCGGCCTGTCACTCACGCGTAAAAATCCCATCTCGGAAACGGTGGATCCCGGTGTAGCCAAATTCTGGAACATGCTCAGCGAAACGCCAGCCTTGTTGCAACACTACATCCCGGACATCAACGAACGTTACCGCATAGCCTTCAAGCAGTTCTTCAAGGTGAATTCCATCAGCGTCCATGGACATGTAAGTGACGCCGCGAATCCTTATGTTTTGGCCAGTCTGTTGAAGCACCTTGCTAAAGAGTCCAAGAAAGTGTCTGACTAGTTCTTTCTCAATGAGGACAACAAGACAGTGTGTCGAGTGGCGATCACGGATCGGACGTACGGCAGCGGCTACGACCCTCTGGCTTATAAGTCCACCATTCCCATCGTTCGCCCTTTAGCATCCGGAGAAAGGCCAATTGTGATAGATACTCGAAGACCAAACAAGGTTAATAATCAGATCAGGCTTGCGAAGGAGCAAGGATGCGTGGTCTTGTTCGCAGAAATCGTGCGAGCCAAGAATGGCACAGTAATCTCCGAGGCTGCCTAGAAAGCTCTCCTTGATGCTTGCAAAGAGCATTGTCTGAGTCTCGTCGTCGACGAGGCGATGACGACGATCCGATGCGGCGCTCCATTTGCTTATCAATTGCCGCAATATCGAAAATACGAACTGCCAGACTTGATACTATACGGCAAGGCAATCAAAACGAACGGTATTGCAATTGAGTGAAAAGGTATCAATATGAAGAAGCTAGGTATCAATGGGACGGACCAGCGCGAGGAGACAATGATAGCTTAGCAAGAGCGCTACACTGAGATAGCTACTCCCGCAGATCTTCTGACTTCAATTGGGACACTAACCTTGGCAGCCAAAGAAGACTGGCCGAAGCGTTCTCAGAAAGTCGGAGGAGTCCTCCGCGACATCATCAAGAGTGAAGGCATCGCCAAGTCGTCGACGATAACGAGTCTGCACAGTCTAATCTATCTGCAAAAGGAAGATTACGCTCGGACATCGCCACCGATCATGGGCGCATACGCTGGTGAATATGTGCGCTGGCTATCGACTCTGGACGAGGTGATGATGTCCAAAGACGGGCTTGTGGTAAAGGTTTTCAGCAAGAGCAGTCTGGCACATCGAAAAGAAGTCGCAGAATGGTAAAAAAGCATGGGGTTGAAGCCTCGTTGGTGCTCGACGTGTGCAGAGCCAGTCGAGCCTGAGGAGGAAGATATATGTATAAAGTGCGTAGCGCGTTTACCCACTCACAATAGGGTTAACTGTGAGTGGGTAAACGCGTTGGCTCTACGACGGCGCGCCTAGGTATAAGAAACGTAGGATCACTATGGGGTTCAGTATCCCTTAAACCGTCATTAAAGCTGCCACCCCAGGATTACGGCAGCTAACCATATGTAGTACGGATATTGACTCAGCGTCGCTTATCTGACCCGTGAGAAAGCTC
>JAABUS010002558.1_pt1 | contig 33886 bp, 35 predicted proteins | sample 5560161 | NCBI WGS metagenome assembly JAABUS01 (sample SAMN10711885, study PRJNA513376) | rock metagenome | isolation source: Antarctica rocks | place: Antarctica: Victoria Land, Trio Nunatak nord | collected 2016-01-04 | reverse complement strand
TCAACTCAACTTCTATACCTTCAATGTTATATCGGCTAAAAATTGACCGAAATTTATCCTGGCCAAAACTTTTTTCAAGCTGGTTTTTATAAAGGCTTAAAGCTTTATCTATATGAAAAACTACAGCAGCGGAACATAAAATATCAATATCATTAGGCTTAACATCATAGCCTTGCAAAAACAAACTGGTTGTGCCAATAATCATCCAATCTTTAGCAACTGGGCTTAGCAGTTCGTGCACTGTTATTAAAGCTTTGGTTATTTTAGTATCATACATCTTATATCAGCAGATCTGGCCGTCTGTTTTTTGTTCGTTCCAATGCTTGTTCGTGCCGCCATTTTTCGATTTCCGGTGTGTTGCCGCTCAATAAAATGGACGGTACTTGCTGTCCGTTCCATTCCGCCGGGCGTGTATATAAAGGCGCATCCAGCAAACCGTCCTGAAAAGAATCTGACAGGGCGGAAGTTTCATCCGAAAGTACGCCCGGGATCAACCGCACTACCGCATCCACCAAAACCGCGGCTGGTAATTCCCCTCCGGAAAGTACGTAATCGCCTACAGAGATTTCGCGGGTAACAAAAGTATCGCGGATGCGCTGGTCAATCCCTTTATAATGGCCACACAAAATCATGATGCTTCTTTTACCAGATAAATTATTGGCGATTTGCTGGTTTAATGTTTCTCCATCAGGCGTCATAAAAATCACTTCATTATATTCCCGTTGTGTTTTAAGATGATTGATGCAATTGGCAAAAGGCTCCACGGCCATCACCATACCGCTGCCGCCACCATATTGATAATCATCTACGCTTTTTTGCTTGTTGGCTGCGTAGTCGCGCAAGTTATGGACTTGGATTTCAGCAATCCCTTTTTTTTGTGCCCGTTGCAAAATGGAATGCGCAAACGGACTTTCGAGCAGGCTGGGCAAAACGGTGATGATATCAAAACGCATGGAGCAAAGATAAAGGTTATCGGAAGGTGAAAGGCTAAAGGCAGAAGGGTGAAAGGCAACAATTAATCTAAATAAACATCCAATAACCCTTCCGGCAAATCCACTACAACTACTCCTTTTACCACATCAATACTTTTGATAATGCTTTCGTTTAAAGGGAAAAGCACTTCCTGGTTTTTGTAAGAAACGGTAGCTACTAATTGCTGCGGAAAATTATGTATTTCAATGATCTCCCCCAGTTCCCCTTCGTTTACATCTACGGCAATAAAATTTAGCAAATCTTTCAACCCAAACTCACCCTTTTTCTTTTTTGGTTTGAGCTTATTAGGTAGGAAAACATCCTTTTTCACCAATAGTGTAGCCTTTTCAATAGTGTCCACATCTTCCAGTTGCAGGTAAGCGATGTTTTTCTGCGGAAGCTTAAAAAGCGTTACAAAATACGGAACCAGCTTCCCGGAAAGTTCGATAAATAAACTATTGAATTTCAACTTTTCCGGTTCTTCAAAAACAATGAACACTTGCAATTCACCTTTTAAACCGCGTGTTTTGGAAATGGTGCCTAAGCGGAAACAATCGTCCGTTGTCATCAATAAAAGGGGTTTAAAACCAGTATAGCGAAGGCCTTCCTGCAAAAAGAAGACACTTCGCTATATCCTAAATTTTATATTTGAAATTACTCAGCAGGAGCTTCTTCGGTTGCTTCGGCAACTGGTGCTGCAGGCGGTGTGTTTTTGGCAACGATGGCCGCAGCACGGTCTGCATTTTTCTTGACTTCGGCAGCTAAGGCAGCTTTTCTGGCTTCATCTTTTGTAGAAACCAGCAATGATTTTTTACCGCTGATCTTATTTTCTTTTTGTTCAGACCATTCTGCAAATTTTGCATCGGCTTGTTCTTCGGTCAATGCACCTTTTGTAACACCTCCCTGCAAGTGTTTTTTGTACATGACACCCTTGTAAGCCAAAATCGCACGGCAAGTATCCGTTGGCGTAGCACCCGTGTTTACCCAGTTTAAAGTTTTATCAAAATCAATATTGATCGTTGCAGGATTTGTGTTTGGGTCATAAGAGCCTAAACGTTCTATAAAGCGGCCATCTCTTGGTGCTCGGGCATCGGCTACCACAATGTGATAAAATGGTTTGCCTTTTTTACCATGTCTTTGTAATCTGATTTTAGTTGCCATTTTTTTGTTTTTTTATGTATTCAACATAGCCCCCGGAACTTTTTGTTGCGGGGCTGCAAAAATAGAAAAAAATAATCAACCATGATTATAATCCTTGTTTAATCTATAAAAAATGTTTTTTAAACTGAATTTGAACCTTCTGATTAAAATATTTATTTCTATTTGCACAATAAGAATATTTGAAAAAATGGAAAGACAACGCATTGGTATTGATATGGACGAGGTGCTGGCAGATGTAATTGCCAAATTTGAAACTCTTTACAAGCAGCATCACCCAAATGAAACCTTACAGGAGCAGGCAGACGGCATAGAGTTCTATGACCTTCTGCCCGAACATATTGCCGGTGATTTCAGAAAACATATTTATGAAAAAGGCTTTTTTCGTGACTTGGAAGTGATTGAAGACAGCCAGCGCGTAGTAAAAGAACTAACCAAAAAATATGATGTTTTTATTGTCTCTGCCGCTATGGAATTCCGAAATTCACTTGAAGACAAAGTGGACTGGCTGGCAGATCATTTTCCGTTTATTTCCTGGCAACGCACTATTTTTTGCGGCTTAAAAATAGTAAATGTAGATGTATTGATTGATGACCGCAGCCGCAATTTTATTGGGTTTGATGGCCGGCCACTACTGTTTACTTCTCCCCACAACAGATTAATTACCGAATTTGAACGGGTAAATACCTGGGAAGAAGTAGCTGCAAAGCTATTGTGATTTTAAGGTGATAAAAGAAGCATGCTTCTTTTATCACCTTAAAATTTATAAAGAAAGTACCTCTACGATTTTTATAAAATTGGGGTTGATCTCTGTGTTATGCTTAACAGCTTGGGCAAAATCGGTATAAGCGATTTCATTGTGTATAATGCCCACCATTTCATTCCTATGCCCATCCAGCAAAGCTTCCACTGCCGCCACACCAACCCGGCTGGCCAAAACACGGTCCATGCAAGTTGGGCTCCCGCCACGCTGAATATGGCCTAAAATAGAAATACGGGTATCATAATTCGGATATTTTTCCTGTATCTGTTCTCCTATTTTAAAAGCACCACCTTCTTCTTCCCCTTCGGCAACAATAATAATTTTGGACGATTTATGCCTGCGCCCACGCTCCAACCGTGCAAAAACAGATTCAATACCGGTTGAGGTCCCTGGTATCAAAATAGCTTCTGCACCGGTAGCAATCCCTGTTCGCAAAGCAATAAAACCACAATCCCGGCCCATTACTTCTACAATAAACAAGCGGTCGTGCGACTCGGCCGTGTCCCGGATTTTATCAACCGCGTTGGTTACGGTATTGATGGCCGTGTCATAGCCAATGGTAAAATCCGTTCCAAACAAGTCATTATCAATCGTTCCGGGCAAACCAACAATAGGCATGTTAAATTCCTGTCCGAAGATCCGGGCTCCGGCAAAAGTACCTTCGCCACCAATCGCGACCAGTGCGTCAACTTTGTTTTTTTGCAATTGCCCGTATGCCAGCTTTCGGCCTTCCGGCGTTTTAAACTGCTCGCAGCGGGCGGTTTTTAAAATTGTTCCGCCGCGTTGCACGATGTTGGCTACCGAACGCCGGTCCATCAAAGCCATGTCTCCGTTGATCATTCCTTCGTAACCGCGCCGGATACCCGTCACTTGGATGTTATAGTACAAAGCCGTCCGGACAACGGCACGTATGGCGGCATTCATTCCCGGCGCATCGCCGCCGGAAGTCAGCAAGCCAATATTTTCTATAGATGTAGTCATGTATCAATTCTCTGTCTGAACCTCAGCCTGCAATTATTTTACCGGAATACTGAAATCAATATCTTCCGGCGGCAGGCATTTTTTATCATTACAAATCATGTATTCCACTTTGCCTTTAATACTGGTTTGATCTTTTTTCAATTTTATTTTTTGCTGAAAAATAACGCTGTTTTCAAAGTAGCTTACATTCATTTTAAATGCGTTTTCAAATTTGGTTACCGGTTTCGGTTCTGCCAATGCTCCGTTTATCGCATAATCTTTGGAAGGCGTAAAAGCAAAAGCCGTTTTGACCGGGCCGCCATCTTTTTGCCGGGTCGAATAAATATGCCAGCCGTTATCAATTGTAGCTTTCAGCAGCAAAACAGCTTCTGTCTTGCTGATTTTTTTGGCAGCGTATGACCATTTTACCGGTGTCAGTATCTGTGCAAATAAGCCGGTGCTAAATAAAGATACTGCAAATAACAAGGTTAATTTTTTCATGATTGATTAAAAATAAATTTGATCTGTTTTAAATCAAAAAATACGGTTTCCTTTTCTTTTTTGATGCCTAATAAACCCATTTGGTTTACGGTGGATATTTTCCCTTTAAAAATTTCTTCGTTTGCTTTAAACGGAAGCTCCTGCCCCAGCCCATACAAATTCTCCAGGTATTCCTGTTTGATTTCTTCCAGCCGCCCGGCTTTTAACTTCAAATAATACAATTCTATTCCGGCGCAAATTTGTAATAATACTTCTTTTAAACCACTTTTTTTATTCAAAATCTGCTGCAAAGAAATCGGATTAGGCAAATGAGCGGGGAAAACTGCCTGGTTTACATTGATGCCGATGCCAACGACTGAATTTTTTATCGTTTGGCCGGCCAGTATATTTTCAATCAAAATACCGCCAAGCTTTTTTTGCCCGTAATAAATATCATTGGGCCATTTAATACTTACAGAATTGCCAAGGATTTTTTGTAGCGGCTTGATCACGCCCAAGCTAACTGTCATCAAAAGAGAAAAGGCGTTTTCCGGCAGCAAAAAATGAGGAAATAAAAGCAGGCTGAAAGTTAGATTTTTTCCGGCCTCGCTATGCCAGCCATTTTGCTGCTGCCCTTTACCGGCCGTTTGGTGTTCTGCCATAATGACCGTTCCTTCGGGCAATGGCGTGGAATTTGCCACTAACTGTTTCATCAGGTCGTTGGTGGACGTTATCTCCTTATACGTCAGAATATTTTGTCCAACAAATGCACCCGAAATTATGTTATTTTGCAAAGTAGAATAAATCGTGTGTGATTTCGTTTCCAAAACTAAGTGTTTTTAATGGTAATAAACAAGAAAAAATTAGAATCGGCCTTAATATCAGAAATCATTATCCAAGGTATTCAGGAAAAAAAAGGCAACGATATTGTTAGATTAGACCTCAGAAATATCCGCAGTTCGGTGTCAGATTATTTTGTGATCTGCCATGCGGAATCGACCACTCAGGTAAAGGCAATTGCGGGAAGTATAGAAGAAGAAGTTTATAAAACCTTGAAACAGGATCCATGGAGAAAAGAAGGCTTTGAATACGGAGAGTGGATTTTATTAGATTACGTTGACGTTGTGGTACACATATTTAAAACAGATAAACGCGAGTTTTACGGGATAGAAGAGTTGTGGGGCGATGCCGAATTTAAATCTTACAAAAGTGCTTAAGTTATTTTCAGATCCTGTTGTGTAATTGTATAATATGTGTTCATAAAAATGAAAGAAAAAAACTCTGAAAATCAAAAAACCATCCGCCGGATACCTAATAAAAAAACTACACCTAAGCCCCCTAAATTTAATTTTATGTGGATTTATGCAATCGCTGTAATCGGATTGTTGGTTGTACCTTATTTTTTTGGCGGCAGCGGAGGCTCGCTTATTAACTTTCAAACTTTTGAAAGTAGTATGCTTAAAAAAGGCGACGTCGATAAAATTGTTGCCTACAAAAACGGGGATTTGGTAGTGGCCGAAGTTTATATTAAAAAAGACAGTTTGAGCAAATCGCAGTATGCTTCTGTTCGGGACAAACGCTCTTTTAATATGTCTAATGATAATGCCCAGTATTATTTTACCGATGCTTCTTATGAAAGCCTGAAACAATCTGTATTGGCTGCACAAAAAGATGTGCCGGATGCACAAAAAGTACAGCCTACTTATGAACAGCATGAAAGCATCTTTTCCAGTTGGTTGGTACAAACCATCATTATGGTAGCTTTATTTGCTGGTATGTGGATGCTGATTATGCGCAGGATGGGTGGTGCTTCTGGCGGTGGGCCGGGCGGTCAGATTTTCAATATTGGTAAATCTAAAGCTACACTTTTTGATAAAGAATCCCAGGTAAACGTTACTTTTAATGATGTGGCCGGTTTGGAAGAAGCCAAACAAGAAGTCATGGAAATTGTGGATTTTCTAAAAAACCCTAAGAAATATACCAACCTAGGCGGTAAAATCCCTAAAGGTGCTTTGCTGATCGGTGCACCGGGAACAGGCAAAACTTTATTGGCAAAAGCAGTGGCCGGCGAAGCGCAAGTTCCTTTTTTCTCTCTTTCAGGCTCTGATTTTGTGGAAATGTTTGTAGGTGTTGGTGCTTCCCGTGTGCGTGATTTGTTTAAACAGGCAAAAGACAAAGCTCCTTGTATCATTTTTATTGATGAGATAGATGCTATCGGCCGTGCCCGCGGTAAAAATAATATCGTTGGCGGTAATGATGAACGTGAAAATACATTGAACCAGTTGCTGGTTGAAATGGATGGTTTCGGTACAGATTCCGGTATCATTATCCTGGCAGCCACCAACCGCCCGGATGTGTTGGATTCTGCTTTGATGCGCCCGGGACGTTTTGACAGACAGGTTTCTATCGATAAACCGGATTTGAACGGCCGAGAACAAATTTTCAAAGTACATTTACAACCGGTAAAAACAGCAGCCGATGTAGATGCCAAGAAATTATCAGCACAAACCCCTGGATTTGCAGGTGCAGAAATTGCCAATGTTTGTAACGAAGCAGCTTTAATTGCTGCCCGTAAAAACAAAGAAGCTGTTGATATGCAGGATTTCCAGGATGCTGTTGACCGTGTTATCGGTGGTTTGGAAAAGAAAAACAAGATTATCTCACCGGAGGAAAAACGAATTGTAGCCTTCCACGAAGCTGGCCATGCTATCGCTGGCTGGTTTTTAGAACATGCCGATCCCTTGGTTAAAGTATCTATCGTTCCGCGCGGTGTTGCAGCTTTAGGTTATGCCCAATACTTGCCTAAAGAGCAGTTTTTATATACTACAGAGCAGTTAATGGACGGTTTATGTATGACGATGGGCGGACGAGTAGCAGAAGATATCGTGTTCAACAAAATATCGACCGGTGCACAGAACGACCTGGAACGCATCACCAAGCTTTCTTATGCTATGGTTAGTATTTATGGTATGAACGATAAAGTTGGAAATGTTTCCTTTAATGACACACAAGGCGAATACCAGTTTAACAAGCCTTATTCTGATAAAACTTCTGAATTAATTGACAATGAAGTTCGTGGTTTAATTAATAATGTATATCAACTTACTAAAAATTTACTGATAGAAAAACGGGAAGGTTTGGATAAATTAGCCAATAAATTACTTGAAAAAGAAATTTTATTTCAGTCTGATTTAGAGGAAATATTAGGTAAACGTCCGTTCGGAACCCGTACTACTTACGATGAATTTGTAAACGGGGAAGAGCCCGCCAATTTAGAACCTGTAGCTCAAAACCTGGTTCATGAAGGAGTTGGTGATCATTCAGGGACTTTCGAAAGGAACCCGGAAGAAACAGATGTTAATTCCAAAACAAAATAAACTTTTTTAGATAATTTTTAAGCCACTATGTAAACACATAGTGGCTTTTATTTTTTGGCGATGAAAGACAATACTACCCCGAAAGAACAACTGCTGAAAAAAATCCGTAAAGCTTTGCTGGAAAAGCGGGACAATCCTTACCCGCAGCTGGAAGATTTGCCTTTGTATCCACCGCAGGATGATTTGCTGGAATTGATGTTTGCCGAACAGTTTACTGCTGTATCTGGCCAGTTTGTTTTTTGTGAAGATGAAATCCAATTTATCGAAAACCTGCTTACACTTGCCGAACAGCGCAGTTGGCATAAAATATATTGCTGGGAAAAGTATCTGCAAAACATCCTTGCAACTTATGAATATCCTTATTTTGAGACCGACAAAGATTTTGAACAGGCGGAAGTCGGACTTACTTTATGTGATGCTTTGATCGCCAGAAATGGCAGCATCATGGTCACCAACGGCAATGCAGCAGGCAGAAGGCTTAGCATTTATCCGCACCAGCATATTGTGCTGGCTTATACTTCTCAATTGGTTTTAGATTTGAAAGATGGGTTTAAACTCCTCAAAAATAAATATCGAAACAATCTTCCTTCCATGATCTCTACCATCACCGGCCCAAGCAGAACAGCAGATATTGAAAAAACACTGGTGCTTGGTGCACATGGGCCAAAAGAACTTTTTGTTTTTTTGTTAGATGATTTACAGGCATAAAACGAAGCATTGCTTCAAACCATACTGTTTTTATCACCTATTTTTTTGTTTGATCATATTTTAATTTTGCTATTTTTTTTAGCAATTTTGTTTAATGAACCAGCAGGAAAATCAGGAATATTTTAAAGGCCGGGGGGCGCAGTTAAACACGCACAACAAGTTTTTAAAAAGCAAATATGTATCCGAATTTGAAGAAGGTTTAGATGAACCTCTTTTGGAAAATACCAAAACACAGTTTTTTAACGAAACGCCTAAAAAGATCGTAAGCGAATCCAACAGTCCTGATTTATCTTTCAATTATTCCATCAACCCATACCAAGGCTGCGAGCATGGCTGTATTTATTGCTATGCGCGAAACTCACATGAATATTATGGTTTTAGTGCCGGATTAGATTTTGAACGCAAGATTATCATCAAGCATGATGCTGCGCAGTTGCTGGAAAATTACTTCAACAAAAAGAATTATCAGCCTGCTGTTATTGCGCTTTCCGGCAATACAGATTGCTATCAACCCATCGAAAAAAAGTTAAAGATTACCCGCTCATTACTGGAAGTCTTTTTAAAATACCGGCATCCGGTCAGCATCATCACCAAAAATAACTTGATTTTGCGTGACTTGGATCTGGTTGCAGCTTTAGCCGAACTCGATCTCATCCACGTCAATATTTCTATTACCTCTTTGTCCGAAGTTTTACGCCTTAAATTAGAACCCCGAACGGTAACTGCTGCCGGCCGTTTGTCTGTTATCCAAAAACTTTCGGAAGCAGGTGTACCGGTAAGAGTGATGGTTGCACCTATTATTCCAGGCTTAAACAGCCATGAAATCACCGGGATCATCAAAGCTGCAGCTAATTGCGGTGCAAGGGCAGCGGCTTATACAATTGTCAGGCTTAATGGCTCTATTGCCCAAATCTTTACCGATTGGATTTACAAAGCTTTTCCGGGCGAAGCAGAAAAAATTTTGCACCAGATAGAAAGCTGCCACGGCGGTAAACTAAACGATTCGCGTTGGGGAAAAAGAAAAACCGGCGACGGTAATATTGCTGATTCTATCAAACAGTTATTTACGTTAGCCTGTAAAAAGTATTTTATTGGGAAGGAAATACTGCCTTACAATCTTAATCACTTTGTAAATTTAAATGGCCGGCAGACAAAATTATTCTGATTATTTTTTGAATATAGAAAAATAAAGGTATGTTTATACTATATACCGTTTTGGTATTTAGTATAATTATGTATCCGATCCGTTCAGTCATCGTAGCCACCGGAAGTTATATTCCGGAACAAATCATTACAAGCAAGCACTTTAGCAATCATCATTTTTTTGAAAAAGATGGAAAACCAATTGCCAAAAGCAATCCGGTCATATTAGAGCAGTTTAAAAACATTACGGAGATAGAAGAACGCCGGTATGCAAAAGATGATCAAAACACTTCTGATTTAGGTTTTTTGGCCGCAAAAGATGCGTTAAAAAGTTCGGGCATAGACGGAGAAACGCTAGATTACATTATTGTTGCCCATAACTTTGGCGATATTACTTCTGGTAGCAACCGCGTAGATATGGTGCCTACTTTGGCGGCCAGGATCAAACAGCTTTTACAAATTAAAAATCCGGATTGCGTAGCTTATGATTTGCCTTTCGGTTGTCCGGGCTGGGTGGAAGGGGTTATCCAGGCAAATTACTACCTTAAATCCGGCGATGCAAAAAGATGTATGGTGATCGGTGCCGAAGTTTTGTCCCGGATTACCGATCCTTATGATCGCGATACCATGATTTATGCCGATGGTGCCGGTGCTGTTATCTTGGAAGCTGTTACGGATACCAAAATAGGAATATTAGCACATAAAACCCAATCGCATGCGGTAGATTATGCAGATTTGCTGACGATGGGACGTTCTTATCACCCCGAAAAAGAAACAGAACAGGATTTGTATATCAAAATGAATGGCCGGAAGCTGTATGAATACGCGCTGATCCATGTGCCGCAAGTAATCAAAATGGCCTTGGAAAAAGCCAATGTTCATTTATATGATGTAAAAAAAGTATTGATCCATCAGGCAAACGGAAAAATGGATACCGCTATTATGCAAAGGGTTTTCAAGCTTTACGGTGAACAGGAATTTATGCCCGAAATCATGCCTATGAATATCTCGCATTACGGCAACAGTTCAGTAGCTACGGTCCCCACCTTACTGGATTGTATTTTGAAAGGAAAAATGGAAGGGCAACATATCTATCCCGGAGACAAAATCGTATTTGCTTCCGTTGGTGCCGGTATGAATATCAATGCCATCGTTTATCAGTATTAAGCCGAATACTTTTTTTACCACATAAAAAAGGTGCCCTTTTGGAGGCACCTTCTCTTTAAATATAAAATTTTTTATACAGATGGCACTGATTCTGTATTTTCCAAAACCATTTGTTCATCTACTAATATCCTTCCGCAGTGTTCGCAAACAATAATTTTTTTACGCTGACGGATATCTGCCTGACGTTGCGGCGGAATCTCGTTAAAGCAGCCGGAACAAGCATCACGTTCGATCGTGACCACGGCCAATCCATTTTTAGCATTGCTCCTTAACCGGCCATAAGCAAATAACAAACGTTCTTCAATATTTTTTTGCGATTGCGTTGCCTGTCCTGAAAGTTCGGTTTCTTCTTTTTCGGTTTCTGAGGTAATCGTGCCTAATTCTGCTTTTTTCAGTTCAAAATCTTTACGGCGCTCTTCCAGGTCAATCAGTGCTTTGTCGTAAACCTGTGTTTTGGTTGCTATTTCAAACCCAATTTCTTTGATTTTTTTCTCACTTACCTGCACATCTAATCCCTGTATTTCAATTTCTTTTGAAATCGCATCATATTCGCGGTTATTTTTAACATCCGCTAATTGCGATTCGTATTTCTTGGTATTGGATTGTGCTTCTTTTATCAGGTTTTTTCTGGTAACAACATTGTCTTCCAAGTCGTCCAGATCATTCTTTATCTTTTGAATTCGGGTTTCCAAACCAGCAACTTCATCTTCCAGATCGCTTACTTCCATCGGGAGTTCGCCTCTTACCTGTCTGATCCTGTCGATTTTTGTGTGGATGGTTTGTAGTTCGTATAAAGCTTTCAGCTTTTGTTCTACTGTTTGTTCCATTAAATAATATATTTGACGGGGTTTGTATTAATTTTTGTTAAACGGATTGCAAAAGTAGGAAATTTTTTTTGTATAATTTCGGCTAATAATTCTTGGGTAAACTGCTCTGTTTCAAAATGTCCGATATCGGCAATAACCAGTTTTCCTTCCGCATCAAAAAACTCGTGATATTTAAAATCAGCCGTTATAAAAACATCTGCACCGGAGCCAATTGCCTGCTTCAGCAAAAAACTGCCTGAGCCACCACAAACAGCTACCTTCTTCACTTTTTTGCCGGTAAAAACAGTATGGCGGATCACTGCTGCTTGCATTTGTTTTTTTACATCATGCAGGAAAGATAATTCTTCCTGCGGAAATTCCAGTTCGCCAATCAATCCTGCACCAACTTCCTGATAAGAATTGGTTATCGGATACAAATCATAAGCAACTTCTTCATAAGGATGGGCTAAAAAAAGTGCCGTTAAAATTTTGCTTTCCAAGTTAATTGGAAAAACAGTTTCAATCCTGACTTCCTCTTCATGATGTTGGATGCCTTGGTTTCCGGCAAAAGGATTGGTGCTTTCGCCTGCTTTATATGTTCCGGTTCCGTTACTGTTAAAACTGCATTCGCTGTAATTTCCAATACTTCCGCCACCGGCGGCAAATAGGGCTTCGCGTACTTTTTCTGCTTGGGCAATAGGTACAAACGTAACCAGTTTTTTCAGTAAGTTTTTTTGGGGAGATAAAATCCGGCAGTTCTGCAAACCCAATTTATCAGCAATGCGCTTGTTTACCCCAGAAGCAATATGATCCAGGTTAGTATGAATGGCGTAAATAGCAATACTGTTTTTAATGGCCTTTTCTACCACACGTTCTACATACGTTTTCCCGTTAAACTTTTTAAGACCTTTAAAAACGATGGGGTGATGGGAAACAATCAACCCACAATTATTATCAACAGCTTCGTCCACAACTGCTTCTGTACAGTCTAAGGAAATCAACGCCTGATTGATTTCCTGATTAGGATAACCAACAATTAAACCCGAATTATCGTAATCTTCCTGATAAGAGAGTGGTGCAAGGCTTTCTAAATAAGCGGTGATTTCATTTAACTTCATTGGATGAAATTAAACAACATTTTTAACCTGGTAAAAGAAGCATTCGGATAGATTACATTGATCGGTTAAAAAATTTACCCGCTACCCTTAGGGCCTTTCATCAACAATAAAGAAACAGCCAATGCACTAATAATTCCTACAAGCAGTGCGCCAAATATCTTTCCGGAAAAATCAGAGATCGAGCTTTTTGAGATATAGGTGATAAACAAAATAGCAAAAGCAATAGCTACTACACCTCCTGCAATTAAAATTTTAAAGCCTTCCTGTAAACCCTCAAAAAAGTTAATGTTGCCGTCTTTTTCTTTATCACGATATCTTTTTACTCCAAAATACAGACCAATAACCGGAATCAGAACAGAGGTAAATTCGATTGGCGAAGTAGCGTTTAAGGTGGTATTGCCCATTAAGTACATTACCCAAATCCAGATGCCGCTTAATACGCCAATAACTACTCCAAAAATTACTGCATTTTTCATAAATTTATATTAAATGTTGATTAGAATTTGTGCCTTTACCGAAGCTTTAAAGTTAATTTTTTATACCTTAAAAGAAGCATGCGACAGCAATTAAGCTGTGTATGAAAACAAACTGAAAAAAATTTGTTTGTATCAATTAAACTTTTACCAATCTCTTTTCCACCCGTTTTCTATTTAATACATTTGCAACAGTTTGAATATTCGTGAAATTTTAGAACGATACAAGGCAGACAGCCGTGTAACAAGATTAGCCCAGGCACTTAATTCGGGCAAGAACTTGCGCGTTCATCTTCGTGGTTTGGTTGGCTCTAGCGATGCTTTTCTGGCCATTGCTTTATATTTTTTGCAGCATAAACATACTATTTTTGTTTTGCCGGATCAGGAAGAAGCTGGTTATTTTCAGGCTGACCTGGAAAATCTGCTCGACAAGGAAATACTGCATTTCCCGTCTTCCTACCGCAAAGGGTTTGATTTTACGCAACCGGACAGCAGTCATGTTTTAGCCCGTGCAGAAGTTTTAAACGAATTGAACCATGCTTCGGAATTTGGAAACATGATTGTTACTTACCCGGAAGCATTAGCCGAAAAAGTAATTAACCGAAGTGCGCTGGAAAAAAACACGCTTGAAATTAGCGTGCAAAACAAGCTTAGCATCGAATTTATTAATGAGTTTTTGATCGAATATGATTTTGACCGGGTTGGTTTTGTTTATAGCCCGGGCCAGTTTTCTATCCGCGGCGGCATCGTTGATATTTTTTCTTTTTCGCATGATCTGCCTTATCGTGTAGAGTTTTTTGGTGATTTTATTGAATCGATCCGAACTTTTGAAATCGATAGCCAGCTTTCGGCAGAGCAAGTGAGAAGTATTACCATTGTACCGAACGTTCAATCCAAATTTTTAACAGAAAACAATATTTCTTTACTGGAATACGTGGATGCAGACACGGCAATTTGGATAAAAGATGTACAGTTTACGCTGGATATTATCCAGGAAGGATATAAAAAAGCAACCCAACTTTGGAAAGCTTTGCCCGCAACAGAGAAAAACGAAAACCAGGACTGGATTGATCCGATCTACAGTTTTTGTGATGAGAAAATGTTAGCTGATCAACTCCGCGATTTTAGTATAATAGAATTTGGCAAGCAGTTTTTTTATCAGGCAGATCAAACCATTAGCTTTGATATCCGGCCGCAGCCTTCTTTTAATAAAGATTTTAATTTGCTTATCCACAACATTAAAAACAATGATGCGGAGCAGATTGAAAACTTAATTTTAACAGATTCTACCAAACAGATAGAGCGTTTGTATGCTATTTTTGATGACCTGGATAAAACAGCCAAATTCACGCCCATCCCGGTTTCTATCCGCGAAGGATTTGTAGATCGGGAACAGAAACTGGCTTGTTATACCGACCATCAGATTTTCGACCGTTACTACAAATACAAGCTTAAAAAAGGCTACCAGAAATCGCAGGCCATCACTTTAAAAGAGTTGCGCGAATTGAAAGCGGGCGATTATGTAACGCACATCGACCATGGGATTGGAAAGTACGCTGGTTTGGAAAAAGTGGAAGTGAACGGCAAATCGCAGGAAATGATCCGTTTGATTTATGCTGACAATGATTTGCTTTACGTCAATATCAATTCGCTGAACCGCATTTCCAAGTTCAGCGGAAAAGAAGGCACGATGCCTAAAATGAACAAGCTGGGCACCGATACCTGGGATCGTCTCAAAAAAACCACAAAAAAAAAAGTTAAAGATATTGCCCGCGACCTGATCAAATTATATGCAGTTAGAAAGGCACAGGTTGGTAATTCATTCTCGCCGGACAGTTATTTGCAAAACGAGCTGGAAGCTTCTTTTATCTATGAAGATACACCGGACCAGGAAAAAGCAACAGCCGATCTAAAACGGGATATGGAATCGCCGCACCCGATGGACCGCTTAATTTGCGGTGATGTAGGTTTTGGAAAAACAGAAGTGGCTATTCGTGCCGCTTTTAAAGCTGTTGCGGATAGTAAACAGGTTGCCGTACTTGTGCCTACAACTATTTTGGCGGCTCAACATTTTAAAACGTTTACAGAGCGCTTAAAAGACTTTCCCTGCAATATTGATTACGTAAACCGCTTCAAATCATCCAAACAAATTAAAGATACTTTGCAGAATGTAGCGGATGGAAAAGTTGATATTTTAATCGGCACGCACCGTTTGGTGAGCAAAGATGTAAAGTTTAAAGATTTGGGTTTGATGATCATTGATGAAGAACAAAAGTTCGGTGTATCAACCAAAGAAAAACTGAAAACGATGCGGATCAATGTAGATACGCTGACGTTAACGGCAACGCCCATTCCGCGAACGTTGCATTTTTCGCTAATGGGCGCGCGTGATCTATCCATCATTTCCACGCCTCCGCCAAACCGCCAGCCTGTTGTTACCGAACTGCATGTTTTTAATGATAAATTGATCAAAGAAGCCATTGAGTTTGAAGTGAACCGCGGCGGACAAGTTTTTTTCATCCATAATCGCGTTCAGGATTTGGCTCAATTAGGTGGCATGATCCATAAATTAGTACCAAAAGCAAGCGTTGGCATTGCGCACGGACAATTAGAAGGAGATGCGCTGGAAGATGTAATGCTAAAATTTGTAAACGGTGAATTTGATGTTTTGGTCGCGACTACCATTATCGAAGCTGGTTTGGATATTCCAAACGCAAATACCATCATTATCAATCACGCGCACATGTTTGGTTTAAGCGACTTGCACCAGATGCGCGGCCGTGTTGGGCGAAGCAATAAAAAAGCGTTTTGTTATTTGCTGAGTCCGCCGTTATCAACCTTAACTTCCGAAGCAAGAAAACGGTTGAGCGCCATTGAAGAGTTTTCTGATCTCGGCAGCGGTTTTAATGTTGCCATGCGCGATCTGGATATTCGCGGAAGCGGAAACTTATTAGGCGCGGAGCAAAGCGGTTTTATTGCCGAGATTGGCTTTGAGATGTATCATAAAATTTTGGATGAAGCGATCCAGGAATTAAAAGACGAAGAATTTAAAGGCGTTTTCCAGGATGAAAAACCCCGTCCATTTGTTTCTTTTACGCAAATTGATACCGATTTGGAAATCCTGATTCCGGATGAATACGTAACCAGTATTGCCGAACGCTATAATTTATACACCGAGCTTTCCAAGTTAGAAAACGAAACGGACTTGCAGGCATTTGCAAAACAATTAGAAGACCGTTTCGGACCAATCCCACGACAAGTAAGAGACATGCTGAATACCGTACGTTTGCAATGGTTAGGCAAAGCAATCGGGTTTGAAAAAGTATCCCTTAAAAAAAGCATTTTGCGCGGCTATTTCATCAGCAACCAGCAATCTCCTTATTTTGAAAGTGGTTCGTTCCACCGCATTTTACAGTTCGTGCAGGATAATCCGCGCAGATGTAACCTGAAAGAAGTAAAAAACAGTTTGCGCATCAGTTTTGAAGGTATTAAAACGATAGATGAAGCAGTAGCGGTTCTACAGGAAATGACGGAACAACCGGCTATCGTTACTTAAAAAAGTATCGGTAAAAGAAGTACTAAGCTAAATAACAACTGTAAATAATTTAGCTATATTGCTGTCATGCTTTCAATCATTCGTTCTGCACGTATTTTATTTTTGATGCCAATTTTTGTGCTGGTCTTCACCCGAACCGGCATCGAAATTTGTGCATGGCTTTTGCCCATGCACTTATCTTGGATTCCTTCTTTTGCCATCTATTATGTCAGCATCGAAATTTGTTTGTGGTTTGCCAAAAGCAGGCTCAATATTAAGGTTGATACCAAACGGGGCAGACTACTTCCTATACCTACCTTAAAATTGATGGCTTTCGGACTGATCCTGCCAGCTTTGATTCCTTTGGGCGTTTTTACCGGAAATTATAAAATCGTACCGGCAATGTCATTCGTTTACATTATCGTTTTTGCTGCCATTAACCCATTTTTTGAAGAAGCTTTCTGGCGAGGATTGTTTGTTAATCTTCCCATTAGTCCGCTTAAACGCCAGTTATTTTCGGGTTTCTTGTTCAGTTTTTCCCATTATTTTTTGTGGGGATCATATTGGCTTTCCAACCCGCGTATACTCATTCCAACTTGCATTACCACGTTTATTATGGGCTGGTGCTGGATGTGGTTTTACCAAAAGGATGGCCGGTTAATTTATCCTATTTTGTCTCATGTAGTTGTAGATATGTTTAATTTGTCGATTGCTGTATTTTTAGGCCTTAAACTCGCTAATACTTAACCAACTGGTAAATCCCGTTCAAGTTTCTGCCTAAACCTTTATAGTCCAAACCATAACCAACTACAAACTTATTTTCAATTTCAAAAGCGATGTAATTGAGTTCATCAATCTGGTGTTCCAATGCTTCCGGTTTGTAAAGCAACGTTGCAATATTGATCGAAGCAGGGTTTCTTGCTTTCAATTTATCAACTATAAACCGCATGGTAGTGCCGGTATCTACAATATCTTCCACAATTAGGAGATGCCTGTTGGTAACATCCATTTTTAAATCATAATCTTTGCTGACTACGCGCTTGCTTTCCATGCCGCCATGGTAAGAGGAAACCTTCATAAAAGCGATCTCACAGGGAATATCAATTTGTTTGACCAAATCGGCCATGAACAAAAAACTTCCGTTCAAAATACCAATTAGAACAGGTTTTTTATCTGCAAAATCCAAGTTGATCTGTTTACCCAATTCCGAAACCCGCTCTTGGATACTTTCTGCATCGATCATGATTTTAAACGTTTTGTCTGCTACTTCAACTGTTTCCGGCTTCATGTTCATGCTGTTTTTATCGACCAAAACTAACCAATCTGCATGGGTTTCTTCAAATCCAATCGCACAGTTAATGCTTATCTTTGTCGCGATTTATGATGATTTACCACATGCACCAGTTGCCAAATGGCATCCGGATTTTATATTATCCTACCGATTCTACCATCTCGCATTGCTGTTTAATGGTCAACGCCGGCTCGCGCGACGAAGAAAAAGGCAAAGACGGACTGGCACATTTTATAGAACATTTACTGTTTAAAGCCACCGAAAGACGTACCACAAATCAGATTTTAAACCGATTAGAAGTGGTTGGCGCAGATTTAAACGCTTATACAACAAAAGAATATACTTGCATTCACGCTTCTTTTTTAGCACCACATTTAGAACGAGCGATGGATTTGATGGAAGATATTTTCTTTCATTCCACTTTCCCGGAGGAAGATATGGAGAAAGAAAAAGGTGTAGTTTTGGATGAAATTGCTTCCTATCAGGACCAGCCGGAAGAAGCGATCCAGGATGATTTTGAAGATATGTTGTTTAAAAACCATGCTTTAGGCCGGAATATTCTGGGCAATCTGGCTTCGGTTAGTGGTTTAACCCGAGCTGATATTACTTCTTTTATCAACCAAAATTATAATACGCACCAAGCTGTTTTTGCGGTAACCGGAAATTACGATTTTAATAAAGTTATTAAATTGGCAGAACGTTATTTCGGACAAGTTCCGGAAAACAATCAGCCTAAAAATCGAATTCAACCTAAAAATGCAGTAGGCGAATTCATCCGCACACCAAAACAGATCACCCAAACCCATTGCGTTTTGGGCAGCAATGCCTATGCTTCTTTTAGCACTAAAAAAACTGCGTTGTTATTGCTTAATAATGTATTGGGCGGAAACGGAATGAGTTCACGCTTAAACCTGGAAATCCGCGAAAAACACGGAATTGCTTACACGATAGAATCCAGTTATTCGCCTTTAACCGATAGCGGTATTTTTTCTGTTTATTTTGGAACGGATGCCGAAAAGGCAGAAAAAGCAATGAAACTGGTTCAGAAAGAATTGCAAAAACTCCGGGATAAAAAGTTAGGCGGCTTGCAATTACATCAGGCGAAACAAAAATTTATCGGACAAATTGCTTTGGCAGAAGAAAACCGTTTAGGATTGATTTTATCCATGGCAAAAAGCTTAATGGATTTTGGAAGGATTGATACGCTGGAAGAGGTTTTTGCCAAAATAAACGCTGTTTCTGCGGATGAATTATTGGCGATCAGCAACGAAATTTTTGAACCCAACAGAATGCTTACTTTAATATTTGAGCCGGAAAGTTAAATTTCTATTGAACCAAATTTCTGGGTGTGTGAGTATTTTTCAGAAGCATTCAACTACTAAACAACAGAAAGGTAGCAAACTGTGGCTCCCTCTCCTTTGGAGAGAGTTGGGGTGAGGCTTTCAACACCCATTTTTATGCCGTAAAAGAAGCATTTAAACAAACATCAGATAAGAAAACCTTAAACAATCGCATGATTAGAAAAAATAAATTTCACCCTTAAATCTACTTAAATATTTTTAACGCTAAAACTATTATTTTTGCAGCAAATGAAATTACCAATTGTAGCTTATGGCGATCCGGTACTGAAACGGGTAGCTGTAGATATTGAACCAGCTTTCCAGGATTTAAAGCAATTGATTGCGGATATGTTTGAAACCATGTATGCTGCCCGCGGAGTTGGTTTAGCGGCACCGCAAGTTGGGCATTCTATCCGTTTGTTTGTGGTTGACGCTGTCCCTTTTGGTGATGAAGAGCCTGATTTGAAGAACTTTAAAAAGGTATTTATCAATGCACATGTGGTAGAAGAAACCGGTGAAAAATGGCCGTTTAACGAAGGCTGTTTAAGCATTCCGGATATTCGGGAAGATATTTACCGTTGCAGCAATTTGCGTATTTCATATTATGATGAAAACTGGGAACACCACGAAGAATTATTTAAAGGAATGGCCGCCAGGATTATCCAGCATGAATATGACCATACCGACGGCAAATTGTTCACGGATTATTTAAGCCCGTTGCGGAAAAGGATGCTTCAAAAAAGGCTGGTCGATATTGCGAGAGGTGCAATAAAAGTAGAGTACAAAATGAAATTTCCGACCGTTAAAAAAGGCCGTTAATTACTGTTGCTGTTATCACTTTGCCGGCTTTTATCGCCACGGATAATTTGCCGGATCAAACTTCCCCAGGCAATTGGGTTGAGCAAAGGATTGGTCGGTCCGGAACCCATGTGCAACAAATTGCTGTGCATACTTTGCAAGTTTGTGATCTGGTTAGTCTGGCCATCCATCGGCAGCGTTCTGGCCATTGCAATAACAGAGCCTTTGTTTAAATTTTTTGCTGCAATTGCCAGGTCATCGTCTGCAAACTTTACCGCCAGAAAATCTCTTTTAAATTCCTCTGTACTTGCCCAGGGGAACACCCGCACTTGCGGCAAATTGATTGCTTCGGCACGCAACCTTATTTTAAGTATATAACTCTTGCTGGTTATATTTTCGGGGATAACGATTGTTTGGGCAAGATAGCCGACGGAAGAAATGCGGATGCTATCTTTTTCATGTGCCACAAACGAGAAGTAGCCATTATAATTGGAAGAAACCACCCAGTTTTTGTAGGAAATATTGGTGAGGTTGGAGTAAGGCACAACTGTATTGCTGTCGGCATTCAGGATGATACCAGAAAACTGCACCAATGGCCGTTCTGCCTTTTGTGCAAATGCAGAAAAAGAAATCAACAACCCTAAAGCCAAAAGCAGTTTTCTCATGCTAACATCAACGCTAAAACAACCAGGAATCCCTCTTTAAACTAATCCTGAAAAAACACTAACAAAAGAAGCAATAAATTTTTACTGTTACCGATCCAACAACCTATTTAACAATAGTTAACATTCTTTTACTGCAAATTTTAAGGCAGTACGGCGTAAGGGTCGTCAATATCTGTTAGGTTTACCGCTTCTACCGATTTTATCTGCGGCACAGCCTTCAAAATCGTCTGTTCGATGCCTGCTTTCATCGTCATGATACTCATTGGGCAAGAACCGCAAGAACCAAGCAAACGTAACCTTACCACGTTATCCGCGGTGATCTCTTCTATCGAGACATTGCCGCCATCAGCTTCCAAAAACGGCCTGATGGTATTTAAAGCCTCGTCAACCTGTTCTGTTAAATTCATTTAATGCTTCTTTTATAGGGTAAAAATAATATTTTTATCTCACACCAACAGCTTCTGTAGCATTTGCATTCTGGATGGCAACTTGCTGTGCCACACGTTCTGCCATCTCAAAAAAAGCTGCTGCCATCGGGTTGTTTTGCTGTAAGATAACTGGTTCTCCTGCATCGCCCGAATCACTGATGCTTTTAACCAAAGGTATCTCGCCCAAAAACGGAATATTCATATCCTGCGATAATTTTCTGCCGCCGCCTTGCCCAAAAATATAATACTTGTTCTGCGGCAATTCGGCCGGTGTGAAATAGGCCATGTTCTCAACAATACCCAGCAAAGGCACATTAATGGCATCCATCATAAACATCCCGATCCCTTTTTTTGCATCTGCCAAAGCCACCTTTTGCGGCGTGGTTACAATTACAGCTCCGGCAACCGGGAAAGTTTGGGTCAATGTGATGTGAATATCGCCGGTTCCGGGCGGAAGATCTACGATCAGATAATCCAGTTCGCCCCAATCCGCATCGTTAAACAGCTGTTTTACGGCTGTAGAAACCATTGGCCCGCGCCAGGGAACAGGCTGGTTCGGATCAGTAAAAAAGCCAATCGAAAGCAGTTTGATACCGTATTTTTCGATCGGCTCTATCCTGCTTTTTCCATTAACTTCTGATGATCTTGGCCGCGCGCCTTCCAAACCAAACATGATCGGGATGGATGGCCCGTAAATATCGGCATCGATCAACCCTATTTTAGCGCCTGTTTTAGCCAGGCCAAGTGCCAAATTCACGGCCACCGTAGATTTACCAACGCCGCCTTTGCCTGATGCCACGGCAATAATGTTTTTCACCCCAGGTAAGCCTACATTCTTTGGCGTGGTTACCCGGGAAGTCATGTTGATCTTTAGTTCTGCATCTTTGCTTACAAAATGTAGGATAGCATTGCGGCAGGCATTTTCGATCATACTTTTTAGCGGGCAAGCAGGTGTGGTCAGCACAACAGAAAAGCTAACACGATTGCCTTCGATCAGCACATCTTCAATCATGTTTAAGGTAACCAAATCTTTTTTCAGGTCTGGATCTTCCACATAACTCAATGCTTTTAAAACTTGTTCCCGGGTAATGCTCATTTATTTTGTTGGTTTTTATACGAGAAAAACAGCATGGCATCGTTTTGTTAAAAAAAATAAACCTGCCGCAGAACATTTGGCAGCGGAAAAGATTATTTAGTTTTAGCCAAAATTTACTGATGCGCCGTCTGAACCGTAACTACTTAAAAATCGGTCTTGTTGTTCTTGTTTCCCTGCTGATACTTCTTTTAGTGGCTGGTTTAATTGCTTATTCAAAACGGCAGCTTTTGCTTGAAAGTGCGATAGACAAAGCTAAATTAAAAGCCAAAACCGAGTATAATTTAGATGTAAAAATAGGTTCGGCTAGCTTTACCGGCTTAACTACCGTAAACCTGAAAGACATTTCCGTCGTTCCGTTCGAGCGGGACAGTTTGCTGCATATCCGCCATTTCCAGGTAAGTGTAAAGATAATGCCGTTACTGATCGGTAACGTGAAGCTTTCTACAATCATTATGGAAGACGGCAAACTCAATTTGACCAGCATAAAAGGAGTACGCAATTTTGAATTTTTGTTCAAAAAGAAAAAAGACAGCACTTCCAGAAAATCCAGTGCCAACTTGGCCGATTTTGCCCATAACCTGATGAACCAGTTTCTGTACAAAATTCCGGATGACCTTAACCTGACCAATTTTGACATTGCTTTCCGAGACGATACCAATCAATTGAACCTGCAAATACCGAAAGCGGTGATCGAAAGCGGCAAGCTTTATTCTACTATTTTGGTGAACCATGGTTATGCGACCTGGCATATTGCGGGCAATGTAAACACGTCCAAAAAGAACGTGGCCTTGCAACTTTATGCTGATGGCAAAAAAGTAGAGCTTCCTTTTATCCAGAAAAAATACGGTTTAAAGCTCAACTTTGATACCATCGGTACCGAACTGAAAAGAGAGGAACAGAACGGCGATGAAACGCAGATTTTCAGTTCCTGCTTTGTCAGAAACCTGCTGATCAACCACCCTAAAATTGCCTCAAACGATATTGTTGTGCCCAGCGCTTCTATTGATGCCAATGTTTTTGTTGGGGGAAATTACGTTTCTGTTGACAGCTCTTCCGTTATCCACCTTAAAAATGTTACGGCAAACCCTTTTATCAAGATCACGCTCAGTCCCTTAAAAATCTATGAACTAAAGCTGCATACGGACTGGCTGGACGCACAATCTCTTTTTAATTCTTTCCCGGGAGGATTATTTGAATCTTTAGCAGGAATTAAGGTTGCCGGAAAATTGAAATACGGGTTGAATTTTTACCTCAACACTAAAGTTCCTGATAATGTTCTTTTTGATTCTAATCTGGAAAAAGAAAACTTTCGTGTGTTGCAGTACGGAGAAACCGATCTGACAAAACTCAACCAGGTTTTTGTTTATACACCTTATGAAAAGGGCAAACCAATGCCACCCAGAACAGTTGGCCCATCCAATCCTAACTTCACGCCGTTAGACCATATTTCGCCTAATTTGCGCAATGCCGTCATGACTTCCGAAGATCCTTCTTTTTATCGCCATCATGGTTTTGTGGAAGAATCGATCCGAAAATCCATCGCTACGGATTTTAAAGAAAAACAATTTAAAAGAGGCGGCAGCACCATTTCCATGCAATTGGTAAAGAACGTTTTTTTAAGCCGCCAAAAAACGCTTGCCCGAAAAATCGAAGAAATACTGATTGTTTGGATCATCGAAAACAACAACGTCAGCACCAAAAACAGGATGCTGGAAGTTTATTTCAACATCATCGAATGGGGCCGGAACATCTATGGCATTGGCGAAGCTTCCCGCTATTATTTTGGCAAATCCCCGTCTGAACTAACTATCGGCGAAAGTATTTATCTGGCCAGCATCGTTCCAAAACCAAAATCCGGCTTGTATTCTTTTGAGCCGGACGGCAGCTTAAAATCTTATTTGCACGGTTATTTCAATCTGATCGGACGTTTGATGGCTTCCAAAGGTTATACGCCTTCTGATTCTTCTGCTTATGGTTTTTATACTGTACGGCTTAGGGAAGCTTTGCGCCCTAAAATGACAGTTGTTGATACGGCTGCGGTAACTGACAGCTTAATGCAGGACGGCGATGAAGGCGTAGGAGCCTTACAGCACATGAATTTTTTCCAGCGCTTGTTTGGCAAGAAAGATTCTGTAGAAAAAGCGGTCGAAAAAAAGGCTGTCAACAAGGCTGATACGACAGCTAAAACACCAAGGGAAATCCGAATTGAAAAGCGCGAACAACGCCGCCGCGAAAAGGAAAAACTGAAAGATAAAGGGGCATTGTGATTTTTAGGTGGGTAAAAGAAGTATTTGCGAAAATTTTTATTGCGTCCAATAAATTGTTAACTCCATTTTTTGATTTTAGCTTTCAATGTTTTGGCTTTAGTAATGCGGCCATTTTTTACATCTCCTAATAACTGGTCAATTTCCCAATTGAACTGTTCAATACTAATTAACTTCGTGTTGTTTTCCAATAACTCCACTTTTTGTTTGCGAAAAAGTATTTCCAAGCCACTGATGATTTCTTCGCTTTGAAGTTTAAAGAATTCTTGAGCAAACGTTATTTTACGCGCTTCTAAATCCATGATTTTGATGTTTCATCAAAAATAAATTTCTACTGCAGTTGACCAAAACCTGTAGCTTTTGAACTTGAACAGTATCAGGTTTAATGCTTTTTCACTAATGGTAAACCGTGTTTTATGCCTATAAAAACAGTACATCGTTATTAAGACTGCCCGGCCTTCCCGATCCAAACCTCTAAACTGAATAGCTTCCGCCGAATGTTCAATTTGGATGCCTTCTGTTCCGGTTAAATCTGCATTACCCCCATCATCCTCTTTTTAACATCCGAACAACTGCTTTTCATGCTGTAAGCAAGTCTATGTTGCGCAAGCTGCCTACGTAAAACTACGCAATAAATCAACGTAAAAGCATCCTTCAAAATCAGTAATAGCAACATTGATTGCGCCTTTAACTGCCTATACTTTAGTATCATGTTTTAAACAGCAACCAATAAGCCGATTAACAGACCAACAGCTTGGTCAATAAAAATATGCCGATAAAAGAAGCATTGACAAGCAAGGGCATATTTAAAAAGCAAATAATAAAACACTAAAAAACAATAAAATCTATATCATGAAAAAGAAAGCAGTAGTAGTGGGCGTAAACGATTATGCGCCCATAGGGCCGGGAGGACCGGATTTAAACGGTTGCGTTAACGATGCAAGGGACATGGCAAATACATTGGTGATTTGTGGGTTTGCGCCGACGGACATCCGGATTTTAACAAATCAAAATGCAAAAAAAGCCATCCTAATTACTTATTTAAATTGGTTATTAAGCGGTTGCGCTGCGGGCGATTCCTTAGTTTTCTATTATTCCGGACATGGGACAAGGGTTGCAAACATCGGTACGGATTTAGAAATTGACGGCCTTGATGAAGCCATAGTCCCCCATGATTATGCAACCGCAGGTGTTTTAAGGGACGATGATTTTAAAAAGATCTTCGACAGTCAATTAAAGCCCGGCGTTAACTTGGAAGTGGTTTTTGATTGCTGCTATTCGGGCACAGGGACTCGGAATTTTAATTTAAATCTTACCGACTTTGGCAGCGAAACGGTTATCGAAACCCCGCGTTTTATAGAACCCATGCTGGAGGATGAATTTTACTTTAGCTATTCTAAAGATTTAAAATCAAAAAAAGATACGGAGCCAGTCACTACGGCAAAAGCATTGGTTCCTGTTGCCGGAATGAACCATACACTTTGGGCTGCTTGCAAAGACAACCAGGTTTCTATAGAAGGATCTATAGGCGGTGTGGTCCGGGGATATTTCACTTATCATTTCTGTAAAATTTTAAGGGCCACAAGCGGGAATATTTCCAGGAAACTGCTGGATGCACAAACCGCCAATGCACTGGCTGCAATGGGGGCTGCGCAAATTAACCAGACAGAAAGCAGCACGGCTGAATTTTTACAAAAAATATTTCAATAAAAATCAAAAGGCGGAATCCGAAAAGCCATAACAGAGTAGGAAAAACCATATAAATCAAAAACACAATGTTAGCTACACAAATCAAAGACCCAATGACAATGGAAGAAGTTAAAAAACTTCCGTCCATTAAAGCAACCGTATCCGAAAAGCTTTTGGATACCGAAAAGCAAACCAGCAAAGGCCCGGAAATGGAAACCATTGATGGTTTATCTTATCCTAAAGGAACTGAAGCAATCGGATTTCCCACCGGCGAAAAAGCAAGTGACAACAAGGATGCGGAAACGGACCATTTCTATCCAACCCATGCTGACTTGGATTATGAGCCAAGATTGGAACCAAAGAAAAACCGCAAACCAAAATTCATCGAAAGGGAAACTTTCATGCAAAATGTGGGCGAAAAAACCATTTTTGGCACGGATGACAGAAAAGTGTTTTATTCTACCGCTTATCCCTGGAGATGTGTGGGCCGGATAGAAACCCCGCTGGGTATTGGAAGCGGCGTGATGATTGGCCCGCGCCATTTGCTTACCTGTTCCCATATCATTGATTGGCAGCCAAACAATATGACCGGTTGGATCAAGTTCACACCGATGTATTACAACGGCAGCGCACCTTACGGAGCTGCATGGGGCATAAAAACCTATTATAAATACAAAGTCTCAGGCCCAACTATTGATAGCACCGAAGCACAATATGATTATACGGTGGTTGTTTTGGACCGTGCCATCGGAAATAGTACAGGCTGGATGGGTTCCAAATCCTACACCGATTCCTGGGACGGGAGCACTTTCTGGACACATGCAGGCTATCCAATGGACTTAACGGGAGCACAAAGGCCTACTTACCAAACCGAGATTGCCTTGGACGGAGATTCTGCAAGCCCTGACAGCCATGAAAGCATGAACCATAAAGCTGATGTTTGGCCAGGACAAAGCGGCGGCCCTTTTTGGGGGTATTGGGCAGGCCAGCCTTATACTGTTGCTACGCAAAGCGCGCAAACCCCGAGCAACAACACTGCAAGCGGCGGTTCGGATTTGGTGGATCTTATTAATAAAGCCAGGACTGAATTTCCTTGAGATAAGAGCGTATTCCAGCTTCACAACTTTTTCAATGCTTGTTTGGCAGGAGAATTATTTTGAAAAAGGATTGTAGCAATTTTATGGTGATAAAAGAAGCATTTGACTTAGGTTGATGCTTCTTTTATCGTATAAATTTGACTAAAATTATTGTAATATTGCTTTTTTATGTAACTTATTTTCGTAAACAACGTCTTAAATTTAAACCCTTAAATCCTTGATTATGCACAAAAAATTTATCCTCATTTTTTTAGCTGCTTTTTGTTTTATCAGGCCGGCTTTCCCTCAGTCAAGCAAACAAGTTTTTGAAAGTCCCAATTTAAAATCAGAAATCAGTTCGCACAAAACGGTAGCCATACTACCTTTTGAAGTAGCCATAAATTATAAAAAGCAGCCCAGAAACTTCAGTTACGAAGCCAACAAAGAGCAGGAACAGAAAATGTCTTCGTCGATACAATCCAGCATGTACACTTATTTATTACGAAAAGGAAGTAATTACACTGTTGCTTTTCAAGATGTAGATAAAACAAATATCTTACTGAAAAAGAATAAAATGATAGGCAAGCTGGATTCACTTACCAAAGACGAAATTTGCAAAGTTTTGAGTGTAGATGCTGTACTTTGTGGTAAATACCAGATCGAACAAACCAAATCTGAAGCTGGTGCCATTGCTACAGCCGTTATTTTTGGCGGTTTTGGCGGAAAAACCGGAACCGGAAATTTAGTTTTAACGCTAAATAATGGCACTAACGGCGATTTGTTGTGGCGTTTTACCAAAACGTTGGATGATAATATTGCCACTTCTACCGATGATGTAGTAGAACACATGATGCGTAAAGTTGCCCGTAACTTTCCTTATAGCAAGTAATTACAAATATAAAGAGGCTGTATCATAAATCGTGATCAGCCTCTTTTTTCTTTCATTTATTCGGATACCTGGTGGAGCTTGTTTTCTTTTAGACGATTCTCTGGATGTCTATTTAATTTATGATACGGCTTCGTTATGTAAAATTCACACATTTAAAAGCAGCATTGTCTTATTTGTTTCATCCTGCCCAGCCTTCCCGGTCCAAGCTTCTAAACTGTATCGCTTCGGCTAAGTGTTCAATCTGTATATCTTCTGTTCCGGCCAGATCGGCAATGGTGCGGGCAACTTTCAAAATCCGGTCATAAGCGCGGGCACTCAAACCTAATTTTTCCATTGCTTTTTTTAGGAGGGATTGTCCCGCTTCGCTGATTTTGCAAACTTGCCGCACCATTTTAGAACCCATTTGAGCATTGCAGTGCAGGTCAGGTTGTTCCGCAAAACGTTTTTCCTGGATTTCCCTGGCTTGGATAACCCGTTCGCGGATGGTTTCACTTTTTTCTGAAAGCCTTTCGGACGATAGTTCTGTAAAGTTGACCGGCGTTACTTCTACATGCAAATCAATCCGGTCCAACAGCGGACCGGAAATTTTGCTCAGGTATTTTTGTACGATGCCCGGTCCGCAAACACATTCCCGGTCGGGATGATTGTAATAACCGCAGGGGCAAGGGTTCATGGAAGCAATCAGCATAAAACTTGCCGGATATTCTACACTCATTTTTGCCCTGGAAATCGTTACTTTCCGTTCTTCTAAAGGCTGGCGCATCACTTCCAAAACCGTTCGTTTAAACTCTGGCAATTCATCCAAAAACAAAACACCATTATGGGCAAGGGAAATTTCGCCGGGCTGAGGGTTTCCGCCACCACCAACCAAAGCTACATCCGAAACGGTATGGTGCGGAGAACGAAACGGACGAACAGAAACCAAAGCATCCGCAGCAGCCAGCTTGCCGGCAACAGAATGGATTTTCGTAGTTTCTAAAGCTTCTGATAAACTTAAAGGCGGCAGGATGGAAGGCAATCGCTTGGCCAGCATTGTTTTTCCTGCCCCAGGTGGCCCGATCAAAATGGCATTGTGGCCGCCTGCTGCTGCAATTTCCAGCGAACGCTTGATGTTTTCTTGTCCTTTTACATCAGAAAAATCCGCGTCGTACAAACTAATGCTTCTATAAAATTCATCCCGTGTGTTCACCACTTCTTCTTCCAGCGGCTTTTCTCCGTTCAAAAAATCGACCACTTCGGTAATCGACCTCACCCCAAAAACAGCCAGGTTATCTACAATGGCTGCTTCCCGGGCATTTTGTTTAGGCAGGATAAAGCCTTTATAACCTTCTTTCCGGGCCTGGATAGCAATGGGCAACGCACCGCGGATGGGTTGTAATCCGCCATCTAAAGACAATTCTCCCATAATCAAATATTTATCAAGATCATCAGGAACAATCTGGCCGGAAGCAGCCAAAACGCCAATAGCAATGGTCAAATCATAGGAAGAACCTTCTTTGCGTACATCGGCAGGAGCCATATTTACCACCACCTGCTGTTTGGGCATGTGGTAATTGCAGTTTTTTAACGCTGACTTTACGCGAAAATAGCTTTCTTTAATCGCATTGTCCGGCAGGCCAACCACGTAATATTTGGTGCCGCCGGTAATATTTACTTCAACAGTAATCGTGGTGGCTTCGATACCGTAAACAGCACTGCCAAAAGTTTTTACAAGCACAGGAAATATTTGATAAATTTCCTGAAATTAATTAAAAATTAAATAATAGTTTGTTTTGGAAGAATTATATCTGGAATAAAAGTTTTTATCAAAAAAAGTATGCTAAAAGAAGTATGCCAATGAAGCGCGCTTTTTACTTTGCAACGGTTAATGCTTCTTTTACCACATAAAAAACCGAAGTGCGGTTCCGGTTTTCAAATTCGATTATCTTACATTTTAGGCATGTTCCGCATCATTTTGGCCATTTGTGCCGGGTTGCTAAATTGTTTCATCATCTTCTTCATATCATCAAACTGCTTAATTAAACGGTTTACTTCGGCCAGTTCATTACCAGAACCTTTTGCAATACGCACACGGCGGCTTTGGTTGATGATATCCGGGGTTTCTTTTTCTTTTGGTGTCATGGATTGAATAATGGCTTCAATAGATTTAAAGGCATCATCCTGAATATCAATGCCTTTCATCGCTTTACCAACACCAGGGATCATGCCCATCAGGTCTTTCATGTTGCCCATTTTTTTGATTTGTTGGATCTGGCCAAAAAAGTCGTTGAAGTCGAACTTGTTTTTGCGTATCTTCTTTTGCAGCTCTGCTGATTCCTTTTCGTCAAACTGCTGCTGCGCGCGTTCCACCAAAGAAATCACATCGCCCATCCCCAAAATCCGGGACGACATCCGATCCGGGTGAAAAACGTCTATCGCTTCCATTTTTTCACCAGTCCCGATAAATTTGATTGGTTTATTGACAACAGATTTGATGGACAAAGCTGCACCGCCGCGAGTATCGCCATCTAATTTTGTCAGAACAGCTCCGGTAAAATCCAAGCGATCGTTAAAAACTTTGGCTGTATTTACCGCATCCTGACCAGTCATGGCATCCACCACAAACAAAATTTCGTGCGGGTTTAATGCTTTTTTTACCTGCTCAATTTCCACCATCATGGCTTCATCAATGGCTAAACGGCCGGCGGTATCTACAATCAGCACGTTATTTCCGTTCTGTTTTGCCTGCGCCAAACCTTCCAAAGCAATCGCAATCGGATCTTTGGATTCTAAATTTGCATAAACCGGAACACCAATCTGTCCGCCCAAAACCTTGAGCTGCTCCACAGCAGCCGGACGATAAACGTCGCCGGCAACCAACAATGGTTTTTTATTTTTTTGGGTTTTAAGGAAATTGGCCAGCTTGCCTGAAAATGTAGTTTTACCGGCACCGTTTAACCCGGCAATTAAAATAATGGTTGGCGTTGCCGGAAAAGTAAGTTCTACAATGGTTCCGCCCATCAGGTTTGTGAGTTCATCACCCATGATTTTGGTGAGCAACTGGCCGGGGGAAATAGAAGTCAGCACGTTTTCGCCCATCGCTTTCTGCCGCACTTCATCTGTAAAAGCTTTAGCTGTTTTATAGTTTACGTCGGCATCCAGCAAGGCTTTGCGGATTTCCTTCATGGTTTCTGCCACGTTTATTTCCGTGATCGAGCCTTGTCCTTTTAAGACCTTGAATGCGCGGTCGAGTTTATCAGAAAGATTATCAAACATCTTTTAAAATCATTTAGATTAACAATGCAAAGTTATGATTTTGAAGCTACAAAATATATTTTCGAGGGATTTGTAATGCTTTTTTTATCATGCAAAAATTGGTGCCGCCAGCTTATCGGAAGTACGGAAATTTATAAGTAATGCCCAGCGCCAGGCTCTGGTAAGCCTGCAGCCGGTGCGAAGTATTTGGATCGTAAAGCAAAGTACCGATAATGCTGACGTTGACCAGCCGGTTTACTTTCGCAGTCAGCGTACCGTCGAGCCGGTGTGTCATGTTGAAAAAGCTGTTGTACGGGACAAAAATCAGATAACGGGCTTTCAAATTCACATTCTTGGCGATGTCTTTATCAATATTGGAAACGATCTGGAAAGCCAACTGATTTAAAACCTTACGGCCAACTGGCACTCCATAGTTGCCCGTAAGTGCAGGGTCCAGCACAAAAGTTTGCCGCGCTGTTCCTGTACCGAAACGCATACTAAAATAAGTGACGGGCTTATACTCAAAACCAATAGATTCTGTAAGATAACCGGGCGACATAAACCTGGAAATAAGCACCGGAGCGACGGTTACATCGCTGGAATAGGTGAAACCTTCATCAAACTGGGATTCAAAACTGAGCGAGCCGTAAAAATCCCAATATTTTGAAAAAGCAATGGAAACTTTATTGTCCCAAAAGATCCGGTCGTTAGTTTTTCGTTGTAGTTGTCCGCGGTTTTTTACTTTGCCATAAAGTAAAAATAGTTCCGAAGTAAAATCTTTCCCGTCCCGGTTGTATTCTGTTTTATAGTCGAAATTAGAACCGATTGCGATAGAACTGATCCCGCCGGCACTCCAGTTATTGCTGAAGGCAGATTGATTGACGTTCAACCCGAAAATGACGTTGTTGCGCCAGTAGCTCACTTTATAATCCAAGCCCGGAACCGGGATATATTCCGGACGGAGACTGAATGGTTGTAACCGCACAGGCAAAATATTGCGGCCGGGCTCTATCCGAAAACGGTTTAAGAGGTTCGTATCGATCTTTACCGTATCAATTCTGACCGTATCCGTTTTAATGGAATCAACTTTGACAGAATCTCTTTTTTGGCCAGCAGCACACTGAAAAATTAGTGCTAAAAGAAGTATCAACAAAAAAGCCGGAAGCTTGCGCATAGCCGGCAAATAAAAGCAAAAATGATTTTTTTTAGAAAGAATATTCATTTTCACCAAAAAAACTGCTATTGATTTTTTAAATACCTGATCCAAGAAAATAATTTTCTCCGCAGTAAATAGTCCGGAAAAGCATCATTGGCATAAGCTTCCCGCTCAAAAACAATGTTCAGGTACGCTTCATGATGATTGCTGTAAATTGTTCTGTTGTATAAATAATTTGCCAGGTAAAAGAAGTAAAAGGGCAAAACCAGCAGCTCCAGTTGCTGGCGCAGATGAATAATTTCGTGTTGGATCATAACCTCGTCATACCTGGATTTTTCTTTTTGTACCAAGATGAAAGGAAACAGCGCCATGCCGTTTGCCGGGAGTGAAGGAACAACAAAAACCGGATATTTCCACTTCATTTTAAGGTTGGCAAAGGAGGCAAAAAGTAAGCTGTAGGGTTCCGCCGGAACCGGTTGTAGCAGGATTTGATGTAGGAAATAAAATCGTAGTCGCTCATCATGATCACCATATTGTAATCTGGCCGGTAGCGGTACATAAAGTTGGTGAGCTGGTCATTTTTTAACCCGGTAATGGTACCGACAATGAACGTGTTAAAACGCGCATCAACCACATTGGCCCGATAGTCCCGATCTATAATTTCCCGAAGTTTGGACGCATTCCGGCCGCGGCGGCTCAGCAAATTGTAAATGGCATCAATACCAATCCCGGCACCGTTGCTGCCTACGGTCAGCAAATCTTTATTGGCAATTGCACCATAAACCTGATTGTATTCTTTCTTGGTTTCTTCTAATTTTTTCTTCGCACTGAGGGCAGAATCTTTAATCGTAACCTCGCGCAAAATAATGCTGGAACGTTTTAAATAAACGGGAACAGACTGAAAAGCCGCAACTTTTATAGTATCGTTAAAATAGCCGGTTTTAGAAAAAACAAGCCGGTCATTCGGCTGGATGGTAATGGTGAATTCGCCTTTCAGGTTATTAAAAGTATTGGCTTTTGTGCGGATATTACTCACCAAGACGCGGGCGATCCGTTCTTTTGTGCCCTGATCAAAAACGATTCCCTGGATTTGCTTTTCCTGTGCGTACAACTTTCTCAAGGTTAGAAAAAAGCAAAGAAACAAGAGAAAATATTTTAGCATTACAGCGCAAAACTACTTTACAAAAATGAGATTTTGTAACACCTTAACAATAATTAACCTAATTAATGGGCAATAATCAGTTGCTGGCCAATCTTGATATTATCTTCGCCCATGGTATTTAACGCTTTCAGTTCATCC
>JAABUS010002557.1_pt1 | contig 33887 bp, 35 predicted proteins | sample 5560161 | NCBI WGS metagenome assembly JAABUS01 (sample SAMN10711885, study PRJNA513376) | rock metagenome | isolation source: Antarctica rocks | place: Antarctica: Victoria Land, Trio Nunatak nord | collected 2016-01-04 | reverse complement strand
CAAACGTTTCCCGGTAAGAGAAACGCTTGTTGTTTATGATGATTTTATAGCGGTAAAAGAAGCATCTGTTTTTCAACCCATCACGATAATTGATTATGCAGAACACGTTACACAACCTTCATCCATGGAGCAATTTGGCCCGGCAAGGATTTCTTCTGCAACCTCACTAATATGTTCCGGGATCACGGCTTCCATATTTTTGCCGCCCTGGTTTTCTACCGTGAACTTAACCGCTTGCGATGCAGCTTGTGTGCGCAAATAATACATGCCGGTTTTCAACCCTTTTTTCCAGGCATAAAAGTGCATGGAAGTTAATTTGGAAGCATTAGGCTGATTAACAAACAAGTTTAAAGATTGCGATTGACAGATGTAAGCGCCGCGATCCGCAGCCATATCAATAATAGTACGCATCTTGATTTCCCAAACAGTTTTATACAAATCTTTAATATCCGCAGGAATCTCTGGAATATCCTGGATAGAACCATTTGCGGTGATGATTTTATCTTTCATATTACCGTTCCATAATCCTAAAGCAACCAGATCGTGCAGCAGGAATTTATTCACGACCACAAATTCCCCACTCAAAACACGGCGGGTGTAGATATTGGAAGTATAAGGCTCGAAACATTCATTGTTGCCGAGGATTTGCGAAGTAGAAGCTGTTGGCATTGGTGCAACCAGCAAGGAGTTGCGCACACCGTGTTTTACTACTTCTGCGCGCAGTTCTTCCCAATTCCAACGCCCACTATCAGGTTTTACATTCCATAGATCAAACTGGAACTTTCCTTTAGATAATGGTGATCCTTTAAACGTTTCGTAAGCACCTTCTTTGATCGCCAGGTCTTTGGAAGCCGACATGGCCGCATAATAGATCGTTTCAAATATTTCTTTGTTCAGTTTCTGGGCTTCCGCACTTTCAAATGGTAAACGCAGTTTGATAAACGCATCGGCCAAACCTTGTACACCCAAACCAACCGGACGATGGCGCATATTGGAATTCTGTGCTTCTTTTACCGGGTAATAATTTTGGTCGATAATTCTGTTCAAATTGATGGTAACCTGATATGTTACTTCATACAATTTCTCATGATCAAACTGTCCATTGATTACATAACGCGGCAAAGCTAAAGAAGCCAGGTTACAAACTGCAACTTCATCCGCAGCCGTATATTCAATAATTTCGGTACACAGATTAGAACTTTTAATCGTTCCTAAATTTTGCTGGTTGGATTTGCTGTTCGCCGCATCTTTATATAACAAATAAGGTGTGCCGGTTTCTACCTGTGCATCTAAAATAGCAAACCACAATTCCTGTGCTTTGATGGTTTTGCGGGCACGGCCTTCACGTTCGTAACGTTCGTACAACGCTTCAAATTCTGCTCCATGGCATTCGTGCAAACCTGGCGCTTCGTGCGGACAGAATAAGCTCCAGTTGCCGTCCGCTTCTACCCTTTTCATAAATAAATCGCAAACCCAAAGCGCATAAAACAAGTCGCGGGCACGCATTTCTTCTTTACCATGATTTTTGCGGAGATCCAAGAAATCAAAAATATCAGCATGCCACGGCTCTAGATAAATAGCAAAAGCACCTTTACGTTTACCACCGCCCTGATCCACATAACGTGCGGTATCGTTAAAAACTTTCAGCATCGGGATAATTCCGTTGCTCGTTCCGTTGGTTCCGCTAATGTAAGAACCGGTTGCACGCACATTGTGGATGCTCAAACCAATGCCGCCTGCACTTTGCGAAATTTTAGCCGTTTGTTTCAGCGTATCGTAAATACCTTCAATACTATCATCTTTCATGGTTAGCAAGAAGCAGGAAGACATTTGTGCTTTTGGTGTTCCGGCATTAAATAACGTTGGTGTAGCGTGTGTAAACCAGCGCTCGCTCATTAAATGATACGTTTTGATGGCACTTTCTACATCCTGCTTGTGGATACCAACAGCCACACGCATAAATAAGTGCTGCGGACGCTCAGCAATTTGCCCTTCAATTTTTAACAGGTACGATTTTTCGAGTGTTTTAAATCCGAAGTAATCAAACCCAAAATCACGGTCGTAAATAATGGTGCTATCTAATAATTCTGCATTTTGTTCGATCACTTCCCAAACATCATCTGCAATTAACGAAGCATTTTTACCTGTTTTCCGATCTACATATTCATGCAGTTTCTTCATCGTGCCGGAAAAAGATTTCTGCGTGTTTTTATGCAGATTGGAAACCGCGATGCGGGAAGCCAGCAACGCATAATCCGGGTGCTTGGTCGTTAAAGATGCTGCCGTTTCTGCCGCCAGGTTATCCAGTTCGGAAGTGGTTACGCCATCATACAAACCTTCAATTACTTTTTTGGCCACATCAATCGGATCAACCAAGGCCGGGTTTAAGCTGTAGCACAGTTTTTCTACCCTTGCGGTGATCTTGTCAAATTTTACGGTTTCTGTTTTTCCGTCCCTTTTTATTACAAACATATTTTTTAGTATTTGAATTGAGCACTTAGCTGTCAGCTTTCAGCTTCAACGCACGTAAATAATCTAATTTATAACTATGCAGAAGCCGATAGCTGATAGCCTCCTTAAAAATCCTCATCCATAGAGAAAGCCTGGCTTTTGGCTTCTACGTTCAGCACACCGCTTTTCTGGTAATCGCCTACCCGTTTTTCAAAGAAGTTGGTTTTGCCTTGCAAAGAGATCATCTCCATAAAATCAAACGGATTGGTGGCATAATACAATTTATCATAACCTAATTCTACCAGCCAGCGGTCGGCCACAAATTCAATATATTGTGCCATCATATCGGCGTTCATGCCAATTAACCGAACCGGAAGCGCATCGGTAACAAATTCTTTTTCTATGGTAACGGCATCGGCAATGATTTCGGTCACTTCTTCTTTAGAAAGCTTGTTGTACAGCATGCTGTACAACAAACAGGCAAATTCGCAATGCAAACCTTCGTCCCTCGAAATCAATTCATTACTAAAAGTTAAACCTGGCATCAAACCACGTTTTTTCAACCAAAAAATAGAACAGAAACTACCGGAAAAGAAAATACCTTCTACGGCGGCAAAAGCAACCAAACGCTGGGCAAAATTGCCATTGTTGATCCATTTTAAAGCCCATTCCGCTTTTCTCTTTACACAAGGAACGGTATCAATAGCATGGAACAAACGGTCTTTTTCAGTCGGGTTTTTGATGTACGAATCGATCAGCAGCGCATAAGTTTCGGAGTGGATATTTTCCATCATAATTTGGAAGCCGTAAAAACAGCGTGCTTCCGGAACCTGTACTTCGCTCATGAAATTAACGGCCAGGTTTTCGTTCACGATACCGTCACTGGCGGCAAAAAAAGCCAGCACATGGGAAACGAAATGCCGCTCGCCGTCGCTCAGGTTGTCCCAATGCTTCTGGTCGTCCGACAAGTCAATTTCCTCAGCCGTCCAAAAACTGGCTTCATGCTTTTTGTACATTTCCCAAATGGCGGGATAGTTGATCGGCAGAATAACAAAACGGTCTTTGTTTTCCCGCAGCAATACTTCATCTTCCTGGTTTACAATCATTTTTAAATTTTTTTATTTATGAAATATGATTCGCCAAAAAAAGCCCTCCTATTAGAAAGGCTTCTTTTATTGGTATAACTTTATGTGATTTTTAATGTAGAGAGGCAATTATATATCATGCCCCGGTTTACGCTATTTCGTTTTCCTTTGATACAAATATAGACCTTGAAAAAGCCGCAATGAAGATGAAGTTTTAAACAATTGCAAAGTTATCCACAATAGCAAAACGGATAAATTTTTATCGTATAAAGAAGCATTTTTCTTTAAACGGAAGCTGCTGCCGGGATAAATTTCATAGAAATGGAGTTGACACAATGGCGCGTGTTTTTTGCTGTAAACCTCTCGCCGGTAAAAACATGGCCTAAATGTGCACCGCAATTGTCGCAAAGTATTTCTACCCGGCGGCCATCATGGTCGGTAACTCGTTTTACCGCTCCCGGAATTTCATCATCAAAACTTGGCCAGCCGCAATGCGACTCAAACTTGGTGTCCGAAGTGTAAAGCGGTGTGTTGCAGCGGCGGCAAACATACGTTCCGGCTTCTTTTAAATCGGTATATTCCCCGGTAAAAGGCCTTTCGGTGCCTTTGTGCAGGATCACATATTCTTCTTCTGGTGTTAATTTATTGTATTCCATTTTGATTTTTGTTTTGTTGATGAGTTAACGCTGCTTTTTGGTTTTGAGTTTGAGGTCGAACCGGTGTTGACTTTTACCTGATAAAAGAAGTATGGATCTACTGTCATTTCTGTACTTTGTTTAGTAAAAGACTATTTTCTACTTCCCCACCACCTCCAAATGATATTCCTGTATCAACGCCGGGTTTTCAGGCGTCAAGGTAAAGCTGATTTTAAGATTGGCTTTTTCGCCTTCCATTATAAAATATCCCCGAAGTTGGTTTTCGGGCATTAGTTCTTGAACGTTGATAATTTTACCTGCTTTGGCAAAAGCGTCTGCTGCATCCGCCTTTAATTTATCGGGAAAATAATCCATCCAGAAGTTTTGGGCGAAGATGCCACTCTCCTTTGCATTGTCCCAGTTTTGAAGTAATTTGATCAACTCGTTTTTACGCTGGTTCAAAATAGCAGAAGGCGGCAATTGGCGGGGTTGGATCCTGGAAAGTGCAAACAAAGTATCCAAAGCCTGTTTGTTGGCAGCGCCGGCATTGGCATAAGTAAGGTTGGCAAACGAAACAATACCAATACCATATTCGGGCAGGATGCGCCAATTACTGCCAAAACCGGGCAAACCGCCACTATGGGCAATGTAGATTTTATTGTCGCAATCTTTTGTCCAGCTTAACCCATAACCATAAGCAGAAACTGTTGGGCAGGCACGGCCATTGGTCAGTTTAGCATTAACATTAAGCGAAGATACATCCCAGGGGAACTGCATTTCGCGGATAGAGCTTCTTTTGACCGGTAAAACTTCGGCATCATCACGCGCAGGCCAGGCAGAAAGATGCAGCGTCATGTATTTACTGAAATCTTCAATGGTTGTGATCAATCCGCCCATGGCACCGTAAGAGCCGTCGTGCAGCAGCGGTTGTTCCACCCATTTATTGTCCAGCCAGCGGTAGCCATGCGCCAGTTGTTCTTTGGGCACTTTGGCATATTCCCAGTAAGTATGCGCCATGCCCAAAGGCTTTAAAATATTTTCGCTGATGTATTGTTCGTAGGTTTTGCCCGAAACCTTTTTGATGATATAACCTAAGGTAGCAAAGCCCAGGTTGCTATACTCATAACCCGATCCTGGATTGGTTGAAAAGGAAACGCCTTTTTTATACAGCGCAATTAATTCTTCATCCGAATCGGCCAACTGCCGGTCGCCCCAGGGATTGTCTTCGGGATAACCAGCTGAATGTGTCAGCAAATTTCTGATGGTAACGGGCGAAGCATCTTTGGTGAGATAATGCGTGTTCTTCATTTCCGGGATGTACAGATAAGCCGGATCTTCCAGCTTCAGCTTGCCTTCGTCCCGTAATTTTAAGATGGCCATTGCGGTAAAACTTTTGGTCATGGAGGCGATACGGAAAACAGATTTTGCCGTAGCCTGGGTTTTAACAGTAAGATCCGTGTAACCGGTATTGCCAGTGTGTATTAATTTGCCATCTAATACAATGCCGTAAACCAAGCCTGGGAAATGGTTTTTTTCTGCGTAGTCTTTGTAGATCTGATCAATAGCCGGAAAAGTTGCTTCAATCTTGCTCAACCTGTTTGGATCGGTAAAAACAGCAGGCTGGTATGGCTGTGCAAAAGCAGCAGAAAAAATAAACGATAATAAAATTACCAGAGGCAGTTTGAAAAGCAAGCGGTTGACCATAAACGTAAATTTAAGTTTTTCCGCTTTTGGTTTGGCAGGTTTTGTTGATTTTTTTTATGGTTGATGAAAAAGCAATGCTAATTTTTACTTGATAAAAGAAGTATGGGGCGTGTTAGAATTTGTTCGAGATAACAAACAAGCAAGGTCTCCACTCAGGTGCGCAATGCTGAACGGACGCGCGGAGCGATCCGGCCGTTCTTGATCTTTTGGTTCTTTTGTATCAAGACAAAAGAACGTAAAAAAAGGGCAAAGGCCCGTCAATTAGCGGGTTATAATTTAAGCAAACCTGCGGCTGCTTGTGTTAACATTCTTTTTGCTTGAACAAAAAGAACCAAAAATTCAAGACAAACCCGATCCCTCCGGGCGTTTTGTCGGCCTTCCCGCACCTGGGTTGAGACCTGCCGCTTCAGGATGTCCGCTTTGTTATCTTGCGCTGTTGAAGGATGTTTTTTAAAATGCTTCTTTTTATCGTTATAAATCAGGTGGATTAAAAAGGATATACTTGCTTTTGTTAAAATGGCAGGACAACTTGCAAGGTAGCCGCCGGGGCGCGCTGGGCTGAATGCCGCCCGGAGGCGATCCGGCATTCTTGATCTTTTGGTTCTTTTGTATCAAGACAAAAAGAACGTAATACCGGCAACCGCAGGTTTGCTATTTGATTCTGGGTTCTTTTAATTATTACAAAAAAAGTACAAGAAAAACCAACTCGATGAAAATCTCTCCCTTTGATTGAGATGACAGGAAACAAAAAATCCCGGCCAACCGACCAGGATTCTAAATATCATAAAGGTTTGCCTTTTTACCTTTCCTCCCTTAACCTAACTTCGCCAATTCTTCCGCCATCGCAGCGCCAATCTCCGCAGGTGATTCTACCACACGGATACCACATTCCCGCATAATTTTCATTTTAGCAGCAGCCGTATCATCAGCACCGCCAACAATTGCCCCGGCGTGACCCATGCGTCGGCCGGCGGGCGCGGTTTGTCCGGCAATAAAACCAACTACTGGTTTGGTTCCATTGTCCCTGATCCAACGTGCAGCTTCTGCTTCCATGCCGCCGCCAATTTCACCAATCATGATGATGCCATGTGTTTCCGGATCGTTCATTAACAATTCTACCGCTTCTTTGGTTGGTGTGCCGATGATCGGATCGCCGCCGATACCAATCGCCGTAGTAATTCCCAATCCAGCTTTCACCACCTGGTCAACCGCTTCATAAGTCAACGTTCCGGACTTGGAAACCACGCCTACATTTCCTTTTTTAAAAATGAAGCCCGGCATGATCCCAATCTTGGTTTCATCCGCAGTAATAATTCCCGGACAGTTCGGCCCGATCAAACGGCAATCCCGGTCGCTGATATATTCTTTTACCTGGATCATATCCTTGGTTGGGATACCTTCTGTGATACATACAATTACTTTGATGCCTGCTTCGGCCGCTTCCATAATCGCATCAGCAGCAAAAGCCGGCGGCACAAAAATGATCGAAACATCGGCTCCGGTTTGGTCAACTGCATCTTTTACCGTGTTAAAAACCGGGCGGTCTAAATGTGATTGCCCGCCTTTGCCCGGGGTAACGCCGCCCACCAATTGGGTTCCGTATTCAATCATTTGAGAAGCATGGTAAGTACCTTCATTGCCGGTAAAACCCTGGACAATGACTTTAGAATCTTTATTTACGAGAACGCTCATGGTTGTTTTCTTTATTAATGGCAAAGCTAATTTTTTTTGGCAAAAGGAAATAATCAGATCCATCTTTTATCATGCTGTTTTTATCAACCTAAATCTTCCGTTTTCTACTTCCGGTCTTCCCAGCTTCCGGTCTTTTCAAACCATTTGGGCGTTACCGGCCGCTGAAGGGCGGGCCGGTCGGGCTATCCGCTGCAGGTCCTCGCTCGTGCCTCACTCCGGGCTTTCCGCTGCTATCCCTAACGCGGCAAAGCGGAAACTAACCAGCCAGCCTAACCAAAATTTTACCCGGTAAAAGAAGCATCATTTAATCGCTTTCAAATACTTCGCTTCATCAAATCCCTTTTCACTTTTAGCGATGACAACTGTTGCAATCCCGTTACCGATCATATTGGTGATGGCACGGGCTTCCGACATGAAACGATCTACACCCAAGAGAATTGCTATACCTTCCACCGGAATAATTTTAATGGCTGCCAAAGTAGAACTCAACACGATAAAACCACTTCCGGTAACGCCTGCCGCACCTTTGGAAGTTACCATCAGGATACCAATAATGGTCAATTGCTGTGCAAGCGAAAGATCAATATGAAAAACCTGTGCCAAAAAGATCACGCTCATGGAAAGATAAATGGTGGTGCCGTCCAGGTTAAAAGAATAACCGGTTGGAATGACAAGGCCGACAACTGGCTTGGCACAGCCAAAAGCTTCCATCTTTTGCATCATGCTGGGCAGCACCGATTCGGAAGAAGAAGTTCCCAAAACGATTAAAATTTCCTGCCGGACAAACTTTAAATATTTCCACAAACTGAATTTATAAATATGACAAATTGTATTCAACACCACGAAAATAAACAGGATCATGGTTACGTAAACACAAACCATCAGTTTCGCCATGGGCAGCAAAGCACTGATTCCATAAGTACCAACGGTAAAAGCCATCCCGCCAAAAGCGCCTATCGGTGCCAGTTTCATCACCACTTTCATGATATTGAAGAACACTTTTAAAAGCCTGTCCAACCCGCGTAAAATCGAACTGCCTTCGCTACCCATTTTATTTAAACCGTAACCAAAAAGGATGGCAAAAAACAGTATCTGCAAAATATCGCCCTGGGCAAAAGCTTCAATGATATTATGCGGAACGATGTGGGTGATAAATTCGCCCCATTTCATTTCCGCAGCAGCTTTTTGGTAAACCGCAATCTTACTGGCATCGGCAGAAGCATTTACATCAACACCGTTTCCGGGTTTGATCAAATGCGCAACTACAACGCCAATCAGTAGCGCAAACGTAGTGACCAGCTCAAAATACAACAAGGCCTTACCGCCTACCCGGCCAACTTTTTTCATATCGCCCATGTTGGCAATGCCCAAAACGATGGTCAAAAAAATGATCGGTGCGATGAGCATATTGATCAGACTGATAAAAACAGCACTGATCAGTTTGGCTGTCGCCGAAAAAGAAGGAAAGCTGATACCTACAATTACACCCAAGATAATGGCCGTAATTACCTGGAAAGTAAGGTTGGAGAAAAGTTTATTCATGAGGTATCCGCCAAAAAAAGTTTGGAAGATACTATCTTTTGCTGATTTTATTGCCGGTAACCTGTCTTTGCCGGTCGCATTTAAACCGGTTGATGGTTTCACTTCTTAGCAGCAAATGTTTGGTGCTCCGCCCTTGAACCCTTTTTCGCCAGCGTTTAAAGCTTTGCGGTTTCAATTCGCGGCGCATCAGTTCAATTGTTTCCTGTTCTTTTAGGTTGAATTGAAAATCTATTGCTTCAAATGGTGTGCGGTCTTCCCAGGCCATTTCGATAATGCGGTCGGTGTCTATTTGGTTGAATTGTTTGGTGGTTTGCATGATGATATTAAGCAATAATATTCAACTTCGTTTTATTCCATTTCCCTTTTTAACTTCCTTAACCAAACCATCCACTTGTTGCTGATAAAAGAAGCATCAGAAAATATCGGACAAAAATTAAAAAATGCGTTATTTGAATCTGTTTATGTAAGTTGTCAACTTTAACTGAATTTTAATAAAATGGATCAAGCTTTTCTTTTTAAAGTTGTTCTTAGTGTGGTTATTGGTGGGGTTTGGGTGGTAGGCAGTACAGTAATTGTAGATAAATTCGGTACCAAGTTAGGAGGACTGATCGCAGGTTTGCCCAGTACGGTAGTAGTCGCCTTGTATTTTATAGGTTTAAGCCAAGGTACCGAAACCGCTGTACAATCTACCATAGTTGTTCCTTTGGCTTTTGCGGTAAACGGGCCGTTTATGCTGGTTTATGCTTTTTTGTCGAAACGTGGTTTATGGCAGTCAATGCTTACAGCTTTAGCAGTTTGGTTTGTTCTGTCTTATTTAATAATAGTTTTCCACCTAAATAATTTTATAATTGGCTTGGTCATCTGTATTTTGGTGCTGATCTCCAGTATCTATATTTTTGAACGTAAATTTAGCGCTATATCTTCATTAGGACAGAAAACTGTTTATAAAAAGGCACAACTGTTTTTTAGGGCTTTATTTGCAGGATTGATCATTGGAGCCGCAGTTTTTGCGTCTCGCTTTTTGAGTCCGACCGTAGGAGGAATTTTGGCTTCTTTTCCAGCGGTTTTTGTTTCTACCCTTTTGATTTTACACTATGGCCGAGGTGCAGAAGTTGCCGTTGGCCTTGCAAAATCATTGCTTGTAAGTGGCTTCATAAATGTTATGACCTATGTAATTGCTATTCACTATTTATACAATAATTTTGGCATTAACCAAGGTACATTAATTGCATTAATGATTTCAATAATTACCGCTTTTTTAACGCATCGTTTTGTATTAAAAAAGTTGAAATAAAATTCTTAAAAAATCAGGGTCTGTATGGAATTGCCGTTTTACATTCACCAATAACAATTATATTGTTATACCAGTTTCAGTTCGCGGCGCATGAGTTCGATGGTTACCTGTTTTTTAAGGTTGAACTGGAAATCGATGGCTTCAAAAGGTGTGCGGTCTTCCCAAGCCATTTCGATGATGCGGTCAGTATCTATTTGGTTAAAGTGTTTGGTGGTTTGCATAATAGAAGAACATTATTTTACACATAAAAGTTTAGATACTTCATTCGGTTTACTGTATCAGCATAATTTCTTATCTTCGAATAAACACTTTTAATTATGACAATTGAGCGAACAGATAAAGAGGTGATTGTAAGATTATCCCCTTTAATAAATACAGAAGACTTACAGGATTTTCTAAATTATGCCCGGTACAAGGAACTGACATTAGAGTTTAAAGTAGGCCAGGAAGAAGTAGATAAACTTGCCGACGAAATAAACAGGGATTGGTGGAATGAAAACAGGGATAAACTTATTAAGTGAAAGTAATTGTTGATACGAACATCGTTTTCAGTGCCTTATTAAATTCGGGTAGCAGGATTGGGGAAATTTTGCTGTATGCAAAAGAGCCTTTACAATTTTACACCTGCAACTATTTACAAACAGAATTACAAAAACATCGCGACAAATTACTTAAGTTGACAAAGCTTTCGGAAGCAAAACTGGCAGAAATCGAAAAACTCATAACGCACCGAATTACTTTTATTGACGAGCATTTGTTGCCGCAATCTATCTTAATAGAAACAGAAGCTCTTCTAAAATCAATTGATCAAAACGATACTCCTTTTGTGGCATTGGCCGTACATTTAAATGGTAAACTTTGGACTGGCGATATGAAATTATATCATGGATTAAAAGAAAAACGTTTTGAAGACATAATGACAACGGCCGAACTTTCGCTATTACTTGAGGATTTAGAACGATAATAAAAACAATTTATTCGGTATCGGTTTGGTTGCGTACGGGAGGGATAAATCGGTTTTTTTTATGGTTTTGATTGAAGCAGAATTTAAGTGGATAAAAACAGTATGCTGCTATTCATTTGCTAATAAGATTTCAAATAATTCGTTTGTCGAGATAAATTTATTCCAACCTTTTTGTGCTAATCCATTTATTAACACCTTATCACCAGTCCACAATTTTGCTCCCAGATGTTCTGCTAAAGCAACAAAAGCCGTGTTTTCAACATCAACATCAGTAGTCAATACCTTTACTTTTTGGTAGATTTCAAAGGGAACTAATTGGATATAAATAAACTTGATTTGGCGTGTAGTAATTGATATTAGATTTGATAGTTCTAAATCAGACAATGAAGTTAGCTTTTTAAGCTTATTTCGATGTTCTTCAATTTCAGTTAACAGTTGATATGTTGTGTAAAAACGCTGTTTTGATTTTGGCTGAAGGAGAATTGCTGCAATCCGACTGTTTGAATTCAAAATTGCACTAAACACAATATTGGTATCTACAACAATCCTCACAAGCCTGATTTTAATTTGGTTTTCACCGAGCGGCCTTTTTTAATTTCTTTTACCAAGTCGTCCACCTCTTTCTGACTTACTTTAAATTTTTTTGTAATCTCTTTATAAGTCAACAAATCTGCAATAGCTTGTAAATCATCAATATCCGTATCCGCGGGTAAACGAAATATCACCTCACTTTCTGTTCTTTCAATAATCATAATTCCAGTATTAAATATGAATATAAAGATAAATTATTCCCTGCCAACCTTTGCAATCCCCGTTGAATTAAACTGCAACTCATACAACCGTTTATAAAACCCATTCAGTTTGAGCAGTTCCTGGTGCGAACCCATTTCCTTGATCTCGCCATGATCCAACACAATAATTTTGTTGGCGTTTTGAATGGTGGATAAGCGATGCGCAATAACAATAGAAGTCCGTCCTTTCATCAGTTTAAAAATCGCTTGCTGGATCAGTTCTTCAGTTTCTGTATCAATGGAAGCAGTGGCTTCATCCAAAACCAAAATCTTAGGATCGTAAACCAAAGCGCGGATAAAGGAAATCAATTGTGCCTGGCCGGCAGAAAGCGTAGAACCACGCTCCATCACTTCATAATCATAACCGCCGGGCAAACGCATGATAAACTCGTGGGCACCTACTTCTTTTGCTGCCTGAATTATTTTTTCGCGGCTGATGGCAGGATTATTTAAGCTGATGTTATTGGCAATGGTATCTGAAAACAAAAACACATCTTGGATGACCGTTGCAATCTGCGAACGCAAAACCCCCAGTTCGTAATCCTGGATATTCACGCCATCAACCTTGACCGTTCCTTTGCTGATCTCATAAAAACGGTTTAAAATATTGATGGTGGAAGATTTTCCGGCCCCGGTTGCACCAACCAAAGCCAAAGTTTCTCCTGGTTTTATGCTGAACGATACATCTTTTAGCACATATTTTTCTTCGTCATATGCAAACCAGATATGGTCAAAATCAATCGCCCCTTTGATATTTTCAGGTGCAAGCGTGCCTTTGTTAACCGTAGTTTCATCGGTATCCAAAACTTTAAAAATACGGTCGGCACCAACCATGCCCATTTGCAGGGTATTGAACTTATCGGCCAGTTCGCGGATCGGCCGGAAAACCATATTGATGTAGAGGATAAAAGCAGTAATGGTTCCGGGGGAAATATGCAGCGGATCGGCTAAAATCCTTTTCGATCCGTACCAAACCAGCAGCCCGAGCGACATCGCCGAGATGATTTCGACTATCGGAAAAAAGATAGAATAATACCAGTTGGAACGGATATTGGCATCCCGGTATTTCTGGTTCACGGCCACAAACTTCCGCATTTCCTGGTCTTCCCTTGCAAAATATTGGATCACGCTCATCCCCGAGATATGTTCCTGTAAAAAAGTATTGAGGTGGGAAACCTGTGTGCGAACTTCCTGGAAAGAGGTTTTGATCGCTTCCTTAAACCAATAGGTCGCCAGCATCAGCAGCGGCATCGGGATCAAAGTAATTAGGGTTAAACGCCAATCGGTGTACAACATGATACCGATCAGCGCGATGAGTTGCAGCATATCGCCAATGATGGAGATCAATCCTTCCGAAAAAATATCGGCAATGGTTTCCAGGTCAGAAACAGAACGGGTAATGAGTACGCCAATCGGTGTGTGGTCAAAATATTTCAAGCGTAATTGGGTAATGTGATTGAAAACATTCGTCCGAAGATCAAGAATGACAGATTGCCCAAGCGCATTGGTGAGATAAGTTTGATAATACTGTACCAACGACTGAACGACCAGCAGCGCCAGCGTGATCAGCGTCATCTTTAACAAACCGTTAAAATCGGCGTTCAGAATGTATTTGTCAAGCGTGATCTGAATCAGAAACGGCCTGATCGGCGATAAACCAGCCATCAAAACCGTAAGCAAAGCTGCCCAAATAAACTGCCTGCGATAAGGTTTTACATACTGCAGCACCCTGCTTAACAATTTTACATCAAGTGCTTTCCCGGTAACGCCTGCCATTTGAGTTGTGAGTTGTGAGTTGTGAGTTGTGAGTTGTGAGTTGTGAGTTGTGAGTAAGTTAAATTTATACTTTATCGGATTGTTTTAAATTGAATAAATATACGGGTAAACTACTTTGGTTAAATATAAACCGCAGGCCGGAACCGAAACACCCGCATTGCCCCGGTTCTTACTTTCAATGATCTTTCTGACAGCTTCCGGCTCGATCTCTCTTTTTCCAACAGCAACCAACGTTCCAACAATTGCCCTAACCATGTTCCGCAAAAAACGATCTGCAGAAATATGGAAAACCAGGCCGCCGTCTTTTTCAACCCAAAATGCTTCTTTTATCACACAAAAATTGGTCTTTACCTGCGTGTTGCTTTTGCTGAAACAACTGAAATCCTGGTATTCTTTGATGATGTTTGCTGCCTGATTCATCAGCTCCAAATCCGGAAAATCACGTAGTTGCCAACTGTAATTTTGTTTGAAAGGGTCTTTGCCGAAATGAACATGGTATTCATAAGCACGCTGCGTGGCATCAAAACGGGCATGTGCATCCGCAGCAACGGGAATGATATTTTTAACGGCAATATCTTTTGGAAGAAGGGCATTTAAGGAGGCTGTCAGCTTTAGGCTATCAGCTTTCAGCAAAAAAACTTTAATGTCCACCTGCAAATCGCTGACGGCTGACTGCTGATGGCTGATGGCTTTTTCAAAATGCACAAACAATTGCTTAGCATGCACACCGGTGTCCGTCCTTCCGCAGCCAACCGTTTCAACCCGTTGCCGCAGTAAAACAGTTAAAGCCCTGTTAAAAACTTCCTGCACACTTAACGCATTCTGCTGGATCTGCCAGCCGTGATATTTCGTGCCGTCAAAAGCAAGTTCTGCAAAGTACCGTTGTTTTGCTTCCACTCCTGCAAAGGTAACAAAAGCTGAAAAGCAACATCCGCAGAAAATTATTTTACAAAGTATCTTATCTTTGCGATGCTTCTTTTACCCTATAAAAAATGATACAACGAATACAAAGTATTTATTTACTGGCCGCCAGTTTGGTTTTGTTCGCCCTGTTTCTTTTCCCGATGGTCAATAATCTAATTTTGAACGGACATGCCGATAGCATTACAGTGGCCGGGATTTATGAAGTGATCAATGGCGTGCGGACAAAAACTTCCTCCTTAGTCCTGCTGAGCGTGGCTACCGTTGTTGCGGCCTTGCTTCCTTTAGCTGGTATTTTCTTATATAAGGACCGCAAAAAGCAGGTTAGTTATTGTTACATCGTGATCGTTTTGTTAATTGGTTTTAGCTTTTACTCCGCAGAAACCGTTAAAACCATTGTTGGGAATATAACCTTACAACCTGAAAATTACGGCATAGGTATTATCTTACCTTCTTTGGCTATTGTGCTACTGTTTTTAGGGATTAGAAATATTAACCGGGATGAGAAGCTGGTACGGTCGGCGGACAGGTTGCGGTAGGGATAAAACTATGCAGGCTTGCCTTTTGGCAAAACATTAATTATCTGTTTAATAAATAAAGGTACACATGCCCCAATTTGTAAAGCTGAAAGATTATTGTATGATACATGATCAAAATATGCCCATCCGATTATTGCAGCCAGAATAGGATGTATAATATAGGGGAGCCAATAGACAAAATCTTTAAAATTAGGCCTTTTCGCAGGTTCAAGTGTTGCTGCTTCCATTAAATTTAGCAACTGTATAACCATTGCCCCTAATGCTGGTATTAAAAAAAATTGTAAGTTCATCTTCTTGTTTTTTTAATCAATCCTGTTTCTAAATGCTCCTTTTAACTTGGTAAAAAATGAAGTGCTATCTTCAAAATCCTTTTTAGTAGCATAAACATTTTTACCCTCTAAACTTCTGGTTGATTGTACAAAATCTGCAGAAGTATTTAACATTTCCTGTAATTCATCAACATTAACATGTAAACCTGTTTTATCGGCAATTTCTGATACAGTAAACCATTTTTGCTGATCGTTTGACAGTGTTTCTTTAATCTCTTGTTCTTTCTCTGAATCTATTGTTTTCATGGGGTTTGTGGTTTATTAGATATGCTCAATTTATTTTTTGCTGAGATTGTAAGACACACTTACAAACCATCCCGTACGGAACTTTCTTTCCACCAAATCCTCATCTTTTAAAGCCTTTAAGTTGGTGTAGTTTTTAAAGTTTTTTGCGGTATAAGTATAATCGGTTTGATAAGTGTTTTTCAAATAATTTACGTTTGCTGCTGCCAGCCCGCCGCTGATGATGATCCTTTTGAGCATACTGTTCCTAAACATCAAACTGCCCCCGGCATAAAAGCTCGTTTGTTCCAAACCAGCCGGATTGGTAGAAATCCCAAAAGTTAAGGCAGGCAATACAGAACGGTAGTAATCCCGGCCATAAACATGGATAAAAGCTGCTACAGATGGAAAAAATTTGTTGTAATTATTGTTTTGTCTGATAATTAAAGCAGATGTATCCGGTTGCTGCAAACTATAAGAACGGTCTTTTGCACCAGCCAACCCAAAAGCAATACCGGTACTGAAATCTATTTTTAAACCGCCGGATTGATAAATGCGGATTGGTGAAATTGTTTGTGTGGTTTTATCAATTGTATTGCCAAGGTTTAATGTAAAGTCAGTATAATCAGCTTCATCATCTACCAGTTGTGGCTTGGTTACAATTTCAAAACGTTCATTTTGAACGGCTTGATACAATTGAATGCCTTTGTCAATTTTCCCCTGGTACTCATTCTTTGTTTTTTCATCCAGTAGTTTACGATAAACAGTTGTGATATAAGCAAACACTTCTTTGTAAGGGTTATCGGTGATTGAATCTTTAACGATACTAATTGTAATACTGCCGTCCTTTTTGTTTGTAGCTGATTTTAAACTGCTGTTAGGTTTTTTCCCAGATTGGTTTTCATATTCTGTTTTTAATTCGCCGTAATCAGTAATTAAAGATTTGTATGTATTTGAACTTTGTTCTGATAAAGCCTTTTCAACATCAGCAGTATCAGAATCATTCAAAGCAGCGTAGATAACAATACTTTTTTTAATTCCATTTTTAAACTTTACAGTATCTACCGTTAATTGCTTTTTTATTAGCGGTTCAAGGAAATCATTTACAGCAATTAATTTTTGAAATTTTACCCAGTTAGAAAGATATGTTGATAAATTGTTTTTAAAAGAATTATTACTTAGAGTTACAGTATTTGCTTTAAGTCCGAATGTTTGTGTTTGAAAAACTCCACTCTTATCTGCCAAAGATTTATCATCCACTTTTTTTTCTCCTTCCAGTAAACTTAAAAACTTCGCCGGTACATCTATAACAAAACTTTTTTGTTCAGCTTTTACAGCAATACTATTGTAAAAAGGGTTGATGTTGGTAATTTTAAAGTTTGTATAAATGCTTCTTTTAGCAGGGAAAAACCAGGATTGATCAGCTGGTTTGGGGATGATAAGTTTTCCTGTTATGGCATCGTATTTTACTGTTATTGGTACAATATTAATATCTGTTACTGTAGTTTGCGCCATGGTAAAATGAGTACAAGCTATCAAGATAGATACTATAAAAGTTACACCTTTAATTGCATTTAATATCTTTTTAGTTTTCATTTTTTTTAATATTGATTGCCTCAAATCTCCCCACAATTGGAAAACAATTTCACCGCTTAATCACCCTAAATCACAAGGTATTTTTACGGTATCAAAAAGGTTAAAACGAGGAAGAAAATATAAATGGACACCAATTTTAGGTGCATAAAAAAAGCGTTAGATTGTACAAGTTTAAAAAGCAATACCCAAATTAAAACCCAAACCACGCAGGCCTACAAAAGGGCCGCTGGTATTTGTTGTTACCCCATTGTTGTCTACTGCAGCGGTTACATAACTTCTGTTGGATAGTGTAAAATCCGATTCAAGTTGTGATTTTAAATTGCGTTTATCCGTGGCAGATAAGGTACTGAGGTTAACCCCTGCATTGCCATCGCCGGAAATTTTGCCATAATGCCCACCGATGATATACCAATCGAAAGTAACCCGTTTAGCAATCAGAAACTTGGAACCCAGCATCAACCCACCACCATAACCTTTCAAATTACTTTGCAGCGGGATAACATATTTTTGATTACTTGCAGTTGTGTAAGTATAATTGTAATTAACCTGCATGTTGGTGTAGCGGCCATACAACGAGGCGTAAAAGCCCCTTGCGCCGGGATGCTTGCCGCCGTAAAAGCGGAATTCGCCGGTAAAGGTTTTGTTGCCCGTACTGACGTTGGACAAGTCGTTTTTCAGGTTGTCATCATCATTTAAATACTTGTCTGCTACGGTTTTTACCAGGGCAATATCTCCAACAGTACTCAGCGGCATGTAGCGGTAACCGGCCACAAAAGTTATTTTTCGGCTCAAAGAACGCTCGTAACTGAAATTGTAATTTTTTAAGGCCAGCGATGATAGGTTGACTTGCACATTGTTTTTCGGGTAATGCTTGTTTTCCAGGGCCTGCTTTTTTTGCCAAGCGGTAGAATCTTTTTGTGCATAACCCTTTTCTTGTGCTAAAAGAAGCATCAAAAGCACGGCAATTACAATTGTGAAAGTTAGTTTTTGATACTGCTTTATTTTGAACAGCAGCACCACAGGAAGCATTTTCAATACTTCTTTTACCAGCAGTTTGTTTAAATAACGATTAGTAAGGTTGTTGGCTTGTTGCCAAATTGGGCTTTTGCGGTTTGAAAAATTAAGGTTGTTTGCAGTGTCCATCATTTTGAGATTTTAATGGTGATTAATGATCTCAAAGTTCCGGTGCGGCAACAGGAATAGTTAGCGCAGAATAGCCCTTTTAAACAAGGTATTTTTACGGTATCAAAAAGGTATAAACAAGGAAGAAAATACAATTGGACACCAATTTCAGGTGCATAAAAAAAGCATCCAATTGATGCTTTCCTTAAATTGAAACAATAAGATGTTTATTCCAATCTACCTAAAATGCAACTTGTATTTGATCAGCAAAAACACAAACACCGGCCCGTAATACAAGTATCTTTTCCACAAACGTTTGGGTTCGCTTAGCAAGCGGCCCAGCCATTCCAAACCAAAATTGATCCAGATCTTGCCCGGGCGTTTTACCGTGCCGGCATAAAAATCAAACACGGCGCCAATGGCACAAATTACGGGCACGTTAAGTTTGTTTTGATGTTCGGCTATCCACAATTCCTGCTTGGGCGCGGTCATGCCAACAAACAATACCTCCGGCTGGAAATCATTGATTGCTTTTACCATTAATTCGTTATCTTCCGCAGAAAAAACCTCTTTAAACGGGGGCGAGTAAATGCCGGATCGGATATCAGGAAAATCCAAAGTTAAGCGCTGCTGCAACTTTTGCAAGGTTTGCACAGTTGAACCGAGGTAAAAACAACGCCCGCCCCGCTGGTTTATTTGATTTAATAAATGATCATGCAAATCGCAACCGGAAATTTTAGAGATGAGCCTGCCGGTATGCAATTTTACTGCAGCCACGATACCAATACCATCGGGCAGCAGCACGTCCGACTGTTGTAAAGCTTTTTTATAGTTGGCATCTTTTTCGGCTATGCAAAAAGAATACTGGTTTAAGGTGTTGATAATGGTTTTACCTTTAAAAGTTAATTCCTTTAAACTGCCGGCAAATAACCCATAATTTAAATAACTTGCTTTTGCTTCCATGGCGTTAAGGTTTAGTGGTAAGTCCATAGGGATAATATATACTAAAATTGATTAAATTAAGATTTCTGCCAAGGGTAACTTTCTTTGCTAACTGGCGGCAATGTTGGTTTTCAGGGCCTTGCCTTTTAATGTAGGCAGCAGGGCCTGGTTGTGCATAACTTTTTTATATGGTAAAAACAGTAAAACAAGCAATGCAATTATAAAGGCAGAAACCTTTTTGTATTACCTGATTTTGTACAACAGCAAGGCAGGCATCAGTTTCAATACTTCTTTTAACAGCAAAAAATATAAACGTTGGTTGGCCTTATGGTTAGCCCGCTGCCAAACCGGATTGTTGCGGTTGGCATGATTAAGGTTGCGTACGGCATACATGGCTTTAAGATTTAATTTGATTGCTGGCCTCAAATCTCCATACCGGGAATAAAAATAGTTAGCGTAGAACCTCCCTTTTAAATAGGGTGTTTTTACGGTATTAAAAAGGTGAAAACACGTTGTGAGTATTAGGGTTATTGTGGAATTTTAGGCACACTTAAAAACTTAAAATCATGAACTTAAAAGAAATTAATTTTACAGCCTTAGGATCAATCCCAGCAGAAGATGCAATAGACATGATCAAAGAAGCTGCTAAACCACGAACACAAATTGCGATTGAAAAACCAGAGGAAACTACACACTGTGTTTGGTTTAATTTAGAACAAATAAATAATATGGTTGCCAGATTAAACTTGGAAAAATTATTTGGTTATAAAACGGATGGCATTAGAGTTTACTTTGGACGTTATACAGAAAGAACTGTTCCAAAAGATCATCCTGAATATATAGGTAGAGATACGGTACTGTTTGTTTCAACAAAAAAACAAGTATATAAAGATGAACAAGATAAAGAACATTTTTATCATTTAGACTATTTTGAGCACCTTATACCTGGAGATCCTGATAAATTTATGATGGATCCCGAAAACAGGGGAGAATTATGTGAACCTAGAAGTTCTTGCATCGGTTCTCAATTTGAAGAAAAAAGTACTTAGATCATCAAAAATGATCGATTTTTTAAGCCCCAATATTATCATTGAAGTTACTTGTTTTGTTATAGCAATTGCTTTCTTGCATAATGATGTTTCAACTACTTGGAAAAGTATGATCCTGTTTATGCTGGTCATTTGCATAACAGAAATAGCAGGCATCATAACCAAAAGAACAATCAATGGTAATAATTGGGTTTACAATATTTACTTAATGCCAGAAGCAGGTTTTGTCAGTATCACCTTTGGACATTTAATTAGCAAATACACAAAAAGTAAGATCATAGTTCTACCCGGACTTGCTCTACTTTTTGTGTTGTATTTATATGAAATTTATAAACATGGAATTTATAATTTTAATACATTGACTACAACCATTATGTCATTGCTTTTTATCTGCTATGGCTTATATTACTATTACTTATTAATTAAGGACGAACAGTATATCAATCTAAAAACTTACGCACCTTTTTGGTGGGTATCCGGAACTTTATTTTTTTACTTTGGAAGTATCGTCAGCAATTTAAATTTCAGTGTATTAAGTTCTGACTATTTGCAACTTTTTTCGTTTAGACATGCCATTTATATTCTGTTAAATATTGTTCTTTATAGTTTCTGGAGCTATTCATTCTTATGCAGATATCGCCAAAGGAATTCAATACTTTAATTATACTTATTACGCTGGTTTTTCTGCTGGCCCCCGGATTTCTTTTACTTTACATCAACCTTTACAACCGCCGCAAAAAAAAACACATCGAAGAAAAAGCCTTAATGCAGCAAACTTTTGCAGCCGAAATCCTCAAAACACAATTAGAAGTCCAGGAACAAACTATGCAAACTATTGGTGCAGATTTGCATGACAACATTGGACAATTGTTAAGTTTAACTTCGCTTACTTTAGGTTCGATAGAAATTAAGGAGGTAAACAAAGCACAGCAAAAAATAGATGCTGCTTTAGATTTAAACAGCCGCTGCATCAAAGAGCTTCGTTTATTAGGTAAATTATTGCAAGGCGAACAATTGATTGGCAATGGTTTAACGGAAGCGATCAGTCATGAAATTGCATGGATAGAAAAAGCCGGTCAGTACCAGATAGATTATCAAACTGAAAACGAGTGTGCCGAAAGCAGCAACCCGGACAAAGAGTTGCTGGTTTTTCGCATCCTACAGGAAATTTTAAACAATGTTATCAAACATGCTTTTGCAACAGAAATAAAGATTAAATTAGGCTGCCGGGACAACTATCTTGAATTGACCGTTGCAGACAACGGGGTAGGTTTTTTTGCGGATGAAGTGCCGGAAAAGCAAAATGGCATAGGCTTGCACAACATCCGCAAAAGGGCAGATCTGATGGGCGGTGAAGTGAACATCCGATCTGAGCCCGGCGCCGGTACTTTTGTTAAGTTAAATATTCCTTATCCCTGATTGAATATGAAAACCAACCGTATTCCTATCGCTATTGTGGATGACCATACTTTGTTTAGAAAAGGTGTGGCCGGGTTAATGGCTGAGTTTGAAGAACTGGAAGTGATCTTTGAAGCAGAAAACGGTAAGCAACTGCAATTTGCCTTAACTAAAAATGCTGAGCCGAAAGTTGTTTTGATGGATATTAACATGCCGGTAATGGATGGTTACGAAGCTACCTGCTGGCTAAAAACAAATTACCCGCAAATACATGTGCTGGCTTTAAGCATGTTTGAAGATGATGAAGCGGTGATCAAAATGATCCGCTGCGGCGCTTGCGGTTATATCCTGAAAGAATCCAAACCGCGCGACCTACTGGAAGCTATCAAAATTATAGTGGTAAAAGGGGTATATATCAACGAAATGGTTTCCGGCAAATTGATCCGCTCTGTTGCCGCACAGGAAACTGCTCCTAATTTAAGCGGTAAAGAACTGGACTTTTTAAAACACTGCTGCTCAGAACTTACTTATAAAGAAATTGCTGATTTAATGTTTGTTAGTCCGCGCACGGTTGACAATTACCGGGAATCGCTTTTCCAAAAGTTGAACATTAAATCACGTACAGGTTTGGTCCTGTATGCGATCAGAAATAACCTGTATCACGTAACAGCATAATTAATTACAATCCTATGTTTTTTATGTGTATAAAAACAGTATTTTTGCGGCAGATTTAGCAATGTAGCTAAGTTCGTTATTTACATCATGAACCCATTTATTGAACTGGGAATCCGTCATGATATTGTTAATGCCATCTCTGATTTAGGATTTGAAAATCCTACGCCAATCCAGGAACAATCTATCCCGGTTTTGTTAACAGGCAGCAACGATTTTGTCGGATTAGCCCAAACAGGGACCGGAAAAACCGCCGCCTTCGGACTGCCGTTATTAGAACTGATTGACTTCGATCAGAACAAGCCTCAAGCTTTGATACTTTGCCCAACCCGCGAGTTGTGCCTGCAAATTACAAGCGACATTAAAAGTTATTCCAAAAACATGTCCAACGTTAAAGTTGTGGCAGTTTACGGTGGTTCCAGCATTATGGATCAGCTCCGCGAAATCAAACGCGGCGTGCAGATTGTTGTTGCCACTCCCGGACGTATGCTAGACATCATTGGCCGTAAAGCCATTGATTTTTCAGAAATCCAGTACGTTGTTTTGGATGAAGCTGACGAAATGCTGAACATGGGCTTTCAGGAAGACATTAACGAGATCCTGTCCACCACCCCCGAAGAGAAAAAAACCTGGCTGTTCTCGGCTACGATGCCGGCAGAAGTGCGCCGCATCGCTAAAAATTACATGACCGATCCTTTTGAGCTCACGATGGGCACAAAAAATACCGGAAATGTAAACATTGAGCACGAATATTATGTGGTGAAAGCACGCGATAAGTACGCCGCTTTTAAACGCATTGTTGATTTTAACCCTGATATTTTTGGTATCGTTTTTTGCCGTACCAAAATCGAAACCCAGGAAATTGCCGAATCTTTGATCAAAGACGGTTACAATGCCGATTCTTTGCATGGCGATTTATCACAGCAACAACGCGACAAGGTGATGAAACGCTACCGCGAACGCAACCTGCAATTGCTGATTGCTACAGATGTTGCTGCCCGCGGGATCGACGTGAATGACGTTACGCACGTAATCAATTATTCGTTGCCTGATGAAATTGAGAATTATACCCACCGCAGCGGCCGTACTGGCCGTGCCGGTAAAACGGGTATCTCTATTGCCATCATCAACGGAAAAGAAATTGGTAAAATACGCCAGATTGAACGCGTTTTAGGCAAAAAATTTGTTAAAGCCGAGATCCCGACCGGATTTGACGTTTGCGAAAAACAATTATTCGGCCTGGTTCATAAAGTACATAATGTGGCTGTAAATGATTCACAGATCGATCAGTACATTCCACGTATTATGGCTGAATTTGAAGAGCTGACTAAAGAAGATATCATTAAACGTTTTGCTTCTTTAGAGTTTAACCGTTTCCTGGAATATTATAAAAATGCACCTGATCTGAATGCTTCGGCTGATGAATCCCGTTTACGTGATGGCGGCGAACGTACCCCGCGCAGCGGCAGTGGCGTAAGTGCTGATTACACCCGTTTGTTTATCAACTTAGGTTCGGTAGATAATTTTACCCGCGGGGATTTGTTGGGTTATATTTGTAATACCAGCAAAATTAACGGCCGTGGTGTTGGCAAGATCGACGTTAAAGGTGTTTACTCATTCTTTGAAGTACCTAACGCTGAAGCGCAACAAGTAATTGATGCTTTTAAAAATGCAAATTTCCAAGGCCGCGAAGTTCGGATCGAACTTTCAGGGGCTGCCGAAGGCGAGCGCAGCGAAAGCCGCAGCCCGAGATCTTCCGGTGGCGGTGGTTACCAACACAGAGAAAGCGGAAGCCGTGAAAGACGCGATGGCGGACGTGAACGTAGTTATAGCAGCGGAAGCAGCGGCGGAAGCGGGTTTCGTGATTTTTCTGGTAAAAGCAAAGAAGACCGTGGTGAACGCCGCAGGAGATTTTAAAACAGCCATGCTGTTTTTATAGCTTAGTTTTTTAGTTTTAGTTTTAGTTTAGTTAAAAGAGCTTTCGGAATTATCCGAAGGCTTTTTTGTTACCGCACAAAATTGACCAAAGTAGAATCCGGATAAACCAGCGTAAAACTTTTATCCGATAAATTTTTGATCACAAATTTGGTACAAGGCCGGCTGCCTTCATACGAAGTAAAAATAGAATCGTCTTTTACAAAATAGCTTTCGGCAATCGGTTCGCCCTCATTTAAAGTAAATTCTTTTTGGGTGATGGTCAAACCGGTTTTCCCATCTTCGGAAAGCCATTTGCCACGAATTTTATTTTTTGCGGAAAATTGTTGTTTACAGGCGCCACAAACCAGCAGCAACAAAAACACGGCAACAAAAGCCCGTTTGTTTTTGATTTGGCCAACTGCTGTATCCATTATTAAATTTAATATTTTTTGTTGCTTGCCGATGCTTCTTTTATCACCTAAAAAACAGTAAGCATAAAAAATGCCCAAATAAGTATCCGGGCATTTTTATAGTTAAAAGCAAAAAACTTATTTGGTTGGTTTATCTATCAATTTAGATTTTGAAATATAAACTTTACCGCCTTTTTTATTCACGTAAAAAACTTTATCGTGCTTGTTGATGTAAACGGTTTCGCCTCCCGGTGCAACTTTACCTTTATATTCTTTATCGCCAACGGCAGCTACACCTTTTACAGCCAATTCGGCAGTTTTATTGCCGGCTTTGTTAATGGCGGTTCCAACTTTACCTTTTCCGGTATTTTGTGCAAATGATTGTACGGCAAACAGCACAGCGGCTGAAAGCAATAGGGCTTTAATTTTTTTCATGGTTATTGTTTAAGTAATTTCCCTATTAACTCAAATGTTCTGCCAATTGTTTCATTTCGGTAACAGGGTTACTTTTTTGATATAAAACATCATAAACAGCCTGGCTGATTGGCATGTAAACGTTGTATTTTTTATTCACTTCCTGCATACATTTGGCGGCATAATAACCTTCAGCGATCATATTCATTTCCAATTGGGCAGAATTTACGGTGTAGCCTTTGCCAATCATGTTGCCAAAAGTACGGTTTCGGCTAAATTGCGAATAGCCGGTAACCAGCAAATCGCCCAGGTAAGCCGATTCATTAATATCACGGTCAATAGGATGAACAGCATCTACAAAACGCTTAATCTCACGGATAGCGTTGGAAATAAGGACCGCTTGAAAATTGTCCCCATAACCTATCCCATGGCAGATACCGCTGGCTATAGCATAGATGTTTTTCAGAACTGCTGCATATTCGGTTCCGTAAATATCGTCCGAAATATTGGTTTTGATATAACGTGTGTTGAAATAGCAGGCCAGTTCGGCAGCCAGTTTCTTATCCTGGGAAGCCAACGTCAGATAAGATAATTTTTCGAGCGCTACTTCTTCTGCATGGCAAGGGCCGCTCAAAACCAAAAACCGATCCAGCGGAACTTTGTAATGCCGATGGATAAAATCACCAACGATCAGGTTCTCGTCCGGCACAATCCCTTTAATGGCAGAGATGATTTTTTTGCCTTTAAAAGAAGCATCGGAAAGACCGGAAAGTGCCTTTTTTAAAAAAGCGGCCGGAATATTCAAAATAATAACTTCCGCTTTTTCTATTGTTTCTTTGATTTGGGTAGATAGGTTTTCCGGCTTTACACAAATTTCCACCGAACTGAGGTATTTAGGGTTATGCCGGAACCTGCGGATATACTGCAACGCTTCTTCACTACGTATCCACCAGAAAACCTCTTTTGGAACCACATTGTCCGTCAGCATTTTGATAATAGCCGTAGCCCAACTGCCGCCGCCAATTACGGCGATTTTCAATTTATCCTGTTCCATTAAAAGCTGTTGTGGTTTTTATTTTTAGTATTGCAAATAAAAGGAATTATCTCAAAATTAATCTTTCCGTAAAAGCGGATAAGCTTGATGCTTCTTTTATCAACCTTTTTTTGGTATCGGTACAAAACGGCAATCACATGAAAATGCCTTATCTGGTCAAAACGCCTGCTTTGTTAAAATGGTTTTACCCAGGTTTGACCTGGCACAAAAGCCGGGCAGAACGCACTATTTATTTAACTTTTGATGACGGGCCAATCCCGGAAGTGACGCCTTTTGTACTGGAAACACTGGCGAAGTTTCAGGCAAAAGCAACGTTTTTTTGTATTGGCGATAATGTGCAAAAACACCCGGATATCTTTGAAGCTGTTAAAGCAGGCGGACATGCCATCGGCAACCACACTTTTAATCATTTGCGGGGCTGGAATACGGCAGATGAATTGTATTTGGAGAATGTGGAAAAATGCAACAAATTGGTGAAATCCGTGCTTTTCCGTCCGCCATATGGAAGGGCAAAAAAATCACAATTAAACGTTTTAAAAAAAAGTTATGAAGTTGTGATGTGGGATATTTTAAGCGGAGATTTCGACCCGGATATTTCTGCCGAAAAATGTTACCAAAATGTGGCTGGTAAAAGCAGTAACGGCTCGATTGTGGTTTTGCATGATAGCTTAAAAGCATGGCCGCGTTTGCAATATGCTTTGCCAAAAGCCTTGCAATATTGGCAGGATAAAGGGTATGTTTTTAAAAGCTTGTGAATTAAATATTGTACGATTGTTGGGCAGCAACAATTGCGTGCTTTGTTAACTTTTTGTCGGTAAAAGAAGCATGGTTACGTACACTAATGATTAAAGATCCAAAGCTCCAAGGACGGGGCTACAAACCTGCAACCAGTAGCCCCAGAGGTTACATACCCTGGCCAAAAGGGGTTATTTAAATGCGGCAAAATTGATTTCAGGAAATGCAGCTAAACACAGTTTCGCTTCCCCACTGGCTGCCGGAGCGGTGATGGGAAAGAACAAAGATTAAGAACACCCACACGTGCCTTCTTGTGGTCTGTGGGTGTTCGGTTTTACCAGGGGCAACTTGCCGGTTCAGGAAAATATTCTTCACTAATAAACTTTCCTGTTGGGCCATCCTGGCCAATTAGTGCATACTTCGCAATACGCCCGCCTGCCTCCTGCACAGTGCTTGTACCTTGATGACCGGTGAAATCGGTTTTGGTATATCCCGGACAAACCATGTTAACTTTAAATGGCATATCACGGAGTTCATAGGCAAGATTAACCGTGTACATGTTGAGTGCAGATTTACTCGATTGGTATACCGCCAATTTATTGTCGTAACCGGGAACAGAAGGATCGGCTGCGAGGGCAAGCGAGCCCATAGCGGTGCTCACATTTACAATGCGTGGCTCCCCTGATTTTTTCAGTAGATCAATAAAAGCTTGCGTAACACTAACCACGCCGAACACATTGGTTTCATACACTGTTCTAAATTGATCTATCGTTGCGTTGAATGCCGATTGCGGAAATCCGCCTGAAATACCGGCGTTATTGACCAGCACATCTAAAACCTCCGTTTTTCTGCCTATTGTTGCGCGGGCGGCATTAACCGATTCCTGATCGGTGACATCTAACTGTACGGCTTCGATGTTGCTGATCCCGTCAGCTTTAAGCTTTTCTACTGCTGATAATGCGTTTTCTAAGCTGCGGCTACCTAAATAAACGAAAAAACCGTTTTGGGTGAGTTGTCGCGCCACTTCAAATCCTATGCCTTTGTTGGCCCCTGTTATTAATGCTGTTTTCATTTAAATAATGGTTTTAAAACTAACGGGGCAAAAGTAACCGGCAGAAAATCATGCGGGTTGGACAAATCATTTTAGTTACTGGACAAATCGTGATGGTCTGCTAAAAATGCACTGATGCTCATACCTGTACTCTTTTTGAATAGCCGTGAAAAATAATCAGGGTCATTAAAACCCAATTCGTAAGCCAGTTCTTTTACCGAAAGTGTGGAATACTGCAGCTTCCGCTGTGCTTCCAGCATGAGCCGGTTGGTCATCCATTCTTTTGGCGAAACGCCTGAAAACTCTTTTACCACGCCGTAAAGGCTGCTTGTGGTCATTGCCAATTTCTCGGCAATAGTGTGCACATCATGCTGCTCGGTCAGATGCGTTTCCACAGCAAGTTTAAAAGCAATGTATTTGGACAATTTAGGATTTGGCAGGTTGTCCTGATTGCCCTGCTCAAAATAAGCGCTGTTAAATTCGGTTAAAAGCGTATTCAAATGCGCTAAAATGATTTCAGTTTTTTTTGGCTTTCCTGTAGTATGAAGCAATTGAAATAAGTTGGAAAAAACTGACTTAACACGCTCTTTAGCATCCGGCGTGAACGTGATCGTATTTGAATTTAATGGACTTAGCAAGAACGGAAATGAATTTGGAAGCAGTGCCAATATATTTTCATCAAAGGCAGCTTTATAATTTAGGCTGTGGCTGTTTTTAGGGGGATTTAAGAATATCTGATTAGGTAAACCAAAAATCATTTGACTATCAGATATGGTAATATCCTGTAAATCTACTTTATAGGTTTCTGTACCCTGGTCCAAAAAAACAAAACAGTAATGAGCCAGCTTGTGTGGCTTAAGCAGTTTTTCTAAAATATCTTGCGGTATTTTAACCTTACAGTTTTCATTCACCGTGATGTCCAGCCTGTCGTGGTGTTTGATCTTGTCTAATAATCCTTTAGTTTCTTGCATCGGCCGTCATTTAAACCAAACAAAGATAGTAAAGAAAGCTATGATTCGGGACGCAGGGGTGGTTATCTACTGGTCGGGATTTGTAAACCCGTCCTTCGAGCTAAGGATTTTAAATCCCTTTAACATACTTCTTTTACCACCTAATTTTTTGTAAACCCAGAAATCGTATGGGATCACTGCCGGTTTGGGTAAAAACCCAGTTTTTCCCTATCCAACACCAATCAGAAATGCAAAACCGATACTTCTTTTACTTGTTATTTTTGTAGATTCGCCTCAAACTGTGCTAATTTATTAATTAATCACCTTAATAAAAATCAATAAAATGGCTTTTGATTTAAATATGATCCAGCAGGTTTACAACCGCTACGGCAGCCGTATCGATGCCGTTCGTAAAGCAGTTGGAAAACCGCTGACCCTTACCGAAAAGATTTTATATTCCCATCTTTCAGCAGGCGATCCTACACGCGAACTGCTTCGCGGTGTAGATTATGTGGATTTTGCACCAGACCGTGTAGCCATGCAGGATGCAACTGCACAAATGGCGCTTTTGCAGTTTATGCAGGCAGGCAGGCCTCAGGTTGCCGTTCCTTCTACCGTGCATTGCGATCACCTGATCCAGGCAAAGATCGGTGCCGAGGAAGATTTGGACACTGCCAAAAGCCAGAACAAAGAAGTTTACGATTTCCTTTCTTCCGTTTCTAATAAATATGGTATTGGCTTTTGGAAACCCGGAGCCGGTATTATCCATCAGGTAGTTTTGGAAAATTATGCTTTCCCCGGCGGCCTAATGATCGGTACAGATTCCCACACTCCAAATGCGGGTGGTTTGGGCATGATTGCGATTGGTGTTGGCGGTGCCGATGCTTGCGATGTAATGGCCGGGCTGCCTTGGGAACTTAAATTTCCAAAACTGATTGGCGTAAAATTAATCGGGAAGCTTTCTGGCTGGACGGCTGCTAAAGATGTGATCCTGAAAGTTGCCGGTATCCTAACCGTTAACGGCGGAACTGGTGCTATTGTAGAATATTTTGGCCCGGGTGCACGTTCTATCTCTGCAACCGGTAAAGCAACCATTTGCAATATGGGCGCCGAAATTGGTGCAACCACTTCTATTTTTGGTTACGATGAAAAATCAGAAATTTACCTACGAGGAACCGAGCGCGCTGCCATTGCTGAACTAGCCAATGCGATCAAAGAACATTTGACCGGTGATGAGGAAGTTTATGCCAACCCGGAAGCTTATTTTGATCAGGTAATTGAAATCAATCTTTCTGAATTGGAGCCTTATGTAAACGGTCCGTTCACGCCTGATTTAGCCTGGCCGATCTCGAAATTTGCTGATGCGGTTAGAGAAAATAACTGGCCGACACAATTAGAAGTTGGGTTGATCGGTTCCTGCACCAATTCTTCTTATGAAGATATTACCCGTGCGGCTTCTATCGCCACACAAGCAATTACGAAAGGATTAAAAACCAAAGCTGAATTTACGGTTACGCCCGGTTCTGAACTGGTTCGTTATACCGTTGACCGCGATGGTTATTTAAATACTTTCGATCAGATTGGCGGTGTGGTCCTGGCCAATGCCTGCGGTCCTTGTATTGGTCAATGGGCACGTCATACCAGCGATCCGACCCGTAAAAACTCCATCATTACTTCTTTTAACCGCAACTTTGCCAAACGCAACGACGGCAACCCGAACACGCATGCTTTCGTAGCTTCGCCGGAAATTGTTACCGCTTTTGCAATTGCTGGTGATCTGACTTTTAATCCGCTAATCGACACGTTAACCAACGAAAGCGGTCAACAAGTGATGTTGGACGAGCCGCAAGGTATAGAAATGCCGATCAAAGGTTTCGCGGTGGAAGATGCCGGTTATTTGGCCCCTGCTATTGATGGCAGCACGGTTGAAGTAAAAGTTAGTCCTGATTCTGACCGTTTGCAGTTGCTCGATCCTTTTAAAGCCTGGGAAGGTACAGATATTTTAGGTTTGAAATTGCTGATCAAAGCGAAAGGAAAATGTACGACCGACCATATTTCGATGGCTGGCCCCTGGCTGAAATACCGCGGCCATTTGGACAATATTTCCAACAACATGCTGATCGGTGCGATCAATTTCTTCAACTTAAAATCCGATACTGTAAAAAACGAACTGACCGGAGAATACGGTCCTGTCCCGGCAACACAACGTGCTTACAAAGCACAAGGAATCGGCAGTATTGTGGTTGGCGATGAAAATTATGGTGAAGGATCTTCCCGCGAACATGCAGCTATGGAACCGCGTCATTTAGGTGTTCGTGCCATTTTGGTCAAATCTTTTGCCCGTATCCATGAAACCAACCTGAAGAAACAAGGCATGTTAGCCTTAACTTTTGCGGATAAAGATGATTATGCAAAAATACTGGAAGATGATACTTTTGATATTACCGGTTTAAACCAGTTTGTACCAGGTGGACAATTAACTGTTGTTTTGCACCATGCAGATGGTTCTCAGGAATCTTTCCAGGTGAACCATACTTACAATGCACCGCAGATTGAATGGTTTAAAGCAGGAGGCGCTTTAAACATTATCCGCAGGCAACAAAAAAATGTAGTGTAAAAACAGCATTCATTATTTATTAGAAAAAGCTCCGTAATTCCGGGGCTTTTTCTATTTTAGATCAGATTTCAGCCAGAAACATTGAAGCACAAATTACTACTTCTTTTATCGGTCTTTTTTTTAGGGTTTTCTGCTTTGCTCAAAGCGCAGGTACCGGCCAATGATAATTGTTCCGGCGCAATTACGCTGACCAATGTTACTAATTTCTGTTCTGATAATGCAGCTTACACCAACGTTAATGCAACACCAAGCGATTTGGGTAAATCGCAAGCTTGGCCTTCTGTAGGAAATGATGTTTGGTATAAATTTACGGCTGTAGCTTTCGACGTAAATATCTCTGTTACCGGTAATGGCAGTGGAACATTAAATTCACCATTAATCGCTTTATACACAACGACGGATTGCTCCAATTTTAATGAAATGGTTAGTTCTGTTTCTAACGGAGCTAACATTACCACTTTATATAAAGGCGCTTTAACAATCGGACAAACTTACTACGTTCGTATCAGCGCAGCTAACAATAATACAGGCACCTTTAAAATGTGCGTGAACAATTATAATCCGATTCTTAAAGCCGGTCAAGATTTTAACACGGCTTCCATTTTATGCACCAAAGACGCATTTACCCAAAACGATGTAACCGGCGCAGGCTTAAACAATCGGGAATCGGCAGGAACTTGCTTAGATCCTGTACCTGGAAACGGCTCAATCGAATCTAATACGGCTTGGTATAAGTGGACGGCTGCCAATAATGGCACATTAACTTTTACCATTACACCTACAGTACGCTTAAATGATATTGATTGGGTATTGTACGATCTTGGAACAAGCGGAAGTGCAGCAAATGTAAATGCAGCAAACGCAATCCGTTGTGCTTCAGGCCGTGGCATTGATTGCACACCTTTCTACAACCAAACCGGTTTAAATTTAACTTCAACAGATTTGGTAGAGATGCCTGGTTGCGTACCTGGCCAGGACGGTTTTGTAAAATATATTGATATGATACAAGGTCATATTTATGGGTTATTAATTAACAATTTTGATAGCGGGAACAACGGCTTTACCATCTCTTTTGCAGGTTCCGGGAACACTACCGGGACTTTTTTAGGCCCGACAGCGAAGTTAGACATGCAGGTTAACAATGGCTGCACGCCAAATCCGAGCTTTACTTTTACCAATCAATCTACCAATTACACCAGTTTAAAATGGAGTTTTGGCGATGGCGCCAGCATTGATTCGGCAAAAGGTACAGGCCCTTATATTATATCGTACAAAACACCCGGAACAAAAACGGTGGTTTTACAGGCCATTAACCCACAAGGTTGTATTACGGTAGACTACAAAACTTTTGATATTCCGGTAAAACCAGCCATACCCGTTGTGCTGTTTGTTAACAGCAACTACTGCTTGGGCGATAATTTAGTTTTAAGGGCGCAAGTGCCTTTAACCAAAACGACTTATGCCTGGCAGGGGCCAAACGGTTTTACTTCTACCGATTCGGTGGTTACCATTCCGCTAAATAATTACAATCAGGCCGGCGTTTATACGCTTGCCATCACCCAAAATGGTTGCACCAGCGATCAGGCATCCATTACTGTTCCGCCCATCGGCAAAACTCCGGCACTCAATTTTACCATTACGCCCAACAATTTATGTACGCCACAACAAAGTTTTACCATCACCAATAACTCTACCGATTACACCACTTTAAACTGGGATTTTGGTACAGATGCCAGCATAACAAGCGCCACTACCAACGGGCCTTTTACTGTTACCTATGCTTCTTTTGGCACTAAAAATATCACGCTGACTGCTACAGGAGATCTGGGCTGTACTTCTACTTTAACAAAAACAGTTGTTGTTCAGCAAAAACCAATTGTAACGCAATTAAACAAGGTAAGCGGGCCGTATTGTATCGGTGACACACTTATTTTAAGCACAAATGCCCTGGCAAATACCATTTATAGTTGGACTGGCCCGAACAATTTTACCTCCAGCCAAACGGTGGTACGGAT
>JAABUS010002556.1_pt1 | contig 33919 bp, 31 predicted proteins | sample 5560161 | NCBI WGS metagenome assembly JAABUS01 (sample SAMN10711885, study PRJNA513376) | rock metagenome | isolation source: Antarctica rocks | place: Antarctica: Victoria Land, Trio Nunatak nord | collected 2016-01-04 | reverse complement strand
GCCTCCCGGGGCGGGGGCCGCTGTTGGCAGCACTTGCGGGCGGCGCGGCATACCTGGTGGCGGCGGTGACCGCGATAGTCACCGACCGCGCGCCCCATATCGACGTCTGGGTGACGCTGCAGCAGGCTTCGGACGGCCTGCTGCGCGGGCAGGACATGTACGCGATGACGTGGACCGGCTCCCCCGGCATCAAGGACGCCTTCACCTACCTGCCGTGGACCGTCGTGCTGCTGGCTCCGGGGCGGTGGCTGTTGGGCGACGTTCGCTGGGCCTTGTTGGTCTGGACGCTCGCTGCGGCGGCCGGCGTGTGGCGGCTGGCGGTGCGCGGGCGGGGCGCCGGCTCGTGGCCGTTGGCGCTCGGGGCGGTGCCGTTGCTGCTGCTCGCGCCGGGCACGCTTACTCAGGTCGACCAGGCCTGGACCGAGCCGCTGCTGCTCGCCGGACTGGTGTGGTGGGCGGTCCTCGTCCGCTCCGGATCGGCGCGGGCGGCCTGGTGGGCCGTCGTACCGCTGGCGCTGGCGTGTGCCAGCAAGCAGCACCTTGCGCTGTTGTTCCCGATCCTGGCCGTATGGCGACCCTTCGGCTTCCGGCGCACCGTCGCCACCACGGCGTTGGCCGGGGCGCTGGTCCTGCCCTGGTTCTTGGCGGGACCGGCGGACTTCGTTCACGACACGGTGCTGCTGCTGATCAGCTTCCATCCGATCCGGTTCGCCAACACGCTCTACCTGTTGGCCCTGAACCGGTATGGCGTGACGCTGCCGTTCTGGCTGACCGGCGTGGTGGTGCTGGGGGCGCTGGCAGCCGTCACCTGGACCGTCTGGCGACGCCAGCCCCCCGTCGGGGAGCTGCTGCGCTGGGTGGCGCTGCTGCTGCTGATCGCAAACCTGGTGAACAAGCAGGCCTTCTACAACCAGTTCTGGCTCAGCGCAACGCTCGTCGCGGCCTCGCTCGCCGCGTCCGAAGCCAGCGCGAAGGACCCGGCCGCCATGCAGCCGCGGGAACGCGATGACGCCGTGCATCGGTAGTCCCGGTCAGCCGACGTGGCGCAGAGGTGCCCAGGGTTCGCGCCGGGCGCGCAGGGCGCGCTCGACGGCGGGCCCGACCAGCCCCGCATCGACGAACACGGCCACGGCAGCCCGCTCACTGGCGTCGAGCTCCATGGCCGACCCCGTCGTCGACGCTGACGGTGGCTCGAGGGCATACAACTCCGTGACCATGCACCCTTCGCAGCGCACGCCGCGTACCGGACACGACTCGCAGTCGACGATCATCGCCGGCCCTCCTTGTCTGCCGAGGGAGGGACGCCCGTCCCCTCCCGCTCGACCACCACGCTAGGAGCGAGGTCCGACAGGCCCACCCGCGAGCCTGACCGACCCTGTCGGTCCCCCCACCTAACGTCCTTGCCATGCACGGCACGCAAGGCACCCTCGACGAACTCGGGACACCGTTGGCCCAAGTCACGTTCGTGGTTGTCGACCTGGAGACCACCGGCGGCAGCCCCGCCGGTGCGCAGATCACCGAGGTCGGAGCAGTCAAGGTCCGTGGTGGTGAGGTGCTGGGCGAGTTCCAGACGCTGGTCAACCCGACCGAGCCGATCCCGGCCTTCATCGCCGTCCTGACCGGGATCACCGACCGCATGGTCGCCGATGCGCCGCGCATCGGCTCGGTGCTCCCGGCGTTCCTGGAGTTCGCCCGCGACGCGGTGCTCGTGGCCCACAATGCGCCGTTCGACATCGCGTTCCTCAAGGCGGCGGCCGAGCAGACCGGGACGCTCTGGCCCCGGTTCGCGGTCGTGGACACCGCCCACCTCGCCCGGCAGCTGGTCTCGAGCGACGAGGCCCCCAACCGCAAGCTGTCCAGCCTGGCCAGGCTGTTCCGGGCCACCACGACACCGGACCACCGGGCGTTGCACGACGCCCGTGCGACGGTCGACGTGCTGCACGCACTGCTCGCCCGAGTGGGCAATCTCGGCGTGGTCACGCTGGAGGAGCTGGCGACCTTCTCCGCCCGAGTGACTGGCGCCCAGCGCCGCAAGCGCTACCTCGCGGAGGCACTGCCCAACGCACCTGGGGTCTACTTGTTCAAGGACGCCCGCGGAAGCGTCCTCTACGTCGGTACGTCCAAGGACATCCGCACCCGCGTCCGCACCTACTTCACGGCCTCCGAGCAGCGCGCCCGGATGGCCGAGATGGTCGCCCTCGCCCAGAGCGTCACGGCGGTGGTCTGCCAGACCCCGCTCGAGGCGGAGGTGCGCGAGCTCCGGCTGATTGCCGAGCACAAGCCGCGCTACAACCGCCGGTCCCGGTTCCCCGAGCGGCTGCTGTGGGTGAAGCTGACCGTGGAGGCGTTCCCTCGACTGTCCATCGTCCGTGCGGTCCGCGACGACGGCGCCCGATACTTCGGTCCGTTCTCCTCGCAGCAGGGCGCCCAAGCAGCTGTCGCCGCCGTGCACGAGGTCATCCCGCTGCGCCAGTGCACGACCAAGCTGTCGACCAACGCGCACGGCAGCCCGTGCATCCTGGCCGACCTTGGCCGCTGCGGAGCGCCGTGCACGGGGGCGCAGGACACCGCGGGCTACTCCCGCGTGGTCGCCGACGCGGTCCGGCTGCTGAGCGGTGACGCGCGCAGCGGCGTCGCAGCCCTGCATTCCCGGATGGACCAACTCGCCGGGCAAGAGCGATACGAGGAGGCCCAGACGGTCCGCGACCGGATGATGGCCCTGGTTCGCGCCGCAGCGCGCGCACAGCGGCTGGCTCCGCTGGCCCGCAGCCCAGAACTGGTGGCCGCGCGGCACGCGCCGACCGGGGGCTGGGAAGTGGTGTGCGTACGGCACGGCCGATTGGCTGGCACCACTGTCAGCGCACGAGGCGCTGACCCGATGCCCTACATCGACGCGCTCGTCCGGTCGGCCGAGGTCGTGCTCCCGGCCGCCGGCCCCGAACCGTCGGCCTCCGCCGAGGAAACGGAGAAGGTGCTGCGCTGGCTCGAAGCGCCCGGGGTCCGGCTGGTCTACCTCCGAGGCGAGTGGACGTGCCCGGTCCACGGAGCCGGAGCGGCACGAGCTCGGCTCGACCCGTTGACCGCATCACACCGAGACGTCGTGGGCTTCGACGAGCCGGAGGCGCCGGGGCGGCGGCGTCCATCGCGAGGGGCAGCGCCCGCCGCCCGAACGCCGCCGCCTTCCGTGCCCGGAGCTAGGGTGAGCGCGTGATCACCGCCATCGTCATGATCAACGCCGAGGTGGCCCGGATCCCCGAGGTTGCCGAACAGGTGGCCGATCTGGACGGCGTGAGCGAGGTCTACTCCGTGACCGGAGCCGCCGACCTGATCGCCATCGTCCGGGTCCACGAGCACGACCAGCTCGCGAACGTCATCGCCGACCGGCTCAACAAGGTGGCCGGCATCACCGAGACCCAGACGCACATCGCCTTCCGCACCTACTCCCGCCATGACCTCGAGGCGGCCTTCAGCCTCGGCCTCGACGGCGCCTGAACCCGCGTCACCGCCGAGCCGCCTCCCTCGCCCGGTCAGACTCGCGACGCCATGACCCAGGCATCGAGCAACCGGGCGGCCGCTCCCTGGTCGATCGCCGATTCGGCGCGGCCCATGCCTGCCCGCACCAGCTGGGTCAGCTGGGCCCCACTCCCGGGTGCCTCGCCGCCTTCGGTCAAGGCGAGCGCAATACCGGCATTCAGCACGACCGCGTCGCGCACTGCGCCAGGCTCCCCAGACAGCACCCGTCGAACAACCTCGGCGTTGTATGCCGCGTCGGCCCCCCTCAGTGCCTCGAGCGGCTGACGAGCGAGCCCGAGGTCGCCCGGATCTAGGGTCCACCGGGACACCTGCCCCGTGCGCACCCACCACACGCTCGATGTCGTCGAGAGGGTCAGCTCATCGAGGCCGTCGTCGCCGCGGAACACCACCGCGTCCTTACGGCGGCTGGCGAAGACGCCGGCGATCAGGGCTGCCATCCGGGCGTCGGCAACACCGACCGCCGCGAACGACGGTTGAGCGGGGTTGGTGAGTGGACCGAGGAAATTGAACGCCGTGGCGATCCCCAGGTCGCGGCGAGCGGCGGCCGCGTGCCGCATCGAGGGGTGGAACTGCTGGGCGAAGCAGAAGGTGATCCCGACACTGCCGGCGTTGGCCGCCACCGCTTCGGCGCTCAGGGTCAAGTTGACCCCGAGCGCCTCCAGCACGTCGGCGGAACCGGAGGAGGACGAGGCGGCGCGGTTGCCGTGCTTGACCACCCGCACGCCCGCCGCGGCCGCCACGATCGCGGCCATCGTCGAGATGTTGACCGTATGCGCTCGGTCACCGCCGGTTCCGACGATGTCCAACGTGGTGCCGGGAACCTCGATCCGGACGGCGTGGTCCAGCATGATGTCGGCGAGCGCGCGCATCTCCGCGACGCTCTCGCCCTTGGCGCGCAGGGCCGTGAGAAAGCCGGCCACCTGGGCCGAGCTCGCCTCGCCGGACATCACCTCGCCCATGGCCCAGGCGACGGCCGGCGCTGGCAGGTCGTGCCCGTCGAGCAAGGAGCTGAGTACCCGCGGCCACGACCAGCTCGCAGCCGACGCTTCAGGGCTCACGGGCTAGAACGTCGCGGCGGGGTCGTCATGCGGGCGAGCGGCGCGCCCCAGAGTCGCCACGGCACCGGCGACCGCGATCGGGTCGAGCGGGTGGGCGACCGCCAGGTCTGCCTGCGACCAGGCGGCCAGCCACCCGTCCTGTGGGCGGCCGATGAGCACCAGGATCGGGGGGCAGTCGAAGATCTCGTTCTTGAGCTGCCGGCACAGGCCCAGGCCGCCGACTTTGGCGGCTTCGCCGTCCAGGATCAGTAGGTCGAAGGAGCCGGTCTCGACGGCCTCGATCACGGCGTACGCAGTGGCGCACTCGCGCCAGGAGGTGACCTCGACGTCGCGCGAGGGCCGTCGGCCGACGGCCAGGCGTACCTGGTCGCGGGTGGCGATGTCGTCGCTGTAGAGAAGGACCGAGACCGAGCGCACCGGCGCCCTGTCCCGGTCGGCCGGACGAGGGCGCTGAGACTCGCGGGGAGACTCCGCAGCGGCGACATGGGCGGCGGTCGAGCCCTGCGGAGCAGTCATGCGCCAGATGCTACTGCCGTGGACGGGAGCGCTGCCGGACGGTTCTTGCCCTGACGCGGGGGGTCGGCCGGGCGAGCCAGGCGGCTTAAGGCAATAATGTGGCCGTGGCCACCGCATCGGCAGCACCTACGACGACGTCGGCGTCCTGGGCCGCGCCCCAACCGGGCGGTCAGGCTCCGGTCACCAGGCCGAACATGCCCGCCGTCGGCACCATCGTCTGGCTGTCGAGCGAGCTGATGTTCTTTGCCGGCCTGTTCGCCATGTACTTCACCATCCGGTCGGTCCAGACGGGCCTGTGGGACGAGAAGACCGCCAAGCTCAATGTCCCGTATGCCGCGACCAACACGCTGATCCTGGTGGTCTCCTCCGTATGGTGCCAGCTCGGCGTCTTCCGCGCCGAGGAGGGCAAGCCGGCTCGTACCGGCGGTCTCCTGCAGATCAGGCAGTGGGGCATGCGGGAGTGGTACGTCCTCACCTACATCTTCGGGGCGATCTTCGTCTCGGGTCAGATCCTGGAATACGCCAACCTGATCTCCGAAGGGACCTCGCTCTCCTCTGACGCCTACGGCTCCGTCTTCTACCTCACGACCGGGTTTCACGGCCTGCACGTGACGGGCGGGCTGATCGCGTTCCTGCTGATCATCGGCCGCACGTTCACGACCAAGCGATACAGCCACAGCCAGGCCACGGGCGCGGTGGTCACGTCCTATTACTGGCACTTCGTCGACGTGGTGTGGATCGCCCTCTTCGCGACGATCTACCTGCTCCAATGAGTGGCTCGTGCAGCAAGCGCGCTGCCGCGCGGGGCCTGTCGGTGGCCACCCCTAGAGTCCTTCGTGTGGATCCGATCGCTTCCCCGTCAGCCGAAACCCTGCGAAGGACCGCACCGTGAACGCACTGGCTGCCCGACGCAGGCACCCCGCGGCCATCGTCGTTCTGCTACTCCTCGGGCTGCTCGTCACCGGCGGCTTGTATGCGGCGTTGTCACCCCAGCGTGCTGAGGCAGCGGTCGCCAGCTCGGACGACGTGGCGCAGGGCAAGAAGCTCTTCCTGGCCAACTGCGCCACCTGTCACGGGGTGAATGCCGAAGGCGGCACCGCAGGTCCGACGCTGGTCGGCGTGGGTGCCGCTGCCGTCGACTTCCAGGTCGGTTCAGGCCGGATGCCGTTGGCGCGCCCCAGCGTTCAAGCTCCGGCGAGGGACCACCCCGTGTTCTCCACGCGGCAGATCTCGCAGCTCGCGGCATACGTCGCCTCCTTAGGCCCAGGCCCGGCGATTCCCGAGGCGGCGCTGACCACGGGGTCGGGTCCGGGGGTCGACGTGGCCAAGGGCGGCAACCTGTTCCGCGTGAACTGCGCGATGTGCCACAACTATGCCGGGTCCGGCGGCGCGCTGACCCGCGGGAAGTACGCGCCCAGCCTGCGCAACATCCCGGGCAACCACGTCTACGAGGCGATGCTCACCGGCCCGCAGTCCATGCCGGTGTTCAACGACGCGAACCTCTCTCCGAAGGACAAGAACGACATCATCGGCTACCTGCACAGCGTGGACAAGGCCGAGAACATCGGCGGGATGAACCTGGGCAACTTGGGACCGGTGTCCGAGGGGCTGTTCGCCTGGGTGTTCGGTATCGGCATCGTCATCGCGTGTGCCGTGTGGCTCGGCTCGAAGGCGGCGTAGCACCATGAGCGACAGCAGGGATGCCAGCACGGCCTCGACGGCACCGATGCATTCCGACGAGCCGTCCGACGCCTCGCGTGCCGGCATCGAGCGCCGGCACGACGCCGGCGGATACCTCGCACTGAACGAGACCGACCGCTTCGAGAACCCCGGACTGCCGCCGCATGTCCACCGGATGGCCGACGGGGACCCACGGGCGGCTCGGCGCGCCGAGCGTCAGGTCGCCGCGATGTTCCTCCTGTCGATGATCGGCACACTGGTCTTCCTGGTGACGTACTTCGCGATCCCCACCGACACCGCAGTGTTCCTTCCGGGGATCGGCGCGACCAGCCTGCAGAACGTGCTCTTCGGGGTGAGCCTGGGGGCCAGCCTGTTCTTCATCGGCATCGGCGCCGTGCACTGGGCCAAGACACTGATGCCCGACGTCGAGGTCGCCGAGGCCAGGCACCCGCAGCGTTCCTCGGAGGAGGACAGAGTCGGAGCCGTTGCCAACATCATGGCCGGTGGCGACGTGGCCCAGCTCGGCCGGCGCCCGCTCCTGAAGTACACGCTGGGCGGAGCGCTGGGCCTTTTCGCGCTACCGCTGCTGCTCCAGTTGGTGGGCTCGCTCGGGCCGCTGCCCGGCAACGACTTGTCGAAGACGTTCTGGAAAAAGGGCATGAAGCTCATGCGGGACCCCGATATGACGCCCATCAAGGCCACGGACGTGACCATCGGCTCGGTCTTCCACGTCCTTCCTGAGGGCATCGACAAGCGCAGCGACGAGCTCGAGCAGAAGGCGAAGGCAGCGGTGCTGTTGATGCGCCTGGACCCGAGCGACCTCAAGGTCAAGAAGTCCCGGGACTGGGGCTATCAAGGGATCGTCGCGTACTCCAAGATCTGCACCCACGTCGGCTGCCCGGTGGGCCTGTACGAGCAGCAGACGCACCACCTGTTGTGCCCGTGTCACCAGTCGACGTTCGATGTCACGCAGGACTGCAAGGTGATCTTCGGCCCGGCAGGGAGACCGCTACCGCAGCTCAAGATCGCCGTGGACAATCAGGGATATCTGGTCGCCGACTCCGCATTCCGCGAAGCCGTGGGTCCGAGTTTCTGGGAACGTGGGAGCTTATAGTGACCAATCACCGTGGGGCCGTCTCGTTGCGGACTAATGACCCCGAAGCTGAGGTCCCGACGCCTTTGGCGCTGCGCAAGGCCGGAGGTGTCGGCGGCTGGTTCGACGATCGTACCGGCATCGCCAAGCCTGTCCGCTACGTCCTGAAGAAGGTCTTCCCCGACCACTGGTCGTTCATGCTGGGCGAGATTGCCATGTACTCGCTGGTGGTTCTGCTGTTGTCCGGCACGTTCCTGACGTTCTGGTACGTCCCCAGCGCTACCCACGTCATCTACGACGGGACCTACGTCCCGCTCAAGGGCATCGCGATGAGCGAGGCCTACCGGTCAACACTGGACATCTCGTTCGACGTCCGTGGCGGGCTCATCATTCGCCAGATCCACCACTGGTCGGCTCTGCTGTTCATCGTCTCGATCATGGTGCACATGTTCCGGGTGTTCTTCACCGGCGCATTCCGCAAGCCGCGCGAGATCAACTGGGTCATCGGGACCCTCTTGTCCATGCTCGCGATCGTCGAGGGCTTCGCCGGCTACTCGCTGCCGGACGACCTGCTGTCGGGGACCGGCCTTCGCGCCGCCGAGGGCTTCATGCAGTCCGCGCCCGTCGTGGGGTCATACCTCGCGTACTTCGTGTTCGACGGGCCGTTCCCCGGTGAAGCGATCATTCCCCGCCTGTTCACCGTCCACGTGCTCCTGCTCCCCGCGATCATCGTGGGGCTGTTCACGGCCCACATCTTGCTGGTGTTCGTGCACAAGCACACCCAGTTCCCCGGCCCTGGCCGGACCAACGACAACGTCGTCGGCTATCCACTGATGCCGGTCTACATCGCCAAGGCCGGCGGGTTCTTCTTCATCGTCTTCGGCGTCATCGCCGCCATCTCCGGACTGGTGGCGATCAACCCGATCTGGATGTACGGCCCTTACGACCCCTCGCCGGTGACGGCCGGCTCACAGCCCGACTGGTACATGGGATTCGCCGACGGCGCACTGCGGCTGATGCCAGGGTGGACCGAAATTCAAGCCCTGGGATACACCCTGAGCCTCAACGTGGCGCTACCCGCGCTGGGCCTGATCCCGGTGTTCTACGGGCTCGCGGGCGCCTACCCGTTCCTCGAGCAGTGGGTCACTGGTGATCGGCGCGAGCACCACATACTCGACCGCCCCCGGAACGCGCCGACCAGGACCGCCATCGGCGTGATGGCCCTGACCACGTACGGCGTGTTCTTCTTTGCCGCGGGCAACGACCTGATGGCGATCAAGCTGGGGCTCTCGATCAACGACATCACCCAGACCTTGCGCGTGTTGCTGTTCGTCGGCCCACCGCTCGCGTACTGGGTCACCAAGCGGATCTGCCTCAGCCTGCAGCGGCGGGATCGCGACCTGGTCCTGCACGGGCGGGAGACCGGTCGTATCGTCCGGACCGCAGGCGGGAAGTTCTTCGAGGTGCATGAGCCGCTGTCGGACTACGAGCGCTGGACGCTGGTGCAGCAGGAGCCGCTCGTGCCGTTGACGACAGGTCCATCGACCGACGCCAACGGCGTCCGCCGCCGGGGGGCTCTGCCGCAGAAGGTGCGCGCTGGTCTGTCCCGTTTCTATTTCACGGACGCCATCGCTCCGGTCACTCCGGCCGAGCTGGCGGCAGCACACCACGACGGGCAGCAGCACGAGGCGATCAAGGGTCATGCAGAGGCGCCGGGCGAACTCCTGGGTGGCGACGAGCCTTCCGCGTCGGCGGGCGCCGCGGCACTCGACGGCGGAGCCCGATCGCGCTCTGCCGGCGAGACGCCGGCCGAGCAGCGCTCCTGATCCGAGCTACGCAGGCCTGACCAGGCGAACCGGTCCCCGAAAGGGAACCGGTTCGCTCGCTGTTCCCTCGTTGTTGGGGTAGTTCGATGTCGAGGTCACGTCGGGCGGCGTGCATCGGCAAGGATGATCCTGTGTCAACGGTTCTCGATGTGCCGCGCCGGATGGCCCGTGTGGCGCGTCAGCGGTTTCGTCAAGGCGGTCGCCCTGCCCTGGCGTGGACTCTGCGGCTGACAACCGCGGCCGTAGCGAGCTATCTGGTCGGATCGGCCATCTTCCCCCGGACGCAGCCGCTGCTGGCTCCGTTGACGGCGCTGCTCGTCGTCCAGCTGACCCCCGTCAGCCTGCTCGCCAGCGGCATCGACCGGGTGTTCAGCGTCGTTGCCGGCGTCTTCGTGGCAGTGGCCGTCTCCACTGCCGTGCACTTGACGTGGTGGAGCCTGGCTGCCGTGATCGCGCTGTCCATCATGGTCGGACAGGCGCTGCGGCTCGGCCCCAATCTGTTAGAGGTGCCGATCAGCGCCATGCTCGTGCTGGGCGTCGGTTCCATGGGTGCCGAGTCCGCGGGAGGCCAGCGCATCGCCGAGACGCTGGTCGGTGCCGGCGTCGGGGTCCTCTCCAACCTGTTCTTCCCACCCAAGATCGCCGCCTTGGACGCCGGCACCGCCCTGCAGGGCCTGGCGGAGAGGCTCGCTGACCTGCTGAACGCGGCAGCGGCCGACATGGCCCAGCCGCGGGCCTCACGCGACAGCGGTCGCGAGGAGACCACCCAGTGGCTGGATCAGGCCCGCGTGCTCACCCACGACCTGCCGGGCGTCGGCTCTGCACTCCTGCGCGCTGAGCAAGGGCGGCGACTCAACCTGCGCGCGCTCGGCACGCCGGATGCCGGCCCGGGGCTGCGGCAGGGTATGGAGGCACTGGAACACTGCGCGGTCGCCGTACGCAGCATGTTCAGGTCGTTCGTCGACGCGAGCGGGGGCGAGTGGAACACCGGAGAACACGGCGACGCGCTGCGCAGCGCGGACGCTCTGATCATGGACGATCTCGCGGCCGGTCTGCGAGCGTTCGGGCTCCTCGTCCGGGCGGAGTCGCAGCCGGGTGAGTGGCCTGCGCCGGAGATGACCGAGCTCCAACACGCGCTGGAACGTCTCAGGGAGGCCCGAGCGCGGATCACCGAATTGGTTCTCTCGCAGGACGACCCGAGCCGCACGGAGCTGAACTTCGCGCTAATGAGCACCGTCAAGCGGGTCATGACCGAATTGGACCTCGACCGGCGCCTTCACCCCGACAGCGCCAGTCACAAGCCGCGCACGCTGCCGCACCTGCCCAAGCGGGCGGCCAGGCAGCGCTCGGAGCGCTAGCCTCTGCATCGTGGCCAGGAGGCGTGAGCGGGCGCGAGCACAGGGCTCGCTGAGTGCCGTCATGGCTGACCACGACGGCTACCCGATGAAGGCGCTCACCGCCGACAGCAGCCGCGCACCCAAGAAGCGCCGAGTCGAGGAGGGCACGACCCACCCCGCCCTGGTCTTCGACGGCGACCGCGCCGTCGCCTGGTGCGAGTACGGCACGCCGACAAGGGCTACCGCCGCAAGGGCGTCGCCGTCGCACTCCGCGGCGCTCTCGACCTCCTGGCCCGGCTGACCGCCGCCTGCAGCCGGTTCGAGACCGGAGGCGATACCACGGGGACCCAGCCGTTCTGGAGTAAGCCCCTTCCGCACGCGTCCGCCAAGCGTCCGACGGGTGAATACATCGCGTTATGCGGCATGTGGGAGTAGCGTTTTGCGGCCGTCACCGAGCCGGTCGGGAGGCAATGAGGACCTCCATGCGGAATGGCTCGGTGACTCGCCCGCCCGGGTACATCGCTAGGACGGCGGCCCGAGCGTCCCTGGCGAAGGCGGCGGCGCGGTCACCGAACAGCGCGGGCGTGCTAAACGAGTAGGTGAATTGAAGGCCCACGGCCTCGTCCACCGTCAACTCTCGGCTCCATTGCCAGGTCAGGCTCCGGAGGTTGCTGAACGCGGAGTTGCTGAATACGGTCCGGTGGCTCTCGGGCGCGTTGCGGTAAGGATCGGTCGGTTCGGTGTGGTTGTCGCCTAGGTAGCGCTTGCGGAGGTCGGTGATGGCACGGACCCAATCGGGATCCTCTGCATCGCTGAGAACGTCGTTGATAGTGACGATCGACCCTTCGGGATTGAGGAGTCTGTCGAGGGCGCGAACGACCTCAGCACGGTTGGTCCAGTGGAACGATGCCGCGAAAGTCACTGCGTGTGCTCCGGGGGCGATCAGCGTCTCCAGACTGCTGGCGTCACCGAGGAGCCACGTGATGTTGCTCGCGTTCGCCGCCTGCGCGGTTTGCCGACCGCGTGCCAGCATTTCCGGGACGGGATCGACCGCGAGCACCGAACCGGCGTGTTGGGCGAGCGGCAGGGCAAGCTGCCCGGTGCCACATCCGACATCGATGACGGTCTGGGTGTGATCAAGGCCAAGTAGATCAGCTAGTGCAGCCACCTCGTGTAGCGGATAGCCAGTGCGGTAGCGGGCATACTGCGCGACCGCCGAGCTGAACACGTGTTGCGGGATGAGAGCCACGGAAACCTCGGGTCGGAGTTGGACCGAACCTATCGACCCGAGTTCCGGTCGTCCCCTGAATAATCCCCGATCGGCACGTGGGTCAGGCCTTCCCTCGTTGTCGCAGTCGTGTCGCCGTTGAGGTTGAGCTTGAGACACTGCCAGCGATCGACAGGGGATACTGCCTTCGTGTGCACCGACACACCCGGACGGGCAGCGGTCGACGCGGCGATGAGGGCGGCACCGAGGGCGCACTTCCTCCCCCAGGCGATGCGCCAGCACGCCGAGGAGGACCGGCCGCTCCCGATCGGCCGGGGTCAGACGAACTCGCAGCCCTCGACCGTGCGACGCATGCTGGAGTTGCTCGAGGTTCACCCTGGGCAGCACGTGCTCGACGTCGGATCCGGGTCGGGGTGGACCACCGCCCTGCTCGCCCGCCTGGTAGGGGATCAGGGAAGCGTTGTCGGAGTCGAGATCGAGCCGACGCTCGTCGCACAGGGACGGCGCAACCTGGCCGTCAGCCCGGTATCGTGGGCGCGGATCGAGCCGGCGCCGCCGGGGGGTATCGGCTGGCCGCAGGAGGCACCGTATGACCGGATCCTCGTGTCGGCCATGGCCGGGCGCCTGCCCGATGGGCTGACGGGGCAGCTCGGCGCGCCCGGCCTATTGGTCGCGCCGGTGGCGGGAAGCCTGTTGCGGCTGAGCAACGACCCAACAACGGGGCAGAGCGTCGAGAACTTCGGCTCCTACCGCTTCGTCCCGCTGCGCTACTGACCCGGCACGGCTGGAACAAGGCGCCAGGCAGGGTGCGAAGCCGGGTCAGGGGGCGCAGGGTTGAGACGCCGGACGCCGGACGCCGGACGCCGGACGCCGGACGCCGGACGCCGGACGCCGGACGCCGGACGGGTCAGGCTCAGGCCAGCGCGCTGCGGCTCTTCCAGTCGGCGTAGGAATACGTCCAGACGCCGATGCCCTCGCTCGCGGTGAAGCGCCGGTTGGACCCGGTGAACTCCACGACGTCACCGAGGCGGGAGTGGTCGTACAGCCACTTGGCGTTGCTCGGGGACAGGTTGGTGCACCCGTGGGAGACGTTCACGTGTCCCTGCGACCGCACGGACCACGGGGCGGAATGCAGGAACTCGCCGGTCCAGGTGATCCGCATCGCCCACTTCGCGACGATGTGGTAGTAGTCCGGGGCGCCCTTGGGGATGCCGACCGACGCGGAGTCCATCACGTGCACCGGCTCACGGGTCATGATGACCTTGGTCCCTGAGCGGGTCTCGGTGCGGGCGCCGGGACGGCCGGTGCTGACGGGGATCGTCCGCACGAGTGCGCCGTTTCGCTCGACCGTCATCGTGTGGGTTTTGATGTCGACGCTGCTCACCATCGAGTCACCCACCGTGAACGAGCTCGTCTGGTTGCGTCCGACGTACTTGCCGCTGCCCGTCCGCACGCCCTGGAGAGCGGCGGAGACGTGCACCGTGGTGCCCGCTTTCCAGTACGAGGAAGGACGCCACATCAGCTGCGAACTGTCCTGCCATCCCCAGGCACCCTCCTGGGCTGGGGTCATCGTCAACGAGATGTGCTTCTCGACCTCTGCACGACCGGAACTGCTGACGGGAGAGGCGAATTGCACGACCACGGGCATCCCGACGCCGACCGTGCCGGTGGGCTGCAGGCCGTACGTGGCGTTCACGGTGGGCGTGCGCGTGGTGAACTTCGCGACCTTGGTGACCGGGACACCGTTGGTGCCGACCGCCCTGGCAGTGACTCTGTACGCCGTGTGCGGCTTCAGCAGCGAGCCTGCTAGCCACACCTTGCCGCTACCGCTGACGACCCCACCGACGACACCGCCCGCGGCGTCCGCGACGCGTACCGAAGCAATGGTGCCGCTGCGGACCTTGACCACGACAGTCGTGTCCGGCCTGATGTGGGCCGAGGTGCTCGCTGGTGACACCGTGACATGCGCCGGCCCCTTGGGAACGGATGGGCTGGGCGGCGCAGTCGACGTCGTGCCGCTGGTTGCTGCGGGAGTGGCGGACGCTCCGGAGTGCACCGGACCCTTCGCGGCCGGACCGCCGCCCTGGCACCCGCCGGCCAACAGGACGGCAAGCGCCAAAGGGGCTGCGGCGCCGAAGCGCCCCGCGCGCGCGGCTGGGAGCCCTGACCGCCATGCCCGCAGCGCCACCGGTCACCCCTCCCCTCGTCCGTCGTGCCCGCCTCGACCCGAAGCGGCTGCGGCACACGCGTGCCACCGCCCGAAGTCAAGCCCCCTAACGGCCCACGACCGCTGGTTCCTGGGACGCCGAAGGCGCGCCATCGGTTGTCCCGTGCAGCGACGGACTGCCCGCCGCACCGCCGTGCGGTGCGGACTCCCGGTGTCCTGTCGCCGCCTCACGCCGATCCTACAGGCCGGCGTCGTCAATCAAGGGAAACTGAACGCCGCGGGCGACGCTCGCTCCCGCGAGGCTCCGCGAGACGCTCAGACCGCGTTCTCTCCGCGGAAGTACTCGAAGGTCCACCCGACCAGGGCGAAGACACCCATCGACATACCGATGATCGCCAGCCACCAGCCGACTGCCAGGCCGGCGAAGACGATGGCCGCAGACAGGCCGAGCGCCAGCGGCCACCAGCTGTGCGGGCTGAAGAAGCCGTAGTCGCCCTCGGCCGCCTCAATCGGTGATGCAGGGTCGTCCTCCGGCCGGGGGTCGATATGGCGCCCGGTCCACCAGAAGTAAAAGCCCACCAGGGCAGCCAGTCCCGAGACCAGGCTCAGCGAGACCGTGCCGACGGGCTCGGTCCACCGGGTGAACGTGCCGTAGATGATCGCGAGTGGGACGAAGACGAACACGCCGAAGCCGAAGAGCCGCCACTCAGCCTGCATCAGTCGTTCCTGCCGTTGCGGTCGTCCCCGCCGCCGACCGACCCGTTGCCGGCTCGGTCCGAAGCGAAGCCGTCGGTCTCGCCGATGTCGGCTGGACCCAGCAGGTCGACCAGCGTCCCGCGGTCGGCGTTGGCCGACTGGTGCTGCACCGTCTCGGGATGGTGCAGGTCGAAGGCGGGGCGCTCGGACCGGATCCGGGGGATCGAGTCGAAGTTGTGCCGCGGCGGCGGGCACGAGGTGGCCCATTCCAGCGACGCACCGTAGCCCCAGGGGTCGTCGGTGGTCACCAGCGGCGCATACCGCCAGGTCCGCCAAACGTTGTAGATGAAGGGAAGGGTCGACGCGCCGAGCAGGAACGCCCCCGCAGTCGAAAGCTGGTTCATCCAGGTGAAGCCCTCGTCCGGCAGGTAGTCGGCGTAGCGACGGGGCATACCAATGACGCCAAGCCAGTGCTGAATCAGGAACGTGGTGTGGAAGCCGACGAACAGCATCCAGAAGTGGATCTTGCCGAGCGTCTCGTCCAACATGCGGCCGGTCAGCTTGGGCCACCAGAAGTAGAAGCCGCCGAACATCGCGAAGACGACGGTGCCGAATACGACGTAGTGGAAGTGGGCCACGACGAAGTAGGAATCGGACAGGTGGAAGTCCAGCGCCGGGCTGGACAAGATGATGCCCGTCAAGCCGCCGAACAAAAACGTCACCAGGAAGCCGATCGCCCACACCATGGGCGTCTCGAACGTCAGGGACCCGCCCCACATTGTGCCGATCCAGTTGAAGAACTTTACCCCCGTGGGGACGGCGATGAGCATGGTCATGATGGAGAAGAACGGCAGCAGGACCTGGCCTGTCGCATACATGTGGTGTGCCCAGACGCTCACCGACAGGGCTGCGATCGCGATGGTGGCAAAGACCAGCGTCTTGTAGCCGAAGATCGGCTTGCGCGAGAAGACCGGCAAGATCTCGCTGATGATGCCGAAGAAGGGCAGCGCGATGATGTAGACCTCGGGGTGGCCGAAGAACCAAAACATGTGTTGCCACAGCAGGGCACCACTGTTCTCGGCGGCGAAGACGTGCGCACCGAAGCGTCGGTCGGCACCCAGCGCGAGCAGTGCGGCGGCGAGCACGGGGAACGCCATGAGCACCAGGATCGAGGTGATCAGGATCGTCCAGGTGAACAGCGGCATCCGGAACATGGTCATGCCGGGGGCCCGCATGCAGACGATCGTGGTGATGAAGTTGACGGCACCGAGGATGGTACCGAAACCGCTCAACGCGAGCCCGAACACCCACAGGTCCCCGCCGAGGCCGGGGCTGTTGACGACGTCGGAGAGCGGCGCGTAGGCGAACCAGCCGAAGGACGCAGCGCCCTCCGGGGTCAGGAAGCCGGCTGTCGCCGTGGTCGCACCGAAGATGTAGAACCAGTAGGCGAGCATGTTGAGCCGGGGGAACGCAACGTCGGGCGCGCCGATCTGAATCGGCATCAGGGCGTTGGCGAAACCCGCGAACAGGGGCGTCGCGAACATCAGCAGCATGATCGTGCCGTGCATCGTGAACAGCTGGTTGTACTGCTCGGGGCTCTGCACGATCTGCAGCCCGGGCTGGAACAACTCGGCACGGATCAACAGGGCGAGGAGGCCGCCGATCAGGAAGTAGACGAACGAGCTGATCAGGTAGAGGTTGCCGATGACCTTGTGATCGGTCGTGGTGAGCCACTTGACGACGGTCCGACCGGGCGAACGGCTGCGTCCTGCTCGATCCGGATCGACGAGGAACGACTCCGGCGACGTTGCCCGTGGGCTCGTCAGGATCGCCATCACTTGCTCCCGGGGTTGTTGACGCCGTTCGGCACGTAGTCGTTTGGCTTCTGCAACAGCTTCGACTGGTTCAGGTCATTGCTCAGCTGACCGACGTTTCCGCGTGCCATGAGCGAGGCCAGGTGGGCGTCGTACTCCTGCTGGGAGACGATCTTGACCTGGAACAGCATGTACGCGTGGTAGGCACCGCACAGCTCCGCGCACCGGCCGGCAAAGGTGCCCGTCTGCGTGGGCACCACCTGGAAGCGGTTGATCCGGCCCGGGATCACGTCGAGGCGCATCAGGAAGTTGGGCACCCAGAACGAGTGGATGACGTCCCGGGAGGTGAGCACGAACTCGACCCTCTTGTTGATCGGGAGGTACAGCGTCGGGAGCGTCTTGGATACGCCCGCCTTGCCCGTCAACTCCGCCTGGGTGCCGCTCTCGTACGTGCCGCCCTCGAGGTAGTTGAAGTCCCAGGCCCACTTCTTGGCGACCACGTTGACCGTCACGTCAGGCTTCTTCGAGGTGTCCATCAAGAAGGCCTGGTCCTTGGCCGTGTAGAAGAACAGGACGCCGACCATGAAGAGCGGGATGACGGTATAGAGGATCTCGATCGGGACGTTGTAGCGCATTTGGACCGGCAAGCCGGTGTCGTCCTTGCCTCGGCGGTAGGCCACGACGCACCAGATCGTGAGGCCCCAGACGACAATGCCCACGGCCAGGGCGGCGATCCACGACCATTTCCACAGGCCCTCAACGGTGGGAGCCTCCTGGGTGACACCGATCGGCAGGTAGCCGCGCCGGAAGTCTGCGCCGCAACCGCTGAGCAGGAGGGCGCTGACGATCAGCAGCCCGGTCACCCCGAGGCGCTGTCGCACCGCTCGTGCCGGAGAGCCATGCTGGCGACGCACCTGGTGAACCCTCCGTCTCGATCCCGCGCTGACTGCGAAAACCCTACTCCAGCGACATCACTTCGGCCGGGCAGGGGGCCTACGGTCAGCAGTGTGGAGGAGCCGGGCGAGCAGGGCACGAGACGGGCGTTCCTGGACGCCGCGTCCGGCCCGATGCTCCCCGCCGCGCGGGAGACGCTGCTGTCCGCGCTGGACGCCGGATGGGCTGACCCGCGACGACTGCATGCCGAGGCCCGCCGAGCGCGCCTCCTGCTCGACCAGGCCCGCGACGTGCTCTCGGCCGGGCTGGGTGTGCGGCCGAGCGAGCTCTCGTTCCTGCCCGGCGGCCCGTCCGCCCTGCGCGCGGGTCTGGAGGGCATCGCGTATGCCGACCGGCGCCGCGGGACCCGGCTCGTGGCCTCGGCCGTGGAGCACTCCACGGTGCTCACCTGGCCGGGGCTGACCTGGGCCGGCCCCAGCAGTCGACCGGGTGCCGACAACGGACCCGTGCTGATACCCGTCGACCGCCACGCCAGGGTGCACCTCGACGCCGCCGAGACGGCGTTGGCGCAGCCGGAAGTTGGCGTGGCTGCAGTCCAGGCGGCCAACGGCGAGGTCGGCACCCGGCAGCCATTGGCGGCGGTCCGCCAGATCTGCCAGCGGCACGACATACCGCTGGTTGTCGATGCCATGTCCTCCCTGGGCCGGGACCCGGTGCCCACGCAGTACGACGTCCTGGCCGGCGACGCGCGCTCGTTCGGCGGGCCACCGGGGGTGGGGCTGCTCGTCGTGCCCGAGCGGACGCGGTGGCGGCTGCCCGGCGCACCGGCCGAAGGGGAGCACGGCCGCAGCGACGTCGAGCCCGTGATCGCCCTGGCCCTGGCCGCCGCCGAGGCATGGCAGCAGACCGAGGCGGTGCGCCAGCGGGAAGCAGCCGGCGCGCGGAGGCTGGTCGACCAGGTACGCGCCGCCATGGCCCTGATCCCGGACGTCGAGGTGATGGGAGATCCGGTCGACCGGCTCCCCCACGTGCTGACCTTCTCGGCGCTGTACGTCGACGGCGAGGCGCTGGTCACCGAACTCGACCGGCACGGTATCGCCGTCGCGTCCGGATCGGCGTGCACCTCCAGCACACTGCGACCGAGTCACGTGCTGGCCGCCATGGGCGTGCTCACCCACGGCAACGTCCGGCTCACCCTCCCCCTGGAGGCGCTTTCACCGGACCGGGCGCACGACGTCGCTCGCTTCATCGAGGCGGCGCCGGTGGCGATTGCCTCGGTCCGGGCACAGTTGGGCGCGGGCAGTCTGTGAGCGCCGGCCGATGGTGAAGAGCACCGGCGACGCTGGCTCGGCCGGCACACCGCCGGATCCCGAGGACGTGACCGTCGATGCCCGCGGCCTGCGCTGCCCCCTGCCGGTGATCCGGCTCGCCGCTGCCGCGAAGTCCGCTCCAGCCGGGACGACCGTGTTCGTCCTGGCGACCGATCCCGCGGCCGCGCCCGACATCGCCGCCTGGTGCAGGATGCGCGGTCACCAGCTCGTTGCGCAGTACCCCGTCGATAAGCATGCCTTCGATGGGCGCCCCGTCGCCGAGCACGCAGCCGACCCCGACCTGGCCGACCCCGACCTGGCCGACCCCAACCGGCCCGACCCCGACCTGGCCGACCCCAACCGGCCCGACCCCGACCTGGCCGACCTGGCCGACCCGCTTCCGGCGACCGCCTACCGTGTGCTGGTCGCCCACAGCGGGGGTAGCGGCGCGGACAGGGCGGCCTCGAGCCGGACGCAGTAGTCCTGGCGGGACATCGCGCTCACGCCGAGCGAGCGGAGATGGTCGGTCGACCACTGGACGTCGATCAGGCGCCGCTCGTCGCCGTCGGCATGGACGATGTCCACCAGCGCGACGAGCGCGACTTTGGAGGCGTCGGTTGCCCGGTGGAACATCGACTCTCCCGCGAACAGGCCACCGATGGCCAGGCCGTAGAGACCGCCGGCGAGCTCGCCGTCCCGCCAAGCCTCCACGGAATGCGCCCAACCCATTCGGTGCAGGCGGTCGTAGGCGTCTTGGATTTCCGGGGTGATCCAGCGGCCCTCCCGTTCGGGGTCGGCACAGGCGGCTACCACCTCGGCGAACGCCGTATCCACGCGGGTCTCGAACAGCCGGCACTTGCGCCGCAAGGATCGACTGACCCGGAGGTTGCCGGGCAGCAGCACTCCGCGGGGGTCCGGAGACCACCACCCCATCGGGTCCTGGCCGTCGGGGCCGAGGCCCATCGGAAACAGCCCGGTGCGGTAGGCCTTGAGCAAGGTTCCCGGGCTCAAGTCCGCCCCGACCCCGACCAGGTCGTTGCCGTCGATCGCCTGGCTGAGGTCGAGCTCCCACGGGGAGGCCAGCGGTTCGAACGGCATGTCGCGCTCAGCCGATCCTCAGGTGCTCGCCGACCAGCGCGGACGACTGCTCACCGTAGGTGTCCCTCAACCGATGCAGGACGCCAACGCGGTCGAGGGTGTACTCCTGCGTGCCGACGGTCTCCAGCACATAGGCCGCGAGCACCGAGCCCAGCTGCGCGCACTGCCCGCCATCCAGGCCCCAACCCAGAGCCGTGAGGAAGCCGGCCCGGAACGCGTCACCGACGCCGGTGGGGTCGGCGACGCTCGCCGGAGCCACCACGTCGACATGCACCGGCGGCCGCTCCGCCACCGTCACGGTCGCGCCGTCCTTGCCATGGGTGACGACGCGCGTGGTGACTCGCTCGGAGATGTCCTGCTCGGACCAACCGGTCCGGCTTTGGATCAGCGCCGCCTCGTAGTCGTTGGTGAACAGGTATGCCGCGCCGTCGACCAGCGCTCGAGTCGCCTCGCCGTCGAGGAAGGCCAGCTGCTGTGAAGGATCGGCCGCGAAGGGCAGCCCCCGCGCGCGGCACTCCGCGGTGTGCCGGATCATGGCCTCCGGGTCGTTGGGGCTGACCACGACCAGGTCCAGCCCGCCGAGCCGGTCCAGCACCGGCCCGAGCTCGATCTCGCGGGCCCGCCGCATGGCGCCGGGATAAAAGCTGGCGATCTGCGCCAGCTCCGAGTCCGTAGTACAGACGAACCGCGCGGTGGAGTCGACCTCGGACACCAGCACCGACCTGCAGTCGATCCCGTGACGTTCCAGCCAGCTGCGGTAGTCGGCAAAGTCCTGCCCGACCGCGCCCACCAGCGCCGGCGAACCCCCGAGGGCGGCCATCCCGAACGCGATGTTGGCGGCAACCCCACCCCGGCGGATCTGCAGGTCGTCGACGAGGAAGGACAGCGAAACGTGGTCCAGCTGGCCCGGCACGAACGAGTCGGCGAATCGACCGCCGAAGCTCATCAGATGGTCGGTGGCAATAGATCCCGTCAACGCGATGCGCACGCACGGAACCTACCGTTAATGGTAAGGACCGGGGGGGACGGCCCCCAATATCCGGCGCCGAAGTGGCCCCGCCGGAATGCGGCGAAGCGGACCGACGGTGCCGCACAGCGGCGGCCCAGTCAGTGGGCGATGCCTCGCAGCGGCAAATGACAACAGTGTGCCGGGCACACCGTGAGGTGTGCCCGGCAACGGAACTACTTTCCGCGCGGTGACCGTGACGAAGCGGTCGCGACGCGGCGGAGCTCAGCTGAAGGAGTCGCCGCAGGCGCAGGAACTACCGGCGTTGGGGTTGTCGATGGTGAAACCCTGCTTCTCGATGGTGTCGGCGAAGTCGATGCTGGCACCGTCCAGGTAGGGCGCGCTCATCCGGTCGATGACGACCTCGACGCCGCCGAAATCGCTGACCAGGTCACCATCGAGCGTGCGCTCGTCGAAGTAGAGCTGGTAGATCAGGCCTGAGCAACCACCGGGCTGGACTCCGACACGCAGCCGCAGGTCGTCGCGGCCTTCCTGCTCGAGCAGGCTCTTGACCTTGCCGGCGGCGAGATCGGTCAGGAGCACGCCGTGGTCACGTCGCTGCTCGGTCAACTGGGTCGCCGAGGGGCCGGCCTGCTCGGCGGCGGTCTCGGTGCGGGTCGTGATGTCGTCCTGGACGCTCATCGAGTGTGTCCTTCGCTTGGGATCCACGTGGGCCGTTGGGCTGTGATCGGGAGGTACGGTCCTGCATCTGAACGGGGCTCGTGCTCACGTGGCACCCGCTCCCGTAGCAACCGGCGCGGCCGGCCACGTGTTCCCGACCCGCTGAGTCTACGTCCCCGGCAGACCGGTAACGCCGACCCCTCACCGTGGCGACCAGGTGGCGGCCACCCGGGCCGCCCGGGAAGTGAGCGTGCCAGCCGGATCCGCCATGGCTGCGGCGAGGCTGGTGCGGTCGGGGGCGACGGCATACGACCCGCTGATGCCGAGGGCCATGGTCTCGCGACGACCGACGAGCACCTGACCCGCCAGGACCACGACCGGCACCGCTGCCTCCAACCCCGCCTGGGCAACGCCTGCGACGACCTTGCCGCGCAAGCTCTGCCAGTCGAAACAGCCCTCGCCGGTGAGGACGAGGTCGGTGGCGGCGAGGCGGCGTCCGAAGCCGACCGCCCGCAGTGCCTCGTCCACCCCGCTGATGCACCGCCCGCCGAGCACCAGCAGGCCGTAACCCAGCCCGCCCGCCGCTCCGGCGCCCGGCTCACGTTCCGGGCGCCGCGGTGAGCCGGTCAGCAGGTCGGTCACCGGCGGGACCGACCGCGCCACGACGTCGGCGAAGTGCCCGAGCGCCCCCTCCAACTGCTGCGCCTGCTCCGGGGTCGCGCCCTTCTGGGCCCCGAAGGCCGCACTGGCGCCGTGGAAGCCCAGCAGCACGATGTCCACATCGGTCGCCGCGACCAGCTCCACCCCTCGGATCCGCTCGCGAACCTGCGCCAGGCGCGGCAGGCCGTCCTCGGCCAGCCCGGCCAGAGGCCCTCCGCCGAGGGCCAGCGCGCCCGGATCGCCCGCGCCCAGGGCGGCGAGCATGCCCGCTCCCCCGTCGTTGGTGCCGCTGCCGCCGAGGCCGACCACGATCCGCTGGACGTCCTGGGTCAGAGCCGCCTCGAGCAGCTCGCCGACGCCGTACGTGCTCGTTCGCTGCGGGTCGCGCAGGTAGGCATCGAGCAGGTGCAGGCCGCAGGCCTGGGCGGATTCGAGGTATGCCGTCCGCCTGCCGTTCGCCTCGACGATGAGTACCGCGGCAGGCACCTCGCGGCCGAGCGGGTCCGAGACCGTGACGGCGACGGTGGTCCCGCCCAGCGCCCTCTCGACCACGTCCAGGAAGCCAGGGCCCCCGTCGGACAGCGGAAGCAAGGTCAACTCGTCCTCCGGTGCCGATCGCCTCCAGCCCAGCGCCATCGCCTCGGCTGCCTGCAGTGCGCTCAGAGTGCCGGTGAAGGAGTCGGGGGCGATCAGGACGCGCACCCGCCTAGCCTGTCAGCCCGCCACCGGGTGACGCACTCCCCATCCCAGGCGCGTCGCTGGTGCGTGGCGGCTCGTGGCTGCACGTCCGTGCACCCGATCCCCTGAGAGCATCGGCGGATGGACGAGTCAGCTGAGCGCGGGCGGCAGGTCCGACGCGGACCCGGCCGTGACCGGGTCGTCACCAATCTGCTGATGCGCGATCGCGCGGCGTGGACCGAGCTGTACCAGGGCTGCGGGGCCCTCTACGAGGTGACGATGCCGGCGGAGAAGCTTGACCTCGTGTGGTCCTGGCTGCACGACGATGCCCACCAGGTGCATGGGATCGTCGTGCGCCCGTCCAGGCCCGCCGGGTACGACTCGCCTGTGGGGCTGGCCCACTACCGGCCGTTCCCCCGGCCCCTGCATGGGTCGACCGGCTGCTACCTGGACGACCTGTTCGTCGCGCCTGGCGCCCGCGGCACCGGCGCCGTGGACGCCCTGCTGGAGGAGCTCCGTGCCCGAGCTGCCCTCCACGGGTGGGACGTCGTGCGGTGGATCACCCGAGAGAGCAACACCCGTGCCCGGTCTGCCTACGACCGCCTGGCGCAGCGCACCCCGCTGTTGACGTACGACATGCCACCGCTGACCGACTAAGCACCTGAACCCACGAGCACCTGAACCCACGAGCACCTGAAACCCATGAGCGGCGGCCACCGGGGGGGCAGCCACTAGGGATGTGCGAGCATCGATTCGTGAGTACGACTGCGCAGCGACCCTCCTCACCCGGCCGCGCCCCATTGCCGCTCCTGGTGCTGGGCCGAGGGCGCGAACTGGCCACCGAGCGCGGCGTGGAGTGTCCGGGCGAGCTGCCGGCGCCGTCGGACCCGGGGCTGGTCGAACGCGCCCGCGCCGCCAAGGCCGCCCTGGGCAACGATGTCTTCGTGCTGGGCCACCACTACCAGCGCGACGAGGTGATCGAGTTCGCCGACGTGACCGGCGACTCGTTCAAGCTGGCCAAGGAGGCAGCGGGGCGGCCGGAGGCGCCGTACATCGTGTTCTGCGGCGTGCACTTCATGGCCGAGTCGGCCGACATCCTGACGGCCGAGCACCAGCAGGTGATCTTGCCCGACCTTGCGGCCGGGTGCTCGATGGCGGACATGGCGGCCATCTCGCAAGTCGACGACGCCTGGGACGACCTTGCTGACGCCGGTGTCGCCGAGGACGTCGTGCCGGTGACGTACATGAACTCCTCTGCCGCTATCAAGGCGTTCACCGGGCGGCACGGCGGCACGGTATGCACGTCCAGCAACGCGGTGACAGCCATGCGGTGGGCGTTCGACCAGCGCGGCGGTTTCGAGGGTCCCGGTGGCCGGGGCAAGGTGCTTTTCCTGCCGGATCAGCATCTCGGGCGCAACACCGCCGTACGCGAGCTGGGACTGTCCCTGACCGATTGCGTCGTCTTCGACCCGCACAAGCCCGGCGGCGGCCTCACTCGCACACAGGTGCAGCAGGCGCGGGTGATCCTGTGGCGGGGACACTGCTCCGTGCACGGCCGGTTCAGCCTGGACGCCGTCCGAGCCGCACGCGCGGGCATACCCGGGGTCAGGGTGATCGTGCATCCCGAGTGCCAATACGACGTAGTCGAGGCGGCCGACGCGGTGGGCTCGACCGAGAAGATCATCCAGACGATCGCGGCCGCCCCCGACGGCACGGCCTGGGCCGTGGGCACGGAGCTCAACCTGGTACGCCGGCTCGCCGCGACGTTCCCCCGGCAGCGCATCGCCTTCCTGGAGAAGAACGTCTGCTACTGCAGCACCATGAATCGGATCGACCTGCCGCACCTGGTCTGGTCGCTGGAATCGCTGGTGCAGGGCCGCGTCGTCAACCAGATCCGCGTGGACCCGGACGTTGCCCGTTGGGCCGGTATCGCCCTCGACCAGATGCTCGCGCTGCCCGGGGAGACCAGCAAGGACTGAGTCCGGCTTGACTCAGTTCTTGCTGGCCCAGTCCTTGCTGGCTCGGTTCTTGCCTGGCCCACGCTATTGGCTGCGGCCGCAGGGCCTCAGGGCCGGCCGGGCTCGCGGGCCCGGCCGGACTCCGCGCTCAGGGCGCGGCGGGAGGGGTGTACTCCGGGACGTTGGCAGCGACGATGTGCTGGTGGAACGAGAAGACGTTCGGGTCCTTCGGGTCGATCGTCGCGCTCGCCCAGTGGTTCTGGTAGTCCCCAAAAGTCGTGACCCGGGTGAAGTTCTCGATCACGTTCGGACCGTCGCCGCCCGACGCGTTGGTCGTCGAGGCGTCGGCCAGCGGCTTGTCGACCTCGAAGCTGTGGCTGTCACCGTTGACCAGCACCACTGGCTTGCGGTAGTCGATGACCAGCCGCGCCAGCTCGGCCTTGGTGTCGGCGTAGTGGCCCAGTGCGTTGTCCGCTGCTGCGTAGGGGTCCCACATGTCGGCCTGGATGACGATCATCACGGCCTGCGAGTTCGCCTGCTTCGCTGCCGCGAATGACGCGTCGAGCCAGGCGAGGTTCGCCTTGTTGCGAGCGCGGTACTCGCGGTGCGACTCCGCCGCCGGTCCTTGGCTGTCCCCGTCCCGGTACGGGTTGACCCAGTTGTTGTCGCTTCCCGGGATGTTGAGGGTCAGGTAGGTGACCCTCCCGCGCTGCCAGCGGGTGTTCTCCGGGTAGGCCTTGCTCTGCCGGGTCAGCGTCATGGTGTGCTGTCCGAGGCTCTGGTTCGTGGGGTAGAACAGCCTTCGCTCGTAGGCCAGCCGCCCGTTGGCGTCGAAGTGCGGGTCGATGCTCGTCCGGTCGCAGTCGGTCCACTCGTTGTCCCCCGGCGTGACCACGACCGGCGCCTTCAGCCGGTTGAAGCGCGCGAGGGCGTAGCGATAGACGTCCGGCTGCCCAGCCGCCTGCGCGGAGCCGTCGAACGTCGCGTAGCACGGCTCCTTGCCGTTCTTGATGTCCCCGTCGAAGACCGAGAAGGCGAGGTCGGCCGAATTCATGCTGCGCAGTACGGCGGGGTAGTGGGCACGGCCGTAGTCGCCGTACGGCATGTCACCGAAGAGGCCGACCTCGTAGGTCTGCGGCGTCTTCGCTGGTGCGGCGCTTCCCGGGCCGGCTACTGCAGCCAACGGGATGCTCGTCACGGCGCAGACCGCTGCGGTCCCTGCCAGGGCCAGCGCTCTGCGGGTGAGACCTCGCGTCATGGGGTTACCTCTCGAGAATGGGTGGACGTGTGGGCTGGGGGGTGGCTGGGGTTGCTGCACGGACCCGCAGCCTGGCGGCTCGGCCGAGCCCCGGGGCGAACCTCGTGCGAACGTTGCCCGAACAACCGGCATTTCGCCGTTGCCCGCGCATAGCGGACGGCACCTCACCGACCGTTACGGCGTACGGCGTTACTCGGCCGGTCGCCGTTCACCTCCCGGCAAGCGAAGGCGCCTAACGTCCGGTCCGTGACCAGCGTCCGGGTGACCGATCGCGCCGGTTCCACCCCTCTCTCTTCCACCCCTCTGGCTGCTCCCACCGCAGCTTCGCCCGGCCGGCCCGCTCGCCCACGGCCATCCGGCCGGTTCGCCGCGGTCGGTCTGCGGCTCTGGCCGTGGGCCGTGGCCGCGGTGGCGGCGCTGGCCCTACTTGCCCGCCTCCTTCCGATGCTGCGCGGTGGCGGATTGGCCAGTTCCGACGGTTACGACGACTCGGTGTACTACGCAGCGGCGACTGCAGTCGTCCACGGCCGGATGCCCTACAGCGACTTCGTGCTGCTGCACCCGCCCGGACTGATCCTGGCGTTGACCCCGTTCGCGGAGCTGGCAAGGCTCTGCGGCGACCGGCTGGGCCAGGACATCGCCCGCGCCGGGTTCATGGCGCTGGGCGCGCTGAACGCCGTCCTCGTCATGCGCCTGGGGCGCCGGTTCGGGCTCGCAGCCGGCCTCTTCGCCGGCCTGGCCTATGCCGTGTCCTTCCCGGCGCTGTACGCGGAACGGACCACGACCCTGGAGGCGCTGGGAACCACCACACTGCTGGTCGCGATGACCCTGCTGGTCCGGCCCGGCATCCGGCATCGCCCGCCACCGCCGTTGTCGCTGCTCCGGTTGGCCGGTGCTGGTGCCACGCTGGGAGCGGGTGCGGCAGTGAAGATCTGGGGCGTCGTCCCGCTGGCCGTCCTGGCCGTCTGGGTGCTCGTGGTGGCGGGCTGGCGAGCCGCCGCCTGGCTGTCCGCCGCGGCGCTGGCGGCGGTGACCGCGATCTGTCTGCCCTTCTTCCTGCGCGCCCCGGGGGTGATGACGCAGTACGTCGTCAGCGACCAGCTCAGCCGACCGCGCAGCCCCACCACGATCGACACCCGGGTCACCGAGATGACCGGACTTCAGGTCGTGCTGGCAGGGTTCTCGGTGTCGACGGTCCATCTCGCCGTAGTGGTCGTGCTGGCAGTCTTGGTCGCGGCCTCGGTGGCCGCGCTCCGGACGCCGGGGGCGCGCGTGTTCGTGGCCCTGCTGGTCGCCCAGGGCGCGGTGCTGCTGGCCAGCCCCACCTTCTACCTCCACTACACGACACTGCCGGCAGCACCGGCGGCGCTGCTGCTCGGTATCGGGGGCGGCCGGGCATTCCGCCGGCTCAGCCGCGGCACACCCGCACCGCTTGCCTGGGTCGGCGCGGTGGCCGCCCTGGCGGTGGTCGTGGCGTACGGCGTGCCCGGCGCCATGCTCCCCAAGGGCAAGCACTTCCCGGCCGAGCTGGCTGCGGCCGCGGCTCGGACCTCGGGCTGCATCACCGCCGACGACCCGACCTACCTGATCGAGATGAACGTCCTCAGCCGCGACCTCGACGCCGGGTGCCAGGTCTGGATCGACGTCACCGGCCTCACCTACGACCCCGCGGCCGGCGGCGGCGACGGCCGCCGGCACCCCCGCCGGATGAACGCGCGGTGGCTACGCCAGCTGAACGACTACCTGCTCTCCGGATCGGCCACGATGGTCGAGCGCAAGGCGACGGCGCTCGACCGCGCCTCGCAGACACGGATCCAGCGCCTTCCGGTTCTGGCTACCGGCAACGCCTTCAGGCTGCGCCGGGTGCGGTGAGCACAGGGCCTGCCCGGCGGCGGTTGTTAGGATCAGTCGGCTCCACCGACCGAGTCGACCGCGAGAACGGCAGCGACCACACGTGCACACAAGCGACCGATGAGCAGCTCGGCGTTGTTCGTCGCCGTGTTCCTGGCCTGCTGCGTCGAGGCGGTCGAGGCTCTGACCATCGTGCTGGCCGCCGGTACGGCGCGCGACTGGCGCTCCGCACTCACCGGCGTCACCGCGGGCCTGGCGGCGCTGGGGGCGACTGTGGCGGTCCTAGGGCCGGCGGTCTCTGCCGTCCCGCTGAGCGGCCTGCGCCTCGTCGTGGGCGGCCTGCTCCTGATTTTCGGGCTGCAATGGCTGCGCAAGGCGATACTGCGCGCCGGTGGACTCAAGTCCCTGCACGACGAGGACCTCATCTACCGCAGGCAGTTGGACGCCGCCCGGTCCGCCGCGCCAGACCGGCGCCCGATGGTCGGTGACTGGTACGCATTCACCCTGTCCTTCAAGGGCGTCGTGCTCGAGGGGCTCGAGGTCGTGTTCATCGCCCTCACGTTCGGCAGCAACCAGCACGACGTTCCCTTGGCGGCAGCGGCCGCTGCCGCAGCGGTTCTTCTCGTCGCCGCGGTCGGTGTCGCGGTCCGCGCGCCGCTGTCCAGGGTGCCCGAGAACACGATGAAGTTCGTCGTCGGCGTCATGCTCACCGCCTTCGGGACTTTCTGGGGCGCCGAGGGCGCCGGGGCGCGCTGGCCTGGCGGGGACGCCGCGCTGCTGGCCGTCATACCGGCCGTCGCGCTCTTCGCCGTCGCCTTGGTGCTGGTCCTTCGGCGTCGGCAGCGAGCGCCCCGCACGTCTGCCCCCGATCCGAACCGGGCAGGCGCGGCATCGTGATCAGCCGGCTACGCGCCTTCGTAGCGTTCTGGTACGACTTCGTGGTCGGCGACGACTGGCGGGTGGCGGTCGGCGTCGTGGTGGCGCTGGCCGCGACGTATCTCCTCAGCCGCAATGGCACGAGCGCGACGTGGTGGCTGGTTCCTGCGGCGGTCGCCATCCTGCTCCCGTTCAGCCTGTGGCGGGCAGCGCGCTCGGCTGACTGAGCCTCGCAGTTTGGCCCAATCGCCCGTCGCCGGAGCTCGCACAGCGGACTCGTCCGGGCGGACCGGCGTGGACTGAATTCCGCCCTGGACAAAGGCCGCGCGTACTCACCGGTGCTCTTCAATCAAATGGCGGCAAACGGTCTTCTCCTTGCATTAAACTCGTCTTTCGCGACCAAACCCGTGGTTTCGTCCGTAACCTAACGTGAATGACGCCTTGACTGCCTGGTCGAGGACCACGGTGAGGGAGGACGCATGGCTTCACGACGGGTCTCGCGAGCGGTCAGGATCGGAGCGGTCGGTGCCGCTGGATTGACGGTCTCTTCGGTGGCGGCGATGGGAGCGACGAGCAGTACGACCCTGGGCTCACGCCTCGTCGGCCCGCAGCCGGGCGGGGCGTACCTCACGGCGACCAACCAGTTTCTTACGCCGGCGGGTGACACGATCCGTTTCAACAGCGGGCGCCTGCAGGACTCCGCGATCAGCCCGGACGGGCGCACCATGGTGTCATCTGGCTGGCACAGCTCCGACGGCTCAGTCGTCGTGTTCGACCTCGTGAACCGCCGCGTGCTGCAGAACTACCACCCGGCCAGCGGCACGGGCTCCGGCGATGTCTCCTTCAAGGGGCTGTTGTGGGCCCCGGACGGCAAGACGGTCTTCGTTGCACAGTCCGGTGACCTCCTGCGCTTCCCGGTCGGCACCGACCACCATCTCGGCACGCCGACCGTGATGGCCCTGCCCCTCCGAGGCACCACGGCACCCATTCCGGCCTCGATCAAGTGGGCGCCCGATGGCACGCACCTGCTCGTGACCTTCAACGGTCAGAACACCCTCGCCATCGTCGACGCAGCGACGGGAGCGGTGACGGCTCAGATTCCGGTCGGCAACGCTCCGCGAGACGTCGTGGTGGTCGGCGGGCACGCCTATGTCGCCAACCAGGGCGGCCGGGTGGCGCAGCCGGGCGACGTCACGAACGACTCGTACGGGACGGCGATCGTGTCGACCACCTTCGAGGGTCGCGCGGACACCGGGACGGTGTCCGAGGTGGACCTCACCGCCGGCAAGGTCGTGCGCACGTTCCACACGGGACTGCAGCCGACCACCCTGCTCGCGCACGGCACGGACCTGCTGGTGACCAACTCCAACGACGACTCGGTCAGCGTCATCGACACCCACCTGCACAAGGTCGGGGTCAGTATCAACGTCAACCCCGCGCCCGGGCGCGCCTATGGCTCCTCCCCCAACTCGCTCGCCTTCATCGACAAGACCCACCTCGCCGTTGGTCTCGGCCGCGACAACGCCGTCGCGGTCTACCGCTACGAGGGCGCATACACCCAGGCGAGGTTTCAGGGGCTGATCCCGACGGGGTGGTATCCCGGCACGCTCCAGTGGGACAAGGCCCTCGGGCGGCTCGTCGTCACCAGCATCAAGGGCTACGGCTCGCGGGGCCCCCGCTCGACCATCGACAAGGGCCCAGGCACCGTCCCGGCAACCGGGCACAACACCTACAACGAGACCGGCACGGTGAGCCTGGTCAAGGCGCCGACGTCGACCCAGATGGCGCAGTACACCAACCAGGTGTTCGCCAACAACCAGTGGAACGGCCTTGCCGGCCGCAACAGGACCGGCAGTTCCTCGACCAAGCCGGTCGCCGTGCCGGCGCGGATCGGTGACCCGTCGAAGATCAAGCACGTGTTCCTCATCGTCAAGGAGAACCGCACCTACGACCAGGTCCTCGGCGACATCGGCCGCGGCAACAGCGACCCCTCGCTCGCGCAGTTCGGCCGCGTCGTCACCCCCAACCACCATGCACTGGCCACGAGGTTCCCGCTCCTGGACAACCTGTACGGCGGGGGCACCCTGTCCGCGGACGGCCACAACTGGCTGACCCAGGCCTTCGTCAACGACTACATCGAGCGCCAGTTCGGCAACTTCACCCGCTCCTACCCGGCCAGCGGCGCGGACGCGCTCGCCTACGCCAAGTCGGGGTTCATCTGGAACAACGCCGTGCGCCACGGCAAGTCGGTGCGTTCCTGGGGCGAGTACGCCAACTTCTTCCAGGCCTCCAACGGCGAACTGCCGGTGGGTACCTGGCGGCAGTGGTACAACGACTCGCAGATCCTCGAAGGCAAGGCCACCGGCGAGCTGCACGTCCCGGTCGGGTATTACCAGACCCACTCCGACATCCCCTCGCTGGAGCGGGTTCTAGCGCACAATTACCCGAACTTCCAGCTGCAGATCCCGGACCAGTACCGCGTCGACCTGTTCCAGCGGGACCTCGCGGACTACGTGAAGTCCGGATCGCTCCCGGCGCTGAACATGATGTGGGTCATGGCCGACCACACCGCCGGTGGCGCGCCTGGCTTCCCGACGCCTGCCGCGCAGGTGGCGGACAACGACCTGGCCGTCGGCCGGATCGTGGACTCGATCTCGCACAGCCCGTTCTGGAAGAACACGGCGATCTTCGTGATCGAGGACGACACACAGAACGGTGTCGACCACGTCGACGGGCACCGCAACGTCGCCCTGATCGCCAGCCCGTACGCCCGCCAAGGCGCGCTCGTCAGCCACTACTACAGCCAGCTCAACCTGATGCGGACGATCGAGCAGATCCTCGGACTGCCGCCGATGAACCAGCAGGACCTGGCCGCGGTCCCGATGACGGATGCGTTCACCAACACGCCCAACTTCGCGCCGTACACCGTGCGGCCGAACAAGGTGCGGCTGGACAGTATGTCGCCGGCGCCCTCGTCGCTGACGGGTCTGGCCAAGACCTGGTCGAGCTGGGCCGCGCGCCAGAACTTCAAGAGCGAGGACCTGGTCAACATGGCGCAGCTGAACCGCGTGATCTGGTACACCAGCAACAACTTCACCAAGGCCTACCCCGGCGACCGCAAGGTGCTCTCGCCGTCCGAGGTCACCGGGCACGTCCGCGCTGGGAGCCAGGTCAAGACCAGCCACGGCAACACCCACCGCTAAGCGTCCGAACACAAGACGCGCAGGCACACGGCACGCAGGCACACGGTGAAGACCCCGACCCGCATGGGTCGGGGCCTTCACCGCGGGAATGATCGCCAGGGCCGTATCGATCGCGGACATGGGCCTGTTGCGGCACGGTGCGATGCGCCGGATGTTCGCCGGGGTCCGGGCGCCGTCGAGGGCGTCAGGAGCCGGCGAACGTGTCAGCGCCGAGCACGGTCAGCAGTGCGAGCTTCTCATGGCTCTCGGTGCCGGGTGTGGCGGTGAAGATGAGCAGTGACTGCCCCTGGTCGGGGTCGAGCAGTGTCTGGCAGTACAGGTCGATGCGCCCGACCTCGGGGTGGACGAAGCGTTTGGCGTTGCTCCACCGCAGTCCCACCTCCTGGCGGTTCCATAACTCGGCGAATTCCATGTTGTTGTGCTGCAGGTCGGCCACGAGCGAGGCGGCCGGCGACCCGGGACCCTGCGCGGTGGCGCTGGTGCGCAAGATGGCGACGTAGACGCGGCTGTGCAGGTGGTGGTCGCCGGGCAGGTAACGATCGCGGGCGGTGCGATCGGTGAACCAACGGTAGAGGGCGCTCCGTGCTGGGCCAGTGTGATGCGTCTCGTCGCCGAGCAGGGCCACGGCGGGCGGCGTCTGCTGCAGTGTTTCGCCGACCGAACCCATGATCTGCGCCGGGGTGTCCTGTAGCCGGTCCATGACGCGCAGCAGCCCGGGACTGATGTGCGCGTCGCGCAGCTGCCGTGGTTGCAAGCGGTGCCCGCACAGGAGGAACAGGTGGTCACGTTCGTCGGGGGTCAGGCGCAAGCCCCGGGCGATGGCCGCGGCCATCTGCTGGGACGGCTGAGATCCACTGCCGCGTTCCAGCCGGCCCAGATAGTCGGCCGACATGCTGCACAGTTCCGAGACTTCCTCGCGGCGTAGCCCGTTCGTGCGCCGGCGGGCGCCGCGGCGCAGCCCGACGTCCTCGGGTTGCAGGCACTCCCGGCGGCCGCGCAGGAAGGCGGCTCTCGCGGTCCAGTGTTGTGTCCACCATTGGCTCCCACCTCAGATCTTGTATGCCTCAACCTCATCGTCCGGCAGGTGGGTGACGGTTAGCCACGCCCTGCCATTCAGCGGCTGAGCAAGTCCTTCCTCCGACGGCACGAGGCCCTTCTACTGGATGACGTCAGGGATCGAGCACGCCCACATCTGGAGGAGTTTGCGATGGCCACATGGACCGAGGATCAGCTGCCGAGCATGACGGGTACGACGGTGGTGATCACCGGTGCCGGTGGGGGGATCGGGCTGGTGACCGCCCGCGAACTCGCCCGGGTCGGCGCCCACGTGGTTCTGGCTGTGCGTGACGTCGAAAAGGCGCACCGGGCAGTGGCCGGTATGCGTGGTGATTTCGATTTCCGACGGCTCGATGTCGCCGATCTGGACTCGGTACGTGCGTTCGCGCAGTCGTACACCGGCGACATCGATGTCCTGATCAACAATGCCGGCGTGATGGACATCCCGGCGGCGCGTACGGCGCAGGGCCTGGACGTGCAGACTGCGACGAACTATTTCGG
>JAABUS010002554.1_pt1 | contig 33938 bp, 29 predicted proteins | sample 5560161 | NCBI WGS metagenome assembly JAABUS01 (sample SAMN10711885, study PRJNA513376) | rock metagenome | isolation source: Antarctica rocks | place: Antarctica: Victoria Land, Trio Nunatak nord | collected 2016-01-04 | reverse complement strand
GGGGGCCAAGGAGATGGAGGTGGTGAAGGAAAAGGAAGTTGCGCCGACAGTGTCGGGGAAGAGGAGGCGTAGGAGATAGAACGTGGGAGGATTGTGGACTGTGGAGATGGGAATTATGTGGGAGTAGCCATGTGGAGAAGTGTATGGGAACATATCAGTAGCTGCTTCCCAATCCGATCTTCCTGTATGGGCGTTGAACCCGTTCAATCGGGCTTGTACGACAATCCCCATTGTTGAAACGGAAGATATGTATTCATTGGTCGTCGTACACTGCTATGCCATCTAAGTCTACAGACAAGAAGTCTTCACTTGACACCTTTCTAAAACCCACCCCTCATCACGAAAAGTAGCATTCAAACCCCCTTCCCCCCCTTCATAAACCTTCCCAGCCCCCTGAGTCTCTCCTTCGCAACCTCCAGCTTCGCATCCGTCTGACACACCGCAAACCTCAGATAATCCTGCGCCATCCACTTGTTGCCCTCCGTGTAGAACTCTGTGGGTGGGATGGCCGCGACGCCGAGCTCCATGATCAGGAAGTAGGCGAGGTGGAAGTCGCGCGGGCGGGAGAGGATGTGCGCCGGGAAGGGGTAGGTGGGGGGGAGGGTGATGGAGGAGAGGTTGGCGAGGACGAAGTAGCCGCCTTCAGGGGTTGTGTACTGTGAAGGTTAGTTTGGTGGGGGGGGAGGGGGCTGGAGGGGGGAGTTGTGATGAAGACTTGATGGGAGGGGGAGAGGCTCAGTTGGGTGTTTGGTGACTTGATGGATTGACGACTTACTGGAATGCCTAACTCGTCAAAGACCTCGCAGAATCTCTCCACCTTTCCTTTCATCTCGGCCCTACTCTTATCCCAGAAACCGTTTTTATCCGCCTCTTCGAAGCCTACGGCAGCAGCTTCTTGGAGCGGGCTCACGCTGCTGAAGCATATCCTCGTGTGGGCTGCAGAGACGTATTTTATTAAGTGCTCGGGGCCCATTAGCCAGCCCACGCGCCATCCCGTGGCATAGAAGTTCTTGCCTGCGGAACCGACGGTGAGTGTTCGTTCGGCGATTTCGGGTGAGAGGTTCGCTACGCGCGTGAAGGGGACGTAGTAAAGGCGATCGTAGACCTATCGTGATTGTTAGCTTTGGGTGGGGTGTCACGGAGAGGAAAGGCCGACTGGGCCGTGGCTCACTTCGTCAGAGAGGATGAGGATGTTACGCTCGACGCAGAGTTTCCCTATCGCTTCCAGCTCGTCTCTTGAGAAGACCTTGCCGACTGGGTTGTGTCTGGGCTTAATTTAGCCATTTTCTTTTTCAAGGCGGAGTAGACAGACATACGGCGAATTGATGATCTGTTGTAGCTTCATTAGTTTGCGTTGACACATATGTTCACATAAAAGCTCACAATCATCTTGGTCTTCGGAGTGATCGCCTTCTCAAGCTGCGCCATATCGATGGTCCACTCTGATGCAGAACATGTGGCCGTAGCTCCACGCTTAGGCGGCTGTAGTGGTACATACTTGACCGTGCCGCCCGGCATCTCAATGTTTGAAATGTACCTACTCCCATCAACCGTCCTTCTCTAGAAAATCTCGATCACTTGATTACGTACTGGTCAAAGTACGGCTCAAAGACAATGACCTCGTCTCCAGGCTGGACGAACGCCATACAGGCACTGAGTATGCCTTCATTGGCTCCTGTGGTAATGACGACATCAGTCTCTGGGTTGAGTTCGTTGTTCAGAAAAGGCTTGTAGGCTTTGGCTATCGCTTTTCGGAGGCTGAGCCGTCCCTAACATCGTTCAACTGCGTATTCTGTGAACAAGTAGAGTGATCGGTTTAGACCTTCGTATGGGAGTACTGATTGCATTCCACCACATCGAGCGCCTCTTTCGCGGCTTTGAGTATGAAGTCTGGGGGATTGTAGTCACTTGAAGATATTAGCTTGAGCTTCTTTCAAGAGGGTTGCTACGAGGCGCGCATACTCACAAATACCCCTGGCCCATGTTCACAACGTCCGAGCTCCCATCCTTCTTCTTCAATGGCGAGGCGGCTGATGCTTCCCTTATGACTGTCCTGCGTCGTAGTGGCTCAGCGAGAACATAGAGAAGAAGGCGGAAGAATGCTTACCAGACATCCTGTTTCTGCTTTGCGACTCGCTTGGCAGGTTTGATTTGGCCACGCGTTGTTCCGTTTGTCAAGCCGTTCGAAGTCATAGTTCTACCAGTACTCGCCAAGCGGATGAGAGGCTGCCTAGCGAAGGTTGGAACAAAGAATAGTCTGCTTCTCTGGAGGAAGGTTTGCATATGGGAGCATAGGGGCAGATTTATGAGCCAAAGAACCGGAGTTCAGATATATCAAGTAAGCTCACCCGGACTCAATTCCGAGCTCTCACACAGATGACCGACATCGGAGACATGCAAGGATCGACGGTGCATTCTTATCTAAGCGTCGGTTTTAAGACAGAGTCGCTGTAATCGCCGACGCGCGTTAAAAATCGCGGATGGAAGTCAGACCTTTCGAGTCGAGTGGCATCACATCATCAACTGCAATGGTCGACTGTCCTATCTGCAGTAACGTGGTAAAGGAAGCCAACATTAATGCCCATATTGACTCGGGCTGCCAGTCATTCACCGATGCACTAGCGCCTGAAACGCCGGCAACGCAGCATGGCAAACTACTTCCAGTCGCCAGCTTCTTCCGGACCCCGTCGTCGAAGAGAGCTACGTTCCCAATCACACCTAAACTCGAGGAGGACAGACCGCAACAGCCTGTGCAATCAGCAATGCCTGACAACGGAATAGCGATCACGCCTCACATCCCTCCAAGCAACAAGCGCGCAGCCCCAGAGCCTGATTCAGCAAAGAACACCTCCCCTCTCGAGTCAAGCCTCGACACCGGTCAAGAGGAACGGCCAGCAAAGAAGCAAAAACCAGCCTCCGCTTTCCAACGCGCCGCTCCTCTTGCCGAACGTATGCGCCCCCGCACTCTCGATGAAGTCTACGGGCAAGACCTGGTCGGCCCCAACGGCGTCCTTCGGGGCCTCATCGAAACCGATCGTGTGCCCTCCATGATCCTCTGGGGCGGCGCTGGCACCGGCAAGACTACGATCGCCCGTGTCATTGCTCACATGGTTGGCAGCCGATTTGCCGAAATCAACAGCACCAGCTCCGGCGTCGGCGAATGCAAGAAGCTGTTCGCAGAGGCGCGTGGAGAGCTGGGCTTGACGGGCAGGAAGACGATCATCTTCTGTGACGAGATCCATCGATTTAGTAAGAGCCAGCAGGACGTGTTCCTGGGGCCCGTGGAGAGTGGGCAGGTTACGTTGATTGGCGCTACAACGGAGAATCCGAGCTTCAAGGTGCAGAATGCATTGTTGAGTCGGTGTCGGACGTTTACGTTGAAGAAGCTGGAAGAGGGGGATATCGAAGCGATATTGAGACGGGCGCTGGAGGTGGAAGGGCCGAATTATGGCTACCAGCCGTCGCTAGTGGACGATGACTTGGTCAAGTATCTTGCAGCGTTCGCGGAAGGCGATGCCCGAACAGCGTTGAACTTGCTGGAGTTGGCTATGAATCTGTCAACGCGACCAGACGCAACGCAGGAGAGTCTGAAGTCGGCTTTGACAAAAACATTGGTGTACGATCGAGCGGGCGATCAGCATTGTAGGAAATTGCTTTTAGCTGGCAGAAGGAGGCTAATAGAGCCCTTAGATGACACCGTATCTGCTTTCCACAAGTCCGTTCGCGGTTCTGATGCGTCTGCTGCTCTGTACTATCTTGCGCGAATGCTTCAGTCCGGAGAAGACCCACTATATATTGCGGTAAGGTCTTGCATTATCTCCAATATGGCCTATCCGTCTCCTGTAGACATCTCCTTTACCACTCCCTTTCTCTGATGCGTGGAATGAACTTTCAATCGTTGCTCCACATCATCCTCTGGGAGTAACTTTCTCTCTACCTCCATGAATGTCCTCAAGTTTTTTTCCAACTGCGTTTCTTATGGATACTGTATACCTCAATGTCTGGCAAGTCCTTGCTAATCTCGATCTCCTTAGCGCCGTATGATTGTAATCGCTTCGGAAGATGTCGGACTGGCATCCTCAACCCTTCTACCACTCGCAGTCGCAACCCACACTGCAGTCTCAGTCATCGGTCTTCCAGAAGCGCGCATCAACCTTGCACATTGCACCTGCGCTCTGGCCTTGGCCCCAAAGTCAACAAGGGCGTACCGCGGTCTCAACAACGCCTATGCAGCATTGGCTGAGCCCGGCATCGCTAGTCTTCCAATACCAATCCATTTGAGGAACGCTCCAACGCGACTGATGAAAGAGATGGGTTACGGCAAGGAGTATAAGTATAACCCGAGCTACCGTGATGGGAGAGTGAACCAGCAGTATCTGCCCGAGAAGTTGGCTGACCGAACATTCTTGGAAGAGCAGGATCTCGGAGACGAAGTCGATCCGGAATTTGAAGATGTCGAGGCTGGTATCTGAGTCGAACCTGCATTCTTGATAGTTCCAAGATACCCCACATGGCAAGTTGGAGATTGTCTTCTCAACCTTTGGCCTCCACCACAGCAGTAATACCTCCTTCTTTCGTCCTACCTAGGCCGTCCTTGGCATAGAAATCCATGGGATAGACGCCTCCGTTACCAGTCTGCCATTCTTCGCGCTTGCCGAGCGCCACGAGAGCCTCGTATGGTGTCAACAGCGGCTTTGGAAAGGCATATCCCCAGTCAATGCTCAAACGCGGACAGGCAATCTGCACCCAACAGTCGACGTCGGCCATCAAAGCCAGCTTCCCGGGAAAGATCTCGCTCAGGAGGATATTGATGAACGGGACTCCTCGCTCGTCGAGTATGTTCTCGATCATGGTCATTGTGTGTGGATTTCCCTGCCGGCCCAAAGAGCCAAGGATGAGACCCCATTTTTTCGCTCTTTGCGCACCTTTGATAGCTTCTCGGCGGAGCTCATGCATCTCGGCGTGGTCGTAAGTTTCACGAGTCAGCTTCCTTGAGTAGGGGTCGTATCGGAAGGCAGGCAGAGTCGGGTTGTGGATCATTGCGGACTCCAAGTGAAAGCGCCCGTCTCCGAGATAAAGGATCAAGTCTGCGGCTTCGTTGGCAAGACGTGGAGAGGTGCAACCGAGTATCTCGCCTCTGCTCAGTGGCGCGATCTGTGGGATGAGGACCTTGAAACCCTCGCGCTCAAGGACCGGCTTGATGGTATGAAGTGTTGCATTAAACTGAATAGTGCCCACCATAGCTATCGTCTTTCCAGATTGAAAGTTTCTTTGAAGCGTTGCCAGTAGATGCGAGGTGTCGATGCTGATATCCACGAAGACATACAGCGTCTTAATTTTCGTAACATCGACTGGGATCAGGCAGCTGTGGGCATAGTGCACCAGCAGGTCGCACTCCAGTGCTCGAGCGGTGTAGTCGTCGATGCAACAAGCTCCATAAGTGACATCACCCATGATCAACGTTTCCGTGCCAGGGCAGAACCGAGTCAGGATATCGGAAATCGTGGTTGCAAATAGGAGCAGGCCTTCTGGAAATTGAAGAGCGATCTTCTTAGATCCGGAGCTTCTTATGCGGTGTATCGTCTTATGGATCTCAAACGAGTAATTGGGTGGAAGGAGGGCGATGGCATCGTTGATTCCCGGGTTGTCGAGGATATCTGTTGGAACCTGGTTCAAGACTCGAGCGTGCTTCCTAGGCTGAGCGACTGCAGCGATATCAGCAAAGATTGTCGATAGCCCAAGAAGCTCTTGCTTACCTTGTATCACCCCGCTGTTCTCGATCGTATCATTGAGCCCACCGTTGAACTTCTCTGCCTTCTCTGCCTTCTCTTCTGTCTTCCGCCCTACGAACCTCTTCTTAGGCTGCTTTGGTTTAGATTCTCCCGAGATTGTAAGTTCGCCATTGACAGAGTCTCCGAGGTTCGTCTCGGCCCTATCTTCCTCCATTTCGTCGCTCCAACGTGTGATGGGGAGGAAAGACGGTTGACGGATGAAATCTAGATCTTTAAAGATCTGCTGCAGGGTTTAATTAGCGGCGGGGAGTTCGGGTTCCCCGCAAACGGTACGAAAGCCAGTTGCGTCAATGGTCAAGTCGCGCTCAATAAACTAGACTTCACTCAAGAAATTGGAAATCACACATTCTGCCCTTTATGTCGCCACAATTCAGTACTTGCATGAAGCCTATGGTCCGGTGTTCAGGAGCCGTAAGCCGCCGATCTGTGCGATGCCTCGCCACCACCCCCCGACCGCGCGCCGAGGAGGTACGAATAGTCGAGGTCGGGCCTCGAGATGGATTACAGAATGAAAAGAGATCGATACCACTGAAGACGAAGATAGAGCTCATACACAGACTTGCGCAGACAGGCGTACGCGACATTGAAGCCGGATCATTCGTTGCGCCGAAATGGGTGCCCCAAGTGCGTTCCGTGCAATACCCATTAATACTCTCTACTCAGAGATGGGATTGCAGACTCCACTGCTAATGGAGGCTAACTTCAATTTCAAATGCGGTAGATGGCCAATTCAGTAGATGTCCTAAACCACCTTCTCGGCCACCCTCCCACAGGCCCACATCCCATAGCCTACAACTTCCTGATTCCTAATCTCAAAGGCCTCCAAAACTTCCTCGCCGCTCGGGAAGAAACGTCACAACCCACTGAAGACTTAGCGCCCATTACCTCCACTCAAGACCCCAACGAAATGCCCACTCCTCCTCCGACCCCTAAGCGCGACGGCGATGACGAGCCCGCCCCCATAACATCCACGTACGACCCCACCGAAATGCCCTCCACCAGCACCACCATCCACGATCCCGTCGAACCTCCCAAATCCTCCTCCTCAACCAACACAATGGAAATCTCCCTCTTCACCGCCGCCACCGAAGCCTTCTCCAAAGCAAACACAAACTGCTCAATCACCGAATCCCTTTCCAACTGCAAAGCCATCGTCTCGCTCGCCAAATCCAACGACATCCGCGTCCGCGGCTACGTCTCCGTCGCGCTCGGCTGCCCCTACGAAGGCCCGGACGTGGCACCCGCCAAAGTCGCCGAGATCACAGCCAGTCTGCTGGAGATGGGTGTGGACGAGGTGTCCGTCGCAGACACGACAGGGATGGGCACCGCCCCGAAGACTCGGGAACTGCTGAAGACGCTGCTGGCGGCGGGCATCTCCGCCAAGGATCTGGCTCTGCATTTCCATGACACTTTCGGGCAGGCGCTGGTTAATGCGGTGGTGGGGTTGGAGCATGGGGTTAGGGCGTTTGATAGTAGCGTGGGTGGGCTGGGGGGCTGTCCGTTTTCGAAGGGGGCGACGGGGAATGTGGCGACGGAGGATTTGGTGCATTGTTTGCATAGTTTGGGGGTCAGGACGGGGGTGGATGTGGAGAGGATGGCGGAGATTGGGGGGTGGATCTCGGGGGAGCTGGGGAGGGCGAATGATAGTCGTGCTTGGAAGGCCATCTTGGCTAGGTTAGCTGATAGGCAGGGAATATGTTGAGGAGGAAAATTGTGCTGTCTGTCTTGTAGATTGCGGAAGAATGGGACGAACTGGGGCAATCCTGTCGATAGGCGCGGCGTACCTCAATGTCTGACCGAAGTGTACCGCCATTCTGCGATGGAAATTTAGTCTGGCAATGATCACCCTTCTTTGGAGGTGAATTGACCCAAGGTAGCCCAGTCACCATGCCCTCGAACTCGAGCAACTAACAAGGGATGCCCCTATGAAGATGAGACTGGACAATTACGACTGCAGCCAAGAGTCACAGAACCAGAGTACCCCAACGAGACGATACTTGACTAGCGCTACAGTCCTAATAAGCAGAAACCTTGTAGCTTGCAACCTCTGACCTCCTTCTCAGCACCACACAGGTTCTTCGAATGAAATGGCGAGTTCTCCGTAGCGCTTAGACTGTTCATCGAGCGCTCTACAACAACTGAAGCTGCAAAACAGATCGCTCTATGCCAACTTATCCAAAGGAGAAGATGAAGTCAGCGAAAGAGAATCAATAACGTGCAGTGCAAAGACCTTTGGAGGATATCTTAGAAGCTCTGCATGAATGATATCCACTCTTGTCGATTGAGGGTTTCGAATTTCCATATATCAAAAGCTAGTTTTTTCGGCTATGGGCCTTCCGTCCAAGCCAATACCCACAAGACATGGCCGATTACATCAGCGCCTGCCACCCTTCTCCAACGCTCCCATAGTGGATGGTGAGCTTTCAGTCCGGATTCCAGGTCTAGCAGGCCCAAGAGGCTGGGTATGGCTGGGGTAGCTCAAGTCGTATCTGCAGCAGGAGGCACTACATTTACATTGATCAATCAAGTGGCCTCCGTGCCCATCGCTGCTTGAAACATGTCGCCCGGGCCACCTGGAAGGATCTTCCCGATCTTGCCTTAGGAAGGAGTGACGCAAACACGCTTTGCACGTGGGCCTGGTTTGGTCGAAGTTTCCAACCTGTTCTCGTAGAAACGTTGAGACCATGCTTAGGATCGTATCAGGTCTTCAACGCAAAAGAGCGTAGCAATTTATCGAAAATCACCGAATAAGAGAATTGCAGAGATACCAGGAAGACGAGAACTGAGATCGATGAAAGACAGGGGACGCTTACATTTGAATTGATTCGACCGCCGTATGTACTACGAAAACTGGACGGCCGAAGGGCATTGACTAGCTTCCTTGGAACAAGGCTGACGTAGGATCAAGGTCTTCGCCAGGGGAAGCTGCCAAGTGAAAATGCTCTCCTTTTGTCCTTCTTATTCCTTTTGCTGTCTGCCATCGTCCTAACTTGAGTGATGGGCAGGGAGAAATCAACATGAGATACTTAGGTAGCTTCTCTAGCAAACTTACGTTGCCAGCTTGCTGTTCAGTTGTAAGACGGTTCGTATACTTCTCAGTTGACAGAACCATGCTCTCGTGACTGGCAGTCGCAAGCTCCAGTGGTTCCATCTCGATCTCCTCATCTGGATTGACTTTGGTGTGACAAAGACATCAACAACAAATCTACCCTCGACCTAGTCAATTACGGATCAGTCGTTGAGTAGTATACTACAGATGGAACAGGGAATTCACATGTCGTGGTAGTCCGGTTTTGAGCGCTTCATCCTCATCGCGGTACGAGGCGCTAAAGGCAACGCCGGTATACTCCTTGCAAGCGATATGTTGATATTCCAGCGCCGACTTGCCTCTCCCTGCCAACCTTTGCTCTGTATCAGGGTCCGTGTGGAATCCAATAGGTTGCAAGGGCAACTTTGAGATCAGGTGTTCATTTTGAAGCACGGGATGTCGAAAGTCGTTGTTCGCATACCGTACATTGTGCCATCAAAGGCAACATAACGACATTCTACGGCACCATACTCATTAGAATCAATCCCGACAACCTGATAGAGCTTATCTCTACCCTTGCGCCGTGAATGCGCGAAGGTACCTTTTGGGAAGATGGTCCAGAGATACTTGTATGTGATTGCTTTTGGCGTGAAGGTCGGCTATCTCCCCTAAGCTGTCTGATAGAAGCTCTCTCATAACCTTCACCAAAACGTCGAGGTGCCCGCGTTGCTCGGTTCCTTCGTTCTGCCCTTGCTGAACTTCGAGAATTCGAGAATAAGCAAAGTAAAGCTCTCTAAAGGGGGAGCGGATCTTGATAGACTCGGTCTTTGCGATCAGCATTCCAACATCGATCAAAATAGGCCTGATGGCATCCGCAATGATCTGACTTTGAACCTCAATGTACCGAGTCTGCATAGGAGAAAGCCCTGCCAACCTGGCAGTTGGTGACTCATGATCTTTTGATTTGAAAACCTGGTTTGTAGCTTTATCATATCTGTCCTTAACAATCACTGGCACCTCCTCTGGCTCTCGCTCAATCCAATTGGTGCAGCAATCGCACTTTTTGGGTCCTTCATAGAATCTCTGGACAAGGGCATCCCCACCGAAAATTCTCTCTTTGCGCTCCAAATCCGGGATTGGCGGTAGCTTGAAATTTTCTTGAGCTTGATTTTAAATGACATCCATGAAACTTCTGGTAGAAATTGATTGAGATTCAATCCCACTGTGTGCTAAACCCTTCCGTCAGATCCCCTAGTTGTGTCAGCGAAGGCACGATTACAACATACCCTATGCCTCCATAGCCGTTGTTGATTCGGTCTTCTACCTCTGTAACTAGCTTCGTTCGGATACTAACACACGGAAACCAAGTCCTTCCGTTGAGTACTCGTCAATCAACAGGACACTTAAAACTTCGCAACGTTAGCCGCAATTAGGAGCTTGTTAACGGGAAAACGAAGTTCGTGTTGGGGGACCGGACAACATGCATCAAGGCATGCATCAAGACTGTGGAAATAAGTACGTTGGATTGTATGACGGCCTTGCGTGGTGATTGGTAAGATGCTGCAGCACGCTGCGCCCGGGCGTTACACCCGGGCGTGTGGCCTTACCCCTTTCACCAGGAAGTGCAACACACGGCGAAGTATAACCGCAGCCGAGCTCTAGACGTCAAAGGCATGCCCAAGGGCTTAATCTGACCTAGAGCTCGGCTGTTGGCACCAGCATCTCTCCTGCCAGACAACTCGGCCGTGGAGGCGTAATCGACGATCATGCTGCATTTCATTTTTCCAGCATGTAGAATAACATAATCTCAAGAATGGAATCAAGGAGGACGTGAAGCGTTGGTGGCTCCTCAAAATCATTGAATTATGGCGAAGACATAGAAGATGTCACTGAAGCACATCTAAAGGGAGCCGCTAGTATAATCTGGGCTAGCAACTCTCCAGCCCGCTTGGCTGACGCGGTGGGCGTACGGGCCTGAATCCGTCCGTGGCTTGGCCAGGTTCACACGACGTATGGCCCATGGGCTTCCTTGAGTCGGAGACAATGTCTTGTCTTACATGACCCTATTCAAGCGCCGATCTCCATGCCGAAATCACCAGTACCGAACATACCACAGCACCTTCAGATACCATGAGTGGAACGCAAGATCCTCAAGCGCTCATCCGAAAGGTGTGCAAGCCAAAGTCACGTTGCGTCACCCTCTACTCGCTCATCTCGATTCGTAGGCGGAGAAGCTTATCCAAGCCCCTCTTTCATTCTGGAACCGGGGCAAAAAGCTGAGTGGCTACGACGCCAAATACGACGACAAGAAAGAAGCGCTCGAGCTCTACAAGCAAGCAGCTATTTCACTGAAGAAGCAGAGACAGAGTACGTCACTCCTCTATAATCTAAATATGGCTTTGCAGCTCACCTCCCATTAGATGCCGAAGCCGGCCGAGCATTGGAGCGCGCCGCGGAACTCGAGCTTGATGTCAACAGGGACACCGACGCCATAAGGACATTCAAGGAGGCGGCGGATACCTACGATACTACAGATCCGACGGGAAAGATTAGGTGCCTTCAACGAGTCATCAACTACTGGGTCGACACCAAGGGCCAGTTCACGACAGCTGCCGTTTATCAGAAGAACCTCGGAGAGCTGTATTTAAACCAACTCAACGATAAAGACAAAGCGATCGAGGCTTATCAGCTAGCCGCGGATTGGTATGGCGGCGCTCAGCCCCAGTAAGTAATACGAACTTTCTATATCGACCTCAAGGTTGGAGAATCATCTAACTCCGATTTTGTGTAGGACCGCTCGAGGCATGCAGCTCAAAGTGGCGGATCTATCGGTTTTCGCGCACCAATATCCCAGAGCGGCCGAGAACTATGAAATGGCCGGGAAGACCTCCATGGCCGGCGCCTCAGGTGCCTACAACACGATAGACAATTTCTTCAAGGCAGGGCTGTGTGCCCTGATCACAAACATGGTGAGCATGAAGCCTGCCTGGTGTCCTCTCCCTCGCATCTCCTGAAGCAGAACGACTGACAACATCCACTGGAATTTAGGAATCCATCGATTTCCACCGCCGCCTATCCTCCTGGTGTCAGATCTGCCCAGCCTTTGCCTCCGCACCCGAATACCGCTTCCTGAACGACATGTTCCAAGCCGGCGAGCAAGGCGATCCGGAAGCGATCCAGATGCATCTTGATCAGTGGGGCAAGGTGCATAAGATTGCGGAGGGGGACCTGATGTATGAGTTGCTCTTGACGATCAAGGAAACGGTTAAAGAGAGGCCCGATGACTTCTCATAGCGTGTAGGACTGGGGCTGCACTTGGTGTTCACGGACTGGGCATGCATGTACATAGGCCAGAAGTACTCAGCTTTTACGATGTTCCGAAACATGACCTTACGATCTCCATCCAGCCTTAAAGCATCTTACGTTCCTGAGGCGTACTTTGTAACGCGGCAATCAGGTCGCTTCGCTGAATTGACTCTCCGTACAGGTTCCCATCGACTGTAGACTACGGAGCCTGTAGTGGCCTCATGGCTTGCTTTGCTCGAACAAGTGCTTTTATATCTAAAATGTTTTTCCCCGGAAATTTAAAAGTATTCCTTTCGACCGGTCCAGCCAGGAACGCCATGCACCCACACTCCCATCCCATTCCCATCCTAACCATTCCCATCCTAACCAATCCTAGGCGACCCCCCAATCCAAACCCCAAAAACCTTAGATTTGTTATCTATGGTCCGAGGCATGGGCATTAGTCCCTTTTGATTTGACAGACCCAGGTTTCGCTATTGGAGGCATGGAATGGGCTTGACCTTCGGCGTGGCTCTGTTAGATAATTTCGAAATGGTACAAAAGTCTTTGATGGGGGGATCCGACTTTGAAACAAGATAGAAGACTGACAAGGACTCGTTCTGGATCGCAAGAGTGTGCATGATACTACGAAGCAGTCCTCTCCTGTTAACTGTAGCTTTATGCCTACGGTATCCGTAGGCCCTTTTTCACGAGACACGAATACTTCTGTTCGCAGATACCTGTGCGATAATCCCGTGAAAGGATCGCTATCCTCACCGGCGAGGGGGTGTGACTTAATGATTGTGCCCTTCATGAAATCCCAGTTGATCTTCCCAGCCAGGAATTCATACGTTTATAAGACTTTGGAAGGCCTCTCTGAAAACTCGGGCTTTGAGATCGAATAATAGCTTTTGCCTGTAGGGTATGGTGAGCGGTCGACTCGAGTCGAGTAATGAGTAGAACAAACGGACTGAATGTTTGACAAGCCCTGCAGCTATGTGTCCTAGCAAAGCCCTATATGACCCGTCAGCAACATGGCGCTCCGAGCATCGAATGACACAGATATCGCGTGATCCCTTGTTCAAGCGTTACACTGGTATTGATGGGAGGCTGTCGGTAGCGAAATAAGAGTTCTAGCATCATTGCTGAGCAAAATTCGGTTCGTAGCACTGGAAGAACTCTCACCTGGACACCATAGTCCTTGTGCAACCGTCCAAATTAGTGATTTCTACTCCTGGAGGAGGGATAGAACGCTCAGTAATATGCCCCACTCTATCTCCTGCTCGTGTTAATACAAGCTGACCGCCCGATTGTGGAGGGATTGCTGAATCTAGCTGTTGAATCGGTAGTTGAGAGCACTCATGTAGGAGGCCTTCAAAAGAATGCCCTAGATAGTGATCCCTTCGACTTTTGCAAAGGTCAGGAGATAGTTGTGGATGAATGAGTAATTCGTCCTAGAGAAGGGGGTGGTAGGATGTGTAATGTGAAAGGAGTCAAACCATCGACCAGGCGAAGGGATAACAAGTAGCAGATAAATTTCGTGATATTACTGGCACCGGGGTTCATCAATTGCATGAATGTAAAGATCAAACCCTCGATCTGATAGGTCCAAACAGCGAGAATTCAGGTATGTAGCCCGTTCCAAAGAAGACCCCTTATCTGGTCCAGGAGCCGTGGTCTTGTGGCGATACACCCACAACCGAAATCGAACGCACGCCCCACGATCGGACTCCCACGCCCCGCGTTCGAGTCCACCACGTGGCGTAGACGAAGCAGTAGATAGAGGAGCCACCAAGCACACCGGTCCCTGGGTTGCAAGTCCCTAAAGTACCGACCCTGACCCCTGGCCAAGGTTGGGGTATCCGCCTGGTTGACCACCTCGAGGTATGCTTCGTGGCGGATGATGAGTGTGGACTGCAGATCTCTTGATACACGTGCGCGGGCAAGGGACACCTCAGCTGCCAGCGCTTCGGCGCCATCAGGTACTTTTTGCTTTAATTTAATTAGCCTTAGACTCGCTCATTCACTACACACCACTCCTATTGTTCTTTGTTTTGAGATCTTTGACTAGGAACGGATAACTCTGTCAGCTTTTCTTGAATCTCGTGTAAGTCCTTAAGTCAGTCCCTTGCCCGGCTTGCGATAAGCATATCCTTCGGCAACGCGTTCCTTCCACCCTTCTAGTCCACCACGGTGGGCATTCGCCAGGCTCTACATCCAAAATTAGGTAACCCATCGATCCTGTCGCAACTCTACTTAGCTCAGCTGGCTGTCTAATTCTTGTTTGTCTCCTCATTTGGCCAAGACATGGATCAACACATGCCAAGGCAAAAAGAATGTCTCCTCCAATGGTATTTCAATGGGCCGAAGGTGCGAGTACTCTTTCTTTACTTCAGCTTGCAAGTACCGGAGGTATTCTGGCGGAAAAAGAAGACGACACGAGACCTACAATCCATCACTCTCGCTCCCACTACTATAGAGGAGAGTATCGAACGATGAGCGGAATAAGTAACGATCTAGAGCAGCTGCATATGTTGCTATTATCTTTCAATCGCAATCTTATTTCATACGAGTGAGGAGAATCAATCAGAACTTATAGCGATGCACGTCGTCTATACCAAGCTTCTTAGTCATTATGCTTGGCAGGACCGGAGTAACCGCTGTGTTCGAAGATCCTGAGAGAGAAACCTTTGAGGGGTTTAGCGTTGGGACAGAGGAGTACTTTGTTGTGACATGGTGAGAATACAAATTTTATGATGCTACTAAGGCAACTGTAGATGTAATAAGAGCCAGATGGCGCTTGATGGTGCTCGAGTACGAGACACAGATAAATGGATAATTTCCGGCGTCTACGATTAGATACTTGTATTACGCTTCGGCTGCTTGGGACCGATTTGCAGATCTAAAACTCCGCTACGTATCTTCAGAAGACGTCTAAGTGGAGGTCGACTTCGGCAAGGGTACGCCGTTCGTGATAGATGAATAAGGCGCAACAGGATATTTCCTACGACGCAAGATCAGTCAAGATCCCTCTGGAAAACCATTCGTCTGGCTTACCCATTACACGAGTAGTCGTAGCTCGCGGTAGCTAGGGAGGCACTCTGAACCTTGAAGAAGGTAGCTAGCTCGCACCATCCATCGGTTCTGACGCCGCACTCGGGGAAGCTTGCGTACAGCGGGATTGTGCGCTATCTCGGGGTCAAAATGTGCAGGATAAAATGCCTGGGTCGAGAATGGAGGGGCTTACCTGATTGTTTATGAAATGAATGTAAGTGGTTGGCGCACCGCTGACGTAGGCGTTGCCGGATTCTGTACGGTTGGCGCTGACGGGCTGAGGGGCACGTATGATCTCAATGTCCAGGCGGGCGCCGAACGGCTGGAGATGGCTGACGATAAGCTGCTGATTAGGAGGCGGTCCTGCATAAGACCCTACTTAGTCACTGCGCAGACAGCGTCGCATCAGGAAAGGTTGGCTTACCAGAAGTGGGCAATACCGCCGCAAACTGTCTGAGACCAAATGCGGTAAGAATGGCAGCCATGTTCGTATCATGTGAGAAATCAAAGTAAAGGGTTTGATTCAAAGGGAATGTTCGCGTGTTGTTGTCGAGCGTCAGGTTGGCTTGAGTGCCTTCGGTATCAAAGACATGCTGCTGAAGACGGGCGAGAAGTTCTTCTACGTAGCCGATCCCAACGGCTCGACCGGTCGTGGATTGAAAGTAATTATTACCGGCGAACGAAAGGTCGATCGAGTACTCAAATCCAAGCCACTCTTCGTACGTGAACAAGTCGCAGAAGGCCGAGTAGCCGAATGCCACAGTTTCGTACGGGCAGAGCGTTTGGGCGCTAAATGACTTAGCCTTAGCGACCAGAGAGGGCAAGAGTGGACTTACTTGTAGACACTTGACGTGTTCCAAACAAAGCCACTGGACCTGGCATTGAAACGGCCAGTGGCATTCTTCAGGTAGATTCCCTCCCAGATCCTACTCGCGTTCACCCCAGCTTCAGCCACTGCCAGGTTCGAGTTGTTACAATTGTCATAGCCAGCCAAGCTGTTGTTAAAGCCATCGCCCTCAATGATGACTTCAAGCGTTGCATTATTCGTCCATTCCAAACCAAAGAAGCCGGCCATGAAATACTCGGCGCTCTTTAGCATCCGGTCCTGACTGGTTGTTCGCGCGATGATCTTAGTGCTGGTGTTGTAAAGATGGCCATAGTCGTAGTAATGCAGCACGCCAGAGTCAAAAAGTCTATTCGCGATCAGTATCGATGCGTACGCCAAGGGTAAAAGGTGGTCTCCTTACTCCTGACGTCCAACAGGAGTAAGAATCTCGGCACTACCAAAATATGTTAGTCATTACTTGATAGACTGACACTCTTGATGACCCACCCAAGTTGGTAAGACCAGGTATTCAAATATGATAAGGCGCCAGTGAAGTTGGCCTGGCGCCCCTGAATTATCCGCTGCAGGCCCTTACCGAACACGACCACTCCAGCATCGGAAGTTGGGTAGCGACTTCCATGACGGTGGAGCATGTTCACCAAGCTGATATTGGCCCCAGCAGGTAATGGATATTCGTTCACCCCAAAACCGCTGGCTCGGTCAGTCTTGTTGCGGAATTTGGACTGGTAGAGCTACCTCGGATTAGGAAAGTAGGGGCTGAGCTGGCCCATGAGCTGGAAGATGCTGGCATTGCTAGTAGCTCCTGCGATAGGCAGAGCAGTCTCAAGAGGGGTGTTGGCGACGAAGGATCTGGAGGTACCAAAAGGCGCAGGATTGGTCTGGGCGAGGAAGGGAGCCCGTCCAGTAGCGGTTGGTCCTATATTTCATGAGCACCGTTTTCCAGAAGACGCAGCTACTCTCCGTACCGGGATACAAGTCGGGCGTTGTCTGGAAATACTGGGGCACTCCTGAGGTGCTAGCTGAGGTAGCAGTGGCCTGCCTAGGGTCAAGATAGGCAGCATGGCTGGCGGCGAGCAAGGTCAAGAAGGTCAAGCTGTGAGACAACATCTTGGCCGATGACAGGAAGACTCAGTTCGTCAATCACGGCCAGCATTGGGAAGCTCATCCATCTTATAGTAGAGCACCCCTCCATGATGGAAGCTCGAGCTGGTGTTGCTGTGGAGCTCCAACACGGCAGTGGACTAGTGAATAGCCTGCATAGACGGGCTGTCGTCATGGTTCATGGAGCTTGTGCAAGGATGAGCAGGTACTCCGTACTTCCATCCAGGCCTGCTTGGACCCGTGAGACTGGATCGCGGCATGGACAATGAGTGAATGAGTGGGGTATGCTGACATCGGAGACATAGGAGAATTGAGTAGCGAATAACGTTTCAGCAGCCGAGCACGCGCTGACAGGGGGCACGGGTGCGACGGACACATTCCCATCCATGGGAACCAAGGACACAGGGCTGTTGCTCCCATCCAACCCAACAGCTTGCACAAGTACTTGCAACATGAATAGCCACTCGGGGAATGATGGGGGACTACGCTAGCTTTATCGTACACGCTTTGTCTTTCGACATCGGTGACAGAACTTCTTACTTGAGGAACTAGGGCCTACCAACCAGAATTCTGTAATAAGCTGAAATGAAAGCACTCCAGGGAGGGCCCAGAACACGTACTCGGAATGCGCATTCGCTGCCTCACCTCTTCTTCTGCGCATTGAATTCTGCCATCCATGCCTTGACAAACGTCACCTCCTCCCGCTGCGTCTGCACCACCGGCACCGGCGGCAAGCTTGCCGTCGTCTCATTGGGGAACAAGCCATTCTCGTCCCAGTGGTGGACAGCGCCAGAAATCAGGATAAAGGGCCTCTCCGTAGTGCTGGTCCGTGGCTTCGCCTCTGGCGCATGTGGTGTCGCTCGTCGCCATGGATCGACCTCCCCGTCGATGAACGCCAGGCGATCATACGCGATGTCATACCCTCCGTACTTGTTGATGATCTCGGTATTCGGCGGCGTGGTGATGTTGAAGGCTTCCCGGCAGATAATCTCTTCGTAAGGAAGGTCAATTAATCGCGAGATGAGCGGCAGTTGATTCTTTGGGACGCCACTGCCCGTTTGTAGGAAGCCCCACTGCGAACAGTATTGATAAGGCCAACTGCGCCAGGATTGCGACAGATCGTCTTGCTGGTAATAGGTGGTGTTGTGCGTTGTCCAGCACTCATTTTGCGTCTGGCCCCCCGATGCGCAGTCACCGATGGCGAGGGTTTGGTTGCTCCATCCGGCAAAGTTAAGCAGCGGTGTCAGAAGAGTGTGGACCTCCGTGCCATAGCCGCCCAGGGCCAGGAGATGCTTGGCTGTTTTGCTAGCTTCTGCAGATGTGGCTCGGAGGGTGGAATTTGCTGTCAGGTTGCCGCAGTATTCAGAGAAGGTAGGGTCGTTGACATGCGGGTCCCAGTTGCGACCTTGCCATCCACCAATGCCGTAGCTGAGGGTGTTCATGAAGTCATCGTTGTACCTGAAGCATTGCTCAGCGCCAATTCAGTGCATTGTGCGGAGAGCGGAGCAGGAACACTAAGTGAATCATCCAAAGACCGAAGACGCCGCTGCCCCTCTAGTATAGCGTATACGATCACGTTGCCAAGTGTGACCGAGAATCAGATTGCCTAGAGGATAAACTCTTATAAGATGTGAAAGAAATCTTAAACATACTCTACGCCTTTTAATCCAAACAGCGCTTTTAGCTCCTCAGCCGGCTGCGTGGTGTTGCTGTGCTTCGCGAAGATATTGTCCATCACATTGACAAGCTTTTGCGTCAATTTGACGCACTTTTGAGGCCCATAGATTCTGATGGGCTCGTAGTATTGCCAATATTCGTAGATCGCCTTGGTAACTCCTGAAGAGGATATTGTCCCTAATACCAAGATTAGTCCATCGGGACCGCTTGCATAGCAGATACTCACCCCAAAATACATGTGGGTACTGTATTCGCAAGAACGCGTTGAAAGCCCCTGCATACGATCCACCATATCCAATATATGCCGTACTTGGTGCCGTAAGATTCTTACTCTCCAGTCCCGGAAACACGATGCTCTGCGCAAAGTACGCTTCATCCGCCAAAGCTTGCTCCGTTGTCAGAAAGCGGAGGTTTGCGGTCGATAAGTCTGGTGTTGGGAAGCTTTTCCCGTAGTAACGATGTTCCAGAATCACGCCAACACCCCCGGTAGCTTTTGCGAGCTGGTAGACAATGCCCTTCTGGAGATAAGGTAAACGGCCGGCTCCAGAGGTCTCTCCACCCTGAAGGACGATGACAGGTCCACCGTCCTTGTAGTATGTCGCGTCGAACCAGTAGCGAAGGGGGAAGGTGGCGTCTGAATGAGGCTCATACATAGACTCATTATGGAAATGGTCTACCGGGACGGAAATGTTGTGTGCAGGGTAAAGAGTCGAGGGATTGACATCGCGGCGCAATAGAAGGGTATTGGAAGCGGTTTGCTTCTTCAGGTCCCCAAGCGGCGTCGATGGAAACCTGGAGTTTATGACTGCCGATATAGACTGCGTGAGTAAAAGTACTGCAACTGCGAGTTTGACGGCCATTTCCAAGAACCTTGAATGAGATGAGATAGAACTTACGAAGTGAGTCTTTCAAAGCATGACCTCCGGACTTATAGACCACTGCCTGCCTCCGCCTTTCTGCTTGATGCAGTGGCCTCCAAATCGGAAGGTGGAGATGGCCGGCATGGAAACTTTCATGCAGAAATTCAAGACATAAGCGGACCGCAGACGGTACTCAGGAGCGGAGATAAGATGCGTCTCTCATCCCAGAATTCGTTAATTGGCTCTGAGGGGACAGGGAGATCACGTCGGAGCAGCACGCTGCAAGAGCACCTGCGCACCTTCCTTATTGAGCTGCATTGGACCGGTCGCCCGAGGCTTGAGGGCAGGGAATCTCCTCGGTCACCTGTCGAAGAAATGACGCGTCCCGTAGTAATATGAGAATATGTAGATCGTTTTCCACCCAGCTCCAAGCTTTGTCACTAAGGTAGGGTAGGGGCAGTTGTGGCCGATTCTACTTCTACACACTCATCGAAACAAGCGCGCGGCTGAGTTCCCCGTCAGGGTTAGAGTATCCCAGGGTTGCTATGCTCACTTCCCGCGCATGGAGCCTGGGGCGGAGGGGGTGTATGAAGAAATCTCGGTAGCACTGATTTACTTATTATGACCCCACGTGGCAAATATTACACGCAGGGACAAATCCAGCAGGTCGATAACAGTCACTTCTCAAAAACTGCATTTGATTTCGAAGAAGCAGAGGGTCGTTTGCGTGAGGACAATGGGATAGAATAACGATTGCAGTGGAACCGGGTTGAAATAAGAATGATCAAGTACCCAAGGTGTGTCGCCATGAGGCAGACAAACCAAGGATACCTTAGTGCTGGCACCCATTTACTTTAAAGTAGAGAGCAGGCAGACGCTCGGAAATAACCTTCTTGGCATTCCTGCACGCTGCGTGACGCCTTGCTGGCCAATGATATCGCCTCCTGTCTCCATTTCGGCGTACAGATAGACGTCCCATCTATCGCGGCGTAGTGCGTCCAAAACTGAACGCTTTAAAATCACCCTTGAGTGGTGCGCAGATTAGGGAGTACTTGCAATGAGGACGCATGTCACGCCGTCCAACCCTGGCTTCACCATGAACTAAGGCACAGCAACGCATGATCGCAGAGCCGGGACTCGCCGAGTAGGAATGAATCACATCCTTGTTATTCACTGAAGGGGTGTTGAGATTCGTTGCCTCGGGTCGTTTCCGGGCGCCTCCCTGTGGATCAAGGTCAGCAAGTACCGAAGTCCCAGGCAAGAGGCTCCGTGTCTTACTGATGGTACTTGTATCATATTGCGTAGAGTTCCAAGGTGGGTAGAAGGGAGACCTGCTGCTCCGTAAATCCTGTTGGCTTTGTACGCCATCCCAGCTACGCTCCCCAGGCAGTGGAAATTGTGTTAGCTTATCCCTGACTAACTCTGGGGGACCGCGTTCAGCCATCTTTTACATCGATCATGGGTAACATCATACCTATAGCCATAATAGGCGTCTGTACTGCCGCTGTCTACTTTCTGATTAAAAAGCGGTATCGATACAGCAAAGCTCGCCAGCATGGCTGCTATCCTCCACGAGCCTACCCCCAAAAAGATCCATTCCTTGGTGTTGACCTTTTCCTCCAGACTGGTAATGCCATCCAAAATCACCGCTACTTATCAGAGCTTACAAGACGATACACCGCAATGGGGAATACCTTCAGCGCAAAATCTTTGGGCACTTCAAGCATCAATTCAATCGAGCCCGCAAACATCAAAGCAGTGTTTCTTTCCAACTTTAACGACTGGGGCGTGGAGCCAATAAGACTTCCTGCACAAGATCCGTTTTGCGGACGTGGGTTTATTACCACGGACGGCGCTGCGTGGGAGCATTCTAGGTCACTCCTGCGACCAAGCTTCAACAAAAGGACCGCGATCGACTTGCCTCTCCTAGAAACATATCTGAGGAGGGTCATTGATCGTATACCAAGAGATGGCTCAACTTTCGATTTGCAGCCAATGCTTTTCTCTCTTGTCTGTTCTCTCTACGTCATGAGCTCAGGGATAAAAGACTGACGTTGTGAGTAGTACCTCGATACGGCGACTCTTTTCCTCTTTGGCGAATCGATCGATTCTCTTTCAGGCGATACCTCTGTCGAAGCCCAGGCTTTTCTCAAGGCCTTCGATCATGCTATGCTTGGGTCAGGCATACAGATTGCGCTTGGGCCCTTCAAGTTCTTATACCGCTACATGGACTTCAAATGGCTAGATTCGTGCAAAGTCACACATCAGTTCGCTGAGAAATATATGCATAAGGCTTCGCAACACCGTCAGACCATCGCCGAAGAAGTATCGCATTCGGAGAAGGTAGCGGAGGGCACTCGAAAGCCCTACGTCTTGCTTTTCGGAATGGCAGAACAGACAAACGATCCAATGGAGCTGCGCAACGAGATTCTACAAGCCTTGATGGCAGCCCAAGAGACTACTGCCGCTCTGATCAGCAATGCCTGTTTCCTTCTTTCTCGCGACGAACCCATATGGCAGCGGTTACGCCAGGAGGTTCTTGCACTTGGACACGCAGATATAGATCAGGAATCGCTCCAAGGCATGACTTATCTCCGCAACGTATTGAATAAAAGTGAGTCCGTCTCCTTGTCCACTGATCGAGACATTCACTGAGGAATATCCTATCATAGCTCTCCGCCTATACCCAATATTCCCACAAATGAACCGCGTTGCCCTTGTCGACACAATCCTCCCCACCGGCGGTGGTCCCGACGGGAAGAGCCCTATCTTCGCCCCCGCAGGCACGGGATTCGATACAAGTTGGTACAACCTGCACCGGCTGAAGTCTGTCTGGGGCGAGGATGCGGATGACTTCAAGCCCGATCGGTGGAAAACCTTCAAACCAGAGGCCTGGCAGTATCTTCCCTTCGGAGGTGGACCTCGAAGCTGTCTGGGGCGCACTAAAGCCCTTGTGGAAGCTTCATATGTCATCGTGAGGTTGATGCGCGAGTTCAGCCACATCGAGAGCCGTGATGGTAGGGACTGGACGGGACAGGTGCAGCTGACTGCTAAGAATGCCAACGATTGCAAGATTGCTCTCCGAACAGCTTAGGCATCTGGAAACTCCTCCGAGGCAAGCAACGAGTTTCAACACATCAAAAGGATACGAGAGTCAGATCAGGTTTGCATGTTACCGGGACACAGGGATTTGGGTGACGACTACTTACGCATTGACTACCTGGTGCATTCGATCCTATGTTATGCCCAATAAATATTCTTTGGGTCTTCCGACTACGTCGTTATTACTGTTCAACGACTCACCGCTTTAGCGATGGTCAATCACTGGTCGTTCAGCCCATCGCCATTCCACCAATACGTTATTCAAGGGCGCAACGCAATTGATTGGTGATACAGGCGGCCCTAGATCTAGTATCATACCAGCGTATGAGATACAATCTCGCATCCATGACAACGAAATAACGTCCCCTTGACTCCAACGACTACATTTCAACTTCGTACTTCGATAGGCACCTTTTCGTCTCCACCGCACTGGGTTCATGCATGTCTTAAGACTGAAGAAACACCGCAGCATTGGGCCGTGATAGTGCAGACAAAGAAGGAGCTCAGCTAAGCGGAATCTTAGGTGGGTTTGCCCACTTACCGGGAATACCCAGGAGCTCTCCAGCGAGCGCAAGGTCGAATAGGCCTGCCAGAAACCTGCCAGAAAGCTTCTACGAATAAATAGCTAATTCTTGCAGATAGGAACCGCCATCATGGATCATGGATCCAGCACTGACCATCAAATATGAGGATTTGGATGTGGATCAATTATGCACCATACACCAGGATAATGTCAAGATTGGCACCCACCTGTGCACCACCAAGTGCCAGCACTATTTCCATCCAGCTTGCCTACACGACTGGTTGACTTTACAAGCGCGAGCCAATTCAGACGCATATGTCTAGTCCAGCTGAATCGGAGTGACTATGAAGCGCGCGTACAAGCAAAGACCATCCTGCATTATGAGACGGCTCAGCGTGCAAGATACCTAATTAACTACCCCGAAAGGGTCAATGACGAGGCCTCGGCACTGTGCAAGTACGGATCTATTCACAAACTCCCTATCGAATGGGCGATGAACAAGCTAAAGCCCATGGGCGACGTACCCAAAGACAAGATACTTGACGAGCGAGCGAAGAGGATTCGGGCCTTGTCCAGGGAGGAGAAGCGGTCCTTCAAATCCGGCTTCCCCACCGCTACCAGATTGAATACCATCTACACAACTCCCAAGACATCGGCGGTCCAAATGACCAAAGTCCAGGTAGATTGCGAAGGCGAGCGGTACTACATGTAGGTTAGATCTCAGCCAGTCCTCATGAGGGGCTCGAAATTGAACTCATACTTGCCGTTAAACGACTTCGAACTCTGGGCTGTCATCTCGAACTCGAAGTCACGCAATATGACCCCCGTTTGTATTACTTCGTAGTGACGAGCGTCGTGGTATCTTAACGGTGGAGTCATATGGGCAATCTCATACTTTTTAGTATAGCCTGCCTGGCCTTCAAGTCTGGTCCAACCTGGGATTCGCTTTCGGTATAGCTCTTGCAAGGAGTTGTTGGATCCCGACGACGGGAACTCCGAGACTACTGACTCGTTTGGGACCTGCTTCTTTGCATACCGCCACCAGGGCGGCGGAGTGGCCTTTTCTTCGTTCATTTCGCCTCGATGGAAACGATATCCTTTGCCCAATCGAATATGTTCAAGGCCAGCTCCAGACTCCATGTCTGGGTCCTGCTAAATAGGCCTCTTAGCGCGCACGGTCGATTTGTCCTCTCAATTCCGCTGTCGAAACTGACTGCATTTTGGTTCGACGGTCAGTCATGATTGACCCCAATTGTGGAACCCATGTTGCCCGAAGTTCCTCAATTCTCGCACCCGCCGTGTCGCGCATTGCGATGCGGGTGGCACGTGCTCCGACTGTCTCTCCGAGGGGTGCGAAATGATTCTCCCAGTAGAGTCGCTTCAGGTTATACAGATGAACCTCGTAATTGTGGTGCGACACAGCAGCTTCGACCTAACTCTTCTATCAGTATTCTTGCCACCCTCGTGCGGGATAAAGTTCAGACTTACGAAGACTGGGAACCAGTTGAGCCCGCCTTTGCCATTGCCGAAGGATTTTCCTTGCCAGGCTGTGGTCCATTTGTTGTATTCTGTTTGGTGGGTCTTGAACTCATGCGACAAGGGTTTAACGCTGAAGTTCGAGCAAGCCATATGGGCTGCTTCTGGGATCGTTGCGGCGAACAGCCGCATCGATCAAGCTGGAGCCATCAGCCAAGGACCCCTCTGCAGTGAAGCCCATCTCTTTGGCCTGCACCGGGGCTTGGCCGTCTGCAATGGACGTGGCTGGGTGTGGAATTTTCGGGTACGGTACGGGCACATCAACGTTGAGTATCTGTCCAAAGGAATCCATCTGCAGAGTCTTTAGCATAGACCACCGAGTTCAGAGGCTTCAGTGGCGTGCCACCACATCTAGGTGATTCTCGATAGGTCTGACTAGAGAGATATAACTTACATTCATTCCATGTAGCTAGATATCCAGCTACCTGTCCAGGCCAAGACGCATAGTCTCATCTGTACTGAACGAAGAGGTTTGGCATCACATGTAGGTGGATCAATGGTGTATGGAGGAAGCAATGTGAATATACGAGGAGCTCGGGTGAACCTCGGACCTCCTGCTTCATCATCCACTCTACGGCAGATTGCATTAAACGCCCAGTGAGAACCCAACGCTAAAGAGGCAAATTGTCAAAGCGACTGCGTTGACCAATCAAGAAAGTCCTACAAGCGGTGATAGCAGACCGAACAGCGTCTCCACAAAGCGCTGTAGACAACAGTTATTGGCAGTTATACGCTGAAAAGCTACACTTTGTGTAACAAACCCCAGTTGGTGTTGGGGTTACTCACAAGAAAATGCAAGCGAAGAGTGGTCCGGTCGTGGACCTGAGGGATATTCTCTGGGCACCTGTCCTGGGAGAAGACTGCCTGATTAATGAATGTTGTCACGACGGATTTGGTGAGTAGCGTGCAGAACACACCACGCTGGATTGGCACCTGGCTGATTACCACCCACCAGCTTCTCCCAAAGGTATTCGATTGATCTAGCGACGGACATAATTCATCGATTCTCAAATACTTGGGCGTTCATTCTAGCGAGGATTGGGATCGCGCTTACATCGCCCCAGTGTCCATTCGGCTTTCCACTCTATCAAAGGCTGGAAGAAGCCAAGGGGCTACGAACCAGACCGCCCCTTGGGTTGAGGGATGGGCCAGCAAGAAAGGGTGCCATCTTTCACATCTTTGAGAGTTATCCACGTGTTGGTTGGCACGATACAGATCCCTCGGTTGGCTCCTATTGACAGTACCCTCTGGATCCACTTGTTGACCGAGGCCTCTGTGCTTGAGCTCCATATTGATCACGAGAAAACTTATCAACAATGGAGTGCTTTGCACCCGTGAATAACGTGTTGGCGGTATGACAATGGACTCATAAACCAATGATTGACCATCGCTAAAGCGATAAGACGTCAAAGAGTAATCATGGAATGATCGAAGAACCCAAAGAATTGTGAGAGAAGAGAGTTTTCCTGACATTTGCCGGGTAATTAGAATCCCCTGATGCCAGCGCATAGATTACGTCTGATGGTTGTGTGCTCTATTACCAAAGGACTGCTCGAAACTGTTCGAGTCAAGCTGCCTCGAATATCAGAGAGACCAACACAATGCGATATATATACACCCATTCTTCTTTGCTTAGATCGACACTTTCGGTCAGAGTGAACGCGGATTTATACTCGAGGTCCAGAGATGGATCTAGGTTAAGTGGCTCTGGATAATTGCTTATCCCATATCCTCGCTGGACGACCAAATTTGATAAACTAGGATCAATTAGCTGAAGTACCTGTGTAAGATATAAAGATCGTCGTACCTTCTTCTGTTCCATGAACTTCGCATTTGGCACATCGTAAATAACATCTTTCCCAAACACTAGGATCGTTAAGACGAAGTAGATCTATTCAGCGTTAACGTCTTTTAGCTTCGCATTGAAGATAAACTGATTCTTCTTGGGGCCAAGATAAGAGCCCTGCAGGACAGGGGGGCTAGTGGCGAGGATAAGAGAGATTAAGAGATTAGTGCTTGGTTGTCTGCCATACTATTTAGTATAGCAATCGCCTATTGCACTTCTCTCTTTTCTTTTCTTCTTATTGTATTTGACTCTTTTGATTATTGTGTATATTATTGTTTTTTGTAGTTGTTTTCTCTTAATTACTATTTTGCAATTGTTTTTTAATTATTGTCTTGCAACTGTTTCTTCTATCTTTTACTCTATTCTCTTAATTGTTGTATTTTGTTGTTATAGTATTTTGTAAAAGCAAAACTACTAATATTGTTGTTGCTAAAAAGATATCTAATATTTGTTGTATATTTTGTATTAGTAGATTGATTGTTAGATCGAATTTTGGTTCCAACTATTGGAATCGATTTAACTCGACAATTTTAATATTAGAAATCGAATCAAATTGCCAAGAATTGCCAAGAATTCTAAAAATAGTATAAAATTAGTTTTTTTAAATTATTTTCTAGATAATATATAATAGTAATATATAATATAAGAACAATCTATTATATTTATTAATTAAATTAAATAGATTAATTATTTCTATTAAATTATTAATTAATTATTACTAAAAATAATAAAATTTATTAAAAATAGTAGTCTTAACAATTTGAGTCGATTTTTTCGAGTCGAATTTCGATTTTAACTTTAGAAATTGAATCAAACTATTAATTTTAATATTAGAAATCGAATTAACAATTTGATTTCAACTTTTGGAATTAATTTAATCCAATTTAGATCGAATATTCGATTCGAACTCGATAATCCAATCCGACGCGATTAATTACAATATTAGAAAATTTATCTTTAAAATGCAATTAAATATTTATTTTAAGTTAGAATTAATATATTCTTGCAATAGATATTTAGAAATATCTTTTGTTGTTATCGATTATTGTTTTCTTTTTATAATTTTCTTATTCTTTACAATTCTCTTGTTCTTTATTGTTCTTATTGTCGAGAAATTAAAAAAAATAGTTTAAAAACAATATATAGAATACTATTTTAAACAATAAGATTGTTGCTCTCTATCTTAGAATTAGAACAATAGCAAAAAAAATTATTGTACAAAAGTAAATAGCAATAACAAGAGAGTTTCTTATTGTTTAGAAACTACAATTGCAAAATATAATAATAAATAATATATATATATTTATTTCTATAACTTCTATTAATTTAAAAATATCTATAAATATTTCTATAATAAATTTCTTATTTGAATTTAATAGTTTTGTTGCTATATTTTCGAGTATTTTGTGTTGCTATTTAAACAATATCTTTTATAATAAATTAAATATTATAAATATTATAAAATTTATTGTTAATTTTTTGTTATTGTTATAACAAATACAATTGACTTTTTTAATATAAGAAATCTTCTAAATTTGTTTTGTATTTTCGATATTTATATTTTTATTACTTTTAGTTTTGTTTTGTATTTAACAATAAAATAAAAGTTTTATTAAAATATTACTTTCTATTGTTAATATATAATAGATATAGCAAACTATAAAATCTTTATCTTTATTAGATTATATTATTAGAAATTTATTATTTATACTATTTAAATAAATTAGAAAAATTCTCTATATTAACTATTGTTTTATTTCGAGATAAAGTAGAAATTTACAAATATTTCTAAAAAATAGTTTAATTCTTTATTATTATTAGTATTTATATAGAGATTGTATTTTGTTGCTAATTTTGCAAAAAATATTTTAATATTTATATTTAATAAATTATTTACTATTATATATATTTGTTATTAATAGATTAAATATAACAAATATAACAATAATAGCAATTGTAAATATAAGTATATATATATATTCTATTAGAAAACTTACAATTCTAATTGTTTATTAATAATTTTAAAACTTTTGTTAATAGTACTATTAGTAACTAATAGTTAAAGTAGTAGATTAGTTAATAAGTTTACTTTATATAATTAAGTGCAAAATTAAACTACTATTAGTAGAATTTGTAGATATATAATTAATATATATTTTACTAAGATTTATAGCTAATTTTATATTATATATTGTTAAGTCTTGCAAATATTATTTATAGACGCAATCTATAGATATAATCTACAAATATAATCTAAAGATATAATCTACAAACGCAATTTATAACTATTATATATATAATACAATTATATAATAGAGATATTTCTATTAATATATAACTTGCGCATAGAAATTTTACAAATTGTTCAATTCTATTATATAAATTACTATAGTATAAATAAGTAATAAATAAAGATATAAATAAAATATTGTAAAAGTTTATATATATCTTAAATAATAAAATTAAATTTCTATTAAACAAGTATTTAGACTTTTGCTACTAAATAGACTCTAAACTAGCTAATAGTTAAATTAGCAAAATTTACAACTAGCACTTTCTAAGTAAAGATTCTAGAATTACTAATATTGCTTTAATAAAATATAATTTTTAATAATTTATTATCTTCTCTATCTTCTAATATATCTAATTTGCTAATTTTTGTTTTAAAGAATTTTTTATATAATTTAATGTTATTATGCTATTAGAACTTGTATTAAAATACAACAATAGCTAAAAATATATTTATAATTTTTTCTTCTCTAGAAATATCTTTGCTAATAATAATATATTTTGCAATTAAGAAGCTTTTAAATATATTATAATTCTTATTATATAAAAACAAAAAATAGTATTTTTTAAAAAATATTTAGTTAATTTTTTTAGATATATAATAATAGCAATGTCTAATTAATAGCTTTTAGATTTTTAGTAAAATCTTGTTTTCTATATAGAAAATTTTCTACTTTTTAAGTTACAAATTGCTTTCTTTTTGTTTAATCTATTTACAAAGATTTTATATTAATTTTTTTTTTTTCGAATAGTAGATTCTTCTATATTATCTAAACAATTTCTTTATTGTTTTGCTATTCTTTATTAATATCTTCTTTTATTAAAAAGAGTAGAATCTATTTTGCAATTTTTTAGAACTTCGAAATAATAAAAAGAAAAAATAGTTAAATTATTAGATAGAGTTTCTAAATATTAAAATAGATAGTAAAATAATAGAGATATAATTGTTTTTTACTAAATTATAACAAATTTGTAATCTTATTACTATAATAACAAAAGCAAAAATATTTTTGTATTAAAGTCTAAAAATTCTAGTAGACTTTCTATTTTTTTGTATTAAAGTAATAGTATTAGAATATATTTTTTAAAATATCTTATATATATTTTTAATAAAAGAAATACAATATTATAGTATTATTGTTTCTATAGTAAAAGATATAGTTTAATAGTATTATTTTTTGCTATATTAAAACAATATTAAAATTCTATAATTTTTAATCTCTTAATTAATCTTTTATATATAAACAAATATATTTAGTTTCTAAAATATAGATAATTACTAAATATTTTATAAAAATAGTACATTTATTAATATTTTTTCCAAGTGTTATTTAATTTATATTAAGAGCAAAACTCTATATATTAATATCTACAAAATAAAATAAAATAATTTTATTTTTTTATATTTTTTGTTTTTAATTATTTTGTCTTTGTAATAATAGAATTATTATTTATAATAATAATGTTGCTATTATTATTAATTTTAATAAAAAATCTATTTGTAACAACTTTATAGATTTTTTACAAAATATTGCTATAATTTTTGCTCTTAATAATATACTAATAAAGTTAATTTAAATTAACTCTAAATTAAATAAATTTGCAAATTTGCTTTTATAAAATAAATATAAGATTATTGTTAATAAATATTTACAATTAATATATTTTGCTATTTAGATTTTTGCAATTTTTTTAACTTCTAATGTGCGAAAATATTTTTAGATCGAAATATAACTCTTTTTCTATAATAGAGACTTGCTACTTCTATAAAAGATTTCTACTTAATAATTTTTAAAAACTATATATAATATTGTTGTTTTTATTTTAACTATATTACTTTGTTTATTACTATTTAAAATCTTATTAATTAAATTGTTTATCTAGATCTTGATTGTATTAAGAAAAAGACTATTAAAAACTATATTTGCAACTTTTGTTCTACTTATATTAATAGAGACTATTTCGATTATATAATTTTTAGTAGTTTATTTTTTCTTTATATTATACGCGATATTAAATATTATTAGAATAACAATATTCTTTGTAAATATAAAACTATTATATAAGATATCTTATTATATATTTTATCTATCTTTAATATAATTGTACAATTAAATACAATTTTTTATATTATTTTCTATTTTCTTTCTGTAGATTTTCTATAAATAGACAAACTTATATAGAATATATACAATTTAAGCAATACAAACTTTGTTAATTAATTTATTATTAGATTATCTATTAAACTCTTTACAAATAAACTCGAATTTAATATTTTTATTTTAAAATAAATTCTTTTTGCAAAGATATTACTTTTAGAATTACTACTATTTAGATTAATTGTTAGATTAAATTTTAATTTTTAACTTTAGAAATTAATTTAATTTAACAATTTTAATTCTAGAAATTAACTCGAAATTCAAGTTAATTTCTATTATTTTAAAATCAATTCAATTCGATTTAACTTAATTTTCGATTTCAATATTAGAAATTAAATTAAATTACTAAGAAATCGAATATAATATTATTATATCAAGAATTACTAATTTTAGAATAAAATATTACATTAATAAAATGCATTATTTGTATCTATAGATTCTATAGATCTTATAGATACAATTTATTAATAAGATACAATATTTGTATCTATAGACTCTATAGATCTTATAGATACAATTTATTAATAAAATATATTATTTGTATCTATAAACTCTATAGAATCTATAGATACAATTTAATTATTTTCTTTTTAAAAAGTAGTAATATATTACTATAATATATTATCTTATTATAATTTAAATATTTAAATATTGTTAAATATATATTAACTATATAATATATATTAATTATTAATAATTATAATATAATAATTTAAATAGTTTTAATATTTCGAATCGATTTTTTCGAATTGATTTTCGATTTCAATTCTAGAAATTAATTCGAATTAAGTTTGAATTTCGATTTCAACTCTAGAAATTAATTCGATTTTTCGGTTTTAATTTTTAAAATTAATTCGATTCAATTCGATTCAATTAACTAATTCGAAGTCGATTAATCGATTTAACGCAATTAGTTTATTACTATTAACAATATTAATTATACAATTTTTTTTTAAAAAAGAAAACTTTTATAGTATCTAATTGTTTTGTCGACTTTTTATTTAATATTAACAAAAATATCTCTAATAAAAAAAGAATCTAATATTTTTTATTAGAAACTTTACTTTTTAGATTATAATAATTACTATATTAGTTATTTTTTTGACTATAATATAGTTACTAAGATATACAATTCTAATATATTAAAAACTATAATTATATTTTTAGATTACTAAAAATTTAATATTTATTTTTGTTATATTAAAATTTATCTTAATTTAATTTTATAGACTTTATATTATTATTAGAGTTGCTAATTTTTATTATTTTAATTCTAGCAATATTATTTTAAAACTTAAAAAAAATTAGTTAATTTTAAAGCAATTCTAATAATTCTACTAATAATCTTATATTATCGACAATCTCTTTTATATATATTAGACAACAATAAGATAGTTTTTAAGATAATTAATATTTAAATATTTCTATATAAGAAAATAGTATCTTTGTTGTATTTTTTCTAATATTTTTATTAGTGTTACAATTCTAGACTAGATAGACTTTGTTCTTCAATTATTCTTTGAATCTTTGCTCTTTAGTCTTAGATATACTATAGATAACGTCTAGCGTCTTGGCACTTATAGTACTTATATCTATTTCCTATATATAGTTAGTTCTATATAGCTAGTATTTTTATTAATTAACTATATACTAGCTATTAAAGCTCTAATTCTAACAATTAGATCTTTTTTGTTTTTTTTCGAGTTTCGAAAGCAATAGCAAAGTTCTACAAAATAGAGAAACTAGTATCGAAGATAAAAAATATTAAGAGATTAATACTTAATTGTTTATTATACTATTTAATATAACAATTATCTATTGTACTTTTCTCTTTTTTTCTTTTTCTCTTTTTTTATTATATTCGACTCTTTTAATTTATTTTTCTACTTCTTTTTGCTTTTGTTGTTTAGATAGAAGAAAATTAGTCAACTTTAAAATAATTCTAATAATTTTGTTAATAATCTTATATTATTAATAGTTTCTTTCGCACATATTAGACAACAATAATATACTTTTCGAGATAGTTAATACTTAAATATCTTTATATAAGAAAATAATATCTTTGTTGCATCTTTTTTAATATCTTTGCTAGATCTTTTCTATCTTTTTTCGAGTCTCGAAAGCAATAGCTACAATAATCTTACGTTCGAGAAGAATAGAAGTAAATATATTGCTCTACTAGATATAGCTTATTTAGTATTGTTCTAAATCTAAAGATTAGATTCTAATAGACTTATCTTTGCTTTATATTTAAGAAAGAACTTGAAAGAGTTTATATTATATATTATTGTATTGTCTTTAATAGAAATTTAATAGAATATATTGCTAGTAATTGTAGCTATTAAGATTATAAGAATTAAGAGAAAAACTTTAGAATAAATTACTATTCTTCGCGCATTTATTGTAATTTCTTTATATAAGAGTAAAAAGAGTAATAATAATATTTCTACTAAGTAGCGATAAAATCTTAGTAAAAGTAATTAAAGCTATATCTCTAGAAAAAAGTTAGTTTAAATTAACTCGAAACAATTCTATTTTATATTTCTAACAATTTTATTAGTTATATTATCTTTTATTACGCAATCTATCTAATAGATACTATATTTAATTAGAAATATCTTGTTATTATTATTATTAATTATATATAGTCTTATTAATAATATTTCTAATAAAGATTTTAATTTAATATATAACTAGTATCTTTGTCGACTTAATATTTGATATATTTGATATATTAATTATATTTTATTATCTCTTTTTATCTATATTTTTATCTATAATTAATATTATTATTATTATCTTTATTAATTTATATATATTATTAATATATAATTTATAT